>OHNO01000966.1_pt1 | contig 13549 bp, 10 predicted proteins | sample 1569521 | NCBI WGS metagenome assembly OHNO01 (sample SAMEA3879604, study PRJEB24766) | human gut metagenome | biome: human-associated habitat; feature: feces | place: USA | collected 1985/1987
ACAAGCTCCACAAAGCCCTCTATGTTTGCCGCCCGTTCCTCGCCGTGCCAGCCGTCCACCAGCCCCGCGAAGTGTTCGGAAACGATGATTACGGGCAATCCGCTCACGCAGTCCGTCAGCGTGTTTCCGCTGTCGCAAAGCGCCTCCGCGGTGAGTTCGCGCCCGTGCACGGTGACACGCGCGGCGCATATACGCCTTGCACGTTTGGCGCGCACGGCAATGACGCACCGAAGGGCGACAAGCAGCGCCAATGCGCCGAATGCGGTCAGACCGAGCACGAGATAACCGTTCAGGTCCGCGCCGACGAGATAACTCACTCCTGACACCGTGCCGCCGAGAGCAAAAGTCAGCGCGGCAAACAGCGCAAGCGAGATTATGTAGTCTTTGAAGCCGGAATAGCGGTCGAAAATAAGCGTCATAACGGGTGCCAGCAACGCGCGCACGGCTATGCGTCCGCCGTCGGGCATCACCGCATAACCCACGGCAACCGCCGCACCGACAGCCGCGGCAAGCGCAAAGCGCAGTTTCCGCACCTTTCTCCGCCTCAAAAACAGCACCGCGTAAACAAGCAAGGCGTCCACCGCCAGATTGTTGAGCAGCACCACCTCCACATACACGCTCACGAGCGGATTATAATCCTCCCGTTCGCGCGAAATCTTTCCGTCGGCGACTCAGGCAATGGCGGAAGAACACGGGCTTTACCACGCGTTTTAATATCTGTCAGGCGAAAAATTCGGGCAGCGCACGCGGGGGCGGCAGATACGGCGGGTCCTTTTTGTGATAGGCGCGGTTCAGCAGACCGTACAGCCACACCACAGCTCCGAAAAGCGAAAAGAAGATTATGTAATAGACAACGTAATAAGCCGCGGTCATTTCCAGTCCGAGCACGTCCGCAACGAGCGTGCCCTGCATTATCTGCACTATGCTTGAAGTGCGCAGGTCTGCGCCGTAGCCGTATATGAGCAGTATGACGTATCCGAAGAAAAACGCCAGCCAGCCGAACACCCACACATAGTCGGTCCTGACAAACCTGTGGCGCGAGGACATAAAAAGTCCGCCCGCAAACATCAGATTGTGGTTTGCCATCGCCATAGCCACGAGAAAATATCTGTTCGACGTGTGGAGAATCCCTATGTGCGACTCGGGATAAAGCGTCATAGTGACCGCATACACGACTCCGCTCAGCATTGCGCTGAACGACGCGGCGGTTTTCAGCGGACGGAACGGGACGAATGCGGCAAATCCGAACAGAAAATAGGACATTGCGGAAAGGTCGAGAGGCAAAGTCTCAAAAGGTCCGTATTCCCACATCTTGTAAAACAGCAGATAAGCGCCGATGACCCACACGACAAGCCTGTCGAAACAGCGGTTTTTCCCCGCCACGAAGACACCGAGCAGAATATGCACGACAATGAGTGCCGCCTGAATGAGCCCCAGATAGTAGTGTTCTCCCGTGAAAATCATCGGTACGTTTCCGTCCGCGCGAAAGGCGCGGCACTTCCCCTTTCGTTTGCTTGCCCAGGCCTCATTTTACACTTTCGGCAAGCCGATTGCAATTCTTTACAAAATATATCGCAACATAAAAAAACTCCTTCCGCTCGGGAAGGAGTTTTCGGTTTCCGTTCACTTCAATGTCATTTTCTCACTTTGCTTGCGATTTCCGCCTGCGCGAGTGTGAGGAAGTCCTCGATTTTCATTACGCCGAGGTCGCCGTCCGCGCGGTGACGCACGGAAACCACGCCGTCTTCCGCCTCTTTGTCGCCGATGACGAGGACATAAGGCACTTTTTCGAGCTGCGCTTCCCTGATTTTCTTGCCGAGCTTCTCGCTGCGCACATCCGCTTCCGCACGCAGCCCCGCCTGAGTGAGCTGTGCGGCAACGCCCTTAGCGGCGCCTGCCGTACGGTCGGTGAGGGAAAGCACCCTGACCTGTTCGGGCGCAAGCCAGAGCGGGAACGCTCCGTTGTATTTTTCGATGAGCATAGCGAGCGTGCGCTCGTAGCAGCCGATGGAACTGCGGTGTATAATGAGCGGACGCGCCTTTTCGCCGTTCTCGTCGATGTACATCATATCGAACCTTTCCGCAAGCGCAAAGTCGAGCTGCACCGTGAAAAGCGTGTCCTCTTTCCCGTGGACGTTGGTGCCCTGGATGTCGAGTTTCGGGCCGTAGAACGCCGCCTCGCCCCATTCTTCCGTGTAATCTATGCCGAGGTCGTCGAGAATGGTCTTCATTGCGCCTTCGCTGCGCTCCCAGTCCTCCGCGCTGCCGACGTATTTGTCCGCATTCTTGGGGTCCCAGCGGGAGAAGCGGTAGGACACGTCGCCTTCGAGGTCGAAGGTCTTCAACATAAACTTGATGAGGTCGACCGCTCCCGCAAACTCATCTTCGAGCTGGTCGGGGGTGCAGACGATGTGCCCGTCGGCAAGGGTGAACTGGCGTATGCGCGTGAGCCCGTGCATTTCGCCGCTTGCCTCTTTTCTGAACTCGATTGCGGTTTCCGCATATCTTATGGGCAGGTCACGGTAAGATTTCAGCCCGTTTTTGTAAATGGTGAACTGGAACGGACAGGTCATCGGGCGCAGGCACAGGATTTCGTCGTCCACGTCCTCTTCGCCGATATAGAACATCTTGTCCTTGTAGTGGTCCCAGTGCCCCGATGTGATGAACAGGTTGTTTTTGGACATTATGGGCGTCTTTGTGAGCAGATAGCCGCGCCTCTGTTCCTCATCCTCGACAAAACGCTGCATCGTCTGGATAATGCGCGCGCCCTTGGGCATAATGAGCGGCAGCCCCTGACCGATGTTTTCGTCGGTCATAAAGATGCCGAGTTCCCTGCCCAGTTTGTTGTGGTCGCGCTTCTTCGCCTCTTCAAGTTTCGCAAGGTACTCTTCGAGGTCGGACTTTTTGTCGAAAGCGGTCCCGTAAATGCGGGTGAGCATCTTGTTCTTCTCGTTGCCGCGCCAATACGCCCCCGTCAAAGACGTGAGTTTGAAGCACTTGACCTTGCCCGTAGACGCCAGATGAGGCCCCGCGCACAGGTCGGTAAAGTCGCCCTGGGTGTAAAAACTTATCTCTTCCCCTTCGGGGATGTCGGCAAGCAGCTCCATCTTGTAGCTCTGCTTGGATTTCTTGATGAATTTTTCCGCGTCTTTGCGGCTCATCGTGCTGCGGACGATGGGCATATCCGCCTTGATGATGCTCTTCATCTCGGCTTCAATCTTTTCGAAATCCGCCTGCGTGATGGGAGTCTTGAACTCGAAATCGTAATAAAAACCGTCCTTGACGGCGGGACCTATCGCCAGCTGCGCGGTGGGATAGATGTTTCTGACCGCCTGCGCGAGAATGTGCGAACAGGTGTGTCTGTACGCGAGTCTGCCCGCTTCGTCCTTGAAAGTGAAAACTTCGAAGGTGCAGTCGCGGTCGACGATTTCGTTCATAGACACGAACTTCCCGTTGGCTTTGGCGACCAGCGCGGCGCGGGCAAGCCCTTCGCTTATGCGCTTTGTGATGTCGAGCGCGGACATCGCCCCCTCGACTTCGAGCTGTTTGCCGTCTTTGAGTGTGATAATCATAAAAACTCCTTCGCAATCGGCCCTACGAACGGCCGTGCCTTGTTTAATATAGCAAGAACAATTATAAATCCAAACAAAATATAGTCAACCGAAACGCATCAAAAAAGCGCCCGAAAAAACAATCGGCAGGCATACCCGCCCACCGTCGGGCTTTGCGGCTCTCACAATACGGACCGCGCCTCCGCATAAACAAACCGACTTAATGTAAATACATCCGATGCGCCCGGATTTATCTGCGTATGTATGCGCACCGGATAAAACCGACGTATAAAATGATAATTCTCATTTATTGCGCCGAGACAACAATTCCCACCGAAACGACTGCGTCCTTTCGGCGGGAATCCCGAATGAAACCCCATAAAACGGACAGCATCCGTTTTATGGGGACCCCCGATTTTATTTCGTTCTCTGACAGGGGAATATTGAACCCCCTTCCTGCGGGTTTCCCCCGCAACCGTACCCCCTGAAAGGGCACCCACGGTTGCGGGAGGACACCTTCGGCACTCGGGCACAAGTGCTTCCGATGCGCCGCCTCTCAGGCGGCGCAATGTTATGCCACTTGCAATGCGCCCGCTTCGCGAACAGACGGCGCATTGCCGGCGTACGCCCGTCCTTGCCCGAGGCACTCACCCGGTCGCCGCCTGTTGCGGCTCCCACTCCGAATAAGCGTCCGTCGGGTATAGGGTGATTTCTTTTCGTCACGCTCACGAGTTTGTAGGGCTTTTCACGTTTAACTTATCCCGCTGAACGGCAATGACACACGGAGCGGCGCGTGACACCCCTTGAACGAGTGGGGCAGATATGATATAATAAACAAAACAGGTGGCGTATGTATCCCGTAAATCTGAAAGCGATAGTCCCCGAACTTGAAAAGAGGTGCGCGAAGCTCGACACGGCGAGGAAGATACTTTTCCCGCTGGCAATGTTGATAATTCCCGCCGTGCCCGCGATGATAGTGCTGCACAAGTATGCTTACTGCGCGCAGTTGTGCAGGATTGTCAATGCGGTGAAAATGCAGGAAAAAGTTCCTCTCATATCGGTGTTCGGCTATGCGCCGAACGCGGCGGAAGCGGCGCAGAAACTCATCGACACGGGAAATTTGAGCGATTACAGACTGGTCGCGGGAGTTATGCTCGTGAGGAACGATATCGAGCTTGACGAAGAAGAGGCCAGGGCGGAATATGCGAAATTCTTCAATCCTATGGCGGCAACGACCGCGGGTATGAAAGCGGATGACGTGCCGCAAAGCGTGAAAGACGCGGTCGCCGAACAGTTCGATACGGCAGTCGCGGACGTGCGGATAACGGGCAAAGAAAAGGACGCGGCGGAAGCGGCGGCAACTGGTGTTTCGTTCTGTCCGTCGTGCGGCAAACGGCTGTCGGGCGAGGGCGCGAATTTTTGCCCTTACTGCGGAACAAAACTGTAAGACAAACGGTCGCAGACGAAAAAAGGACGGGCGCTCCGTCCTTTTTGTTTACCGCCTTTTCGATTGAAAACCCCAAACATAACCCTAAAACGGAAACAATCCGCGCAAAAATGCGTCTAGCGTGAAAGTATGTCGGAAAATGTTTTTGCAGTTGCGGCGGAGCGTCTTCGCAGAAAACCGCGCACGCGCGCGCCGCGGAAATATCTGCTTTCTCCCGTTCGCGCGGCGCAGTACGCGGCAGAAGCCGTCGCTATGGTTTTGCTCGCTTCCGTGGATACGTTCGGGGGCGCGCTTGCGCTGGGACTGTTTGCCGGGCTGTGCTACGCCAGGCAGAACCTGCTTGTGGTCGCGCCCGTATACGCCCTCTCCGTAATTGCGTTTTCGCCCTCTCCGTGGACGGTGCTTTACGTCGCCGTGCCCGTGCTGCTTTTTGCGGGAGTGTACATACTTTTTTACCGCCTGCGCAAGAATGTGCACATAGTTTTCACCACGGCGGCGGCGGTCGTCGCGGAAGCTCCGCACGCGGTGTGCAGCGCCCTGTTCGGCGGAAGCGTGACGGCAAGCGTGCTTTGCGCGGTGCTGGCGGGGGTGTTTGCGTTTTGTGCACAAACGATATGTTATGCCGTGCTTTTGAGGGGGATAAAGACTCGTTTTACGCCTGATGAGCTGATTGCGGGAGGTCTGTCGGCGGTGGCTTTCGCCTTTGCCGCGGCAGGCGTGGAAGTGCAGGGGTTCAATCTGGCGTTCGGGCTGACGCCGTTTTTCGTGATGCTGTTTGCCTTCGGCGTGTCTCCGCTTTCCGCGTTCGCGTTCGCCGTGGTTGCGGGGGCGGGAGTGTCGCTGAATTTTCTGTCACTCGATTTTGTGGCGTTCGCCGTGCTCGCCGCTGCGGCGGCGTGCGCTCTGTCGCCGTTTACGAAATGGGCGTCCGCAGCGGGAGTGACGACGGTGTATGCCGTGTTGTGGCTGGCGCTGGATTTCGACGGGTCGAACTGGCAGAATCTCGTGTCCGTCGCCCTCGGCGCGGGAGTGTTCCTGCTTTTGCCGAAAAAGTGGATAACGGGACTTTGCGGGGGCAAAAAGGGAGTCGCCGCAGTCGGAAGCATTGTCAACCGCAACCGCAGCGAAATGGCATCGCGCCTCTATTCCGTGAGCAGGGTGTTTTACGATATGTCCGACACTCTTCGGGATATGGAGAGCGCGGAAAGCGGCTACACCCCCGAAAAACTTGCGGCGGAAGTCGCAAAGAATTACTGCGGCAGGTGCGCGGACAGAGAGGGATGTTTCGCCGCGCTCGGCGGGGATACGTCTTCCGTGCTGCTGCCTATGGCGAATGCCGTGATGTCGCGCGGCAAGGCGACCATACTCGATATGCCGCCTTTCATCACCAGCCGCTGTACGAAAATGCACAATCTCGCTTCCGTCCTCGGCAGCGCGGGCGAAGTTTACCGCAGGCGGACGGAGGAAGCGGGCGGAGTGAACGAAACCAAACGGCTGATGTCCGAGCAGTTTGCGGGGGTTTCGCTGGTGCTGGATTCTCTTGCGAGAGAGTGCGGTGAGAAGGTGAGCTTCGGGGAAGAGGGCGAGGAAGCTATTGTCAACGAACTGCTCCGTCACAACATCGTGGCAAGCGACGTGGTGATGAGCGGGCAGGGTACGACGGCGACGGTCGCGCTCACCGTGCGCGCGTCGGACGCGGACAAACTCGTGCTGCCGCGCATTGTTTCCGCGCTTGTCGGGACGCGCCTGGAAAAGGCGGCGGTCACGCCCCGCGGCGACGAATGCGTGGTGCATCTTTCCGCCTGTCCCGTCTTCGAGGTGGCGTACGGGTCGGCGGAGAAGAGCCGCGGCGGCGAGAGCGTGTCGGGGGACACCAAAAGCGTGCTTTGTCCTTCGAGGAGGAGGCGTCTTTTTGCGCTGTCGGACGGGATGGGCAGCGGAGAAAACGCCGCCGCGTCCAGCAAAAACGCCATTTCGATGGTGGAGAATTTCTATCGCGCGGGCTTTGACAACGCGGTCATTCTCACTCTCGTCAACAAGCTGCTGTGCCTCGGCGGCGACGAAAACTTTTCGTCCATCGACATTTCGGTCATAGACACCGTGTCGGGCGGACTGGACGTCATCAAAATGGGAGCGGTGTCCACATTCGTGTGCCACCGCGGCAGCGTGGAGATAATATCCTGCGCCGCCCCTCCCGCAGGAATACTCGAAAGGGCGAAACCTCTCACCAGCCGTCATCAGCTCTATGACGGGGATATGGTGATAATGATGTCCGACGGCGTTTACGACGCGCTTGACGAGCAGGGAGTGGTCGACGCGGTGGAGGAGGTGAACACGTCCAATCCCCAGGTGCTTGCTGACAGACTGCTCGAACGCGCGCTTTCCCGCGGCGCAAAGGACGACTGCACGGTGCTCGTTATGCGGCTTTTCGCGCTCTGACCTTCTGCGGGCGGCGCGCCGTCCTCTGCGGGTGGACAAACGCGGAGTTTTGTTTTATACTTATCTTATGAAAACGGTAACGGGAGAAGAATTCCGCCTGCGCGTGCCTATGGGCGCGCGCATTGCGCTTGCTTTTTCGGGCGGACGCGATTCGGTCGCGCTTGCCGATATGCTGCTTGCGGCGCGCGCGGATTTCTTCGCCGTGCACGTCGAACACGGCATCCGCGGCGAAAATTCTCTGAAAGACGCGGCGTTTGCCGAAGAATTCTGCCGTGAACGCGGGGTGGAGTGCAGACTCTTCCGCGTCGGCGCTCCCGCGAGAGCAAAGGAAAAGGGGCTGACGGTGGAGCAGGCGGCGCGCGAACTGCGTTACGAGGTGTTCGGCGGACTGCTTGCGGGCGGAGAGTGCGATTTCGTCGCGCTTGCCCACCACGCCGACGACCAGACCGAAACCGTGCTTATGCGCATATTCAGGGGCACGGGCATACACGGACTGCGCGGGATGAGCGAGTATTCCGGGCGGTATTTCAGACCTCTGCTTTTTGTGCCGCGCTCGGAGATAGACGCGTATGTGGCGGAGAGAGGATTGCCTTACGTTGAGGACGAAACCAACTCCGACGAAACCTATACGCGCAATTTCCTGCGTGCGGAGCTGAAAAGGATAAAGCAAAGATTTCCCGCCGTCAACGAAGCGGTGGCGCGACTGGCGCGAAACGCCGCGGAAGCGGACGATTTCATAGAAGAGTGCGCGCCTTATCCCGTCGTGTCGGAGGATGAGGTGCGGGTGCCGCTTTCCGCTTTCGATTCTCCCGTGCTTGCCAAGAGAGCGGTGGCGCGCGCCTGTGCCGCGCTCGGCGTGGAACAGGACGTGGAAGAAAAGCATTACGACGCCGTTCTGGCACTTGCGGGGGCGGAAACGGGGAAGAGGACGGAGCTTTCGCACGGAGTGACGGCGCACGCCGACCGCGACGGAGTGGTGTTCACGCGCGGCGACGGGGATGACGGGTGCGGAGAGATGCCGTTTCCGAGGGGGACGTTCCGCGCAATGGGCGTGAAATGCGAAAGGATTGCGCCGTCGGAAGCGACGCCGGGCGACGGCGCGCTTTACGCCGACGGGGACAAAATTCCCGCGGATGCGGTGCTCCGCCGCCGCAGAGAAGGGGATTTCATCACCAAGTTCGGGGGAGGGACGAAGAGCTTCGGCGATTTCCTCACGGACAGAAAAATCCCTTTGCGCAAGCGCTCGAAAATCACCGTATGCGCCGTAGGCAGCGAAATTCTTTTCGCCGCGGGCGTGGAAATATCGGACAAGGTCAGGCTGGATGCCGCCACGAAAAACGCAATCAAAATAACAGAGGATAAAAATGTACGGTAAAGAGATAGCAAAAATTCTCGTATCCAAAGAAGCCATCGCAAAACGCGTGAAGGAACTCGCCGCCGAAATCAACCGCGATTACGCGGGGCAGCCTCTTATGGTGGTGTGCATACTGCGCGGCGCGACGATTTTCTTCGCGGACCTCTTCCGCGAGCTCACGGGAGATGTCGAGGTGGATTTCATCGCGGTGTCCAGCTACGGTTCGGGCGCGTCGTCTTCGGGCGAGGTCAAGATGCTGAAAGACTTTTCCTCTCCCGTCGCGGGCAAGAACCTGCTCATCGTCGAGGACATCATCGACACGGGCGTCACGCTCGTTTATCTCAAAAAACTGCTGGAAGCGCGCGGCCCCGCGTCCGTGAAGCTGTGCGCCCTGCTGGACAAGCCTTCCCGCAGAAAGGTGGAACTGAAAGGGGATTACATCGGGTTCGAAATCCCCAACGAGTACGTCGTGGGCTACGGGCTGGATTACGCGGAGAAATTCCGCAATCTGCCCGACGTGTGCGTGCTCGCGCCCGAAGTGTACGGTGGCTGACAGGGACGCTTTGCGGGAGCTTGCGTCGCTTTTCAGGGACAGAGCGACGCTGTATGCCGTGGGCGGTTTCGTCCGCGACACTCTGCTGGGCGTGACCCCGCGTGATTTGGACATTTGCTCGCATCTCGGGGTTGAAGACGTCAAAACGATGCTTTCAGGCACGCGTTTTGCAGTCAGCGGCAAAAGTATGCGGCTCGGGACGGCGACGGTTTCCGCGGAGGGGTTTTCGGCGGAGTATACCGCGTTCCGCACGGACAGTTATCCCGAAGGGAGCGGCGTTCACCGCCCCAGCGAGGTCACTTTTACGAGGGATATGCGCGCTGACGCGCTGCGCCGCGACTTCACGGCGAATGCGGTGTATTTCGACCCGCTGACGGAAGAATATACCGATTTCGTCGGCGGCAGGGAAGACATAGGGAAAAGGGTGCTGCGCGCCGTGCGCGACCCCGATGCGGTGTTCGGCGAGGACGGGCTCAGGGTGCTCAGGCTGGTGAGGTTTGCCGCCGAGCTAGGATTCGAGCCGGAAGAGAATACGTTCGCCGCGGCGAAGAGGTATGCGGCGTATGTGAAGGACGTCGCGCCGGAGAGGGTGTTTGCGGAGCTGGACAAGATTTTCGTCGCGGACACGGCTTATCCGGGGCTCGGAGTTTCGGACGGGCACGTCCGCGGGCTGAAACTGTTGGACGAACTCGGACTCACAGACCTGCTCCTGCCCGAACTTGCCGCGCTGCGTGGGCTGGAACAGCCGAAGAAATATCACATATACGACGCATTCCGCCATTCCGTCGAAGCGTACAAGGCGGCGGAGCCGTCCGTCAGGTGGGCGGCGTTGCTGCACGACGTGGGCAAGAAAGTCGCGTGCGAGCGGCAGGGCAATATGCACGGGCACGACGCCATAGAAGCGGAACTCGTGCGGGAAAGGCTTGCCGCACTCGGTATGCCGCCGCGCAGGGTGCGCAGGACGGCGGAACTCACCGCCTGTCATATGGCGGACCTCAAAGGCGATATGTCCGAAAACAAACTGCGGCTTTTCATAGCGGAGCACGCGGAAATTATGGACGACCTGACGGCATTGAAGCGCGCCGACGCGTACGCCACTCGCGGAAAGGACGTCGGCGAACTGCGCATAGAACGCCTGTGGCGGGAGATGCGCTCCGACGGCACGCCGTTTTCGGTCGGCGACCTGCCCGTGGACGGGACGGACGCGCAGGCGGCGGGGCTTTCGGGCAGAGAGATAGGCGACGCGCTTTCCGCGCTGCTGCGCGAGGCGGTGATAAATCCCGTATTGCGCGACCGCGCACGCGCGCTGGCTTTTCTCAAAAAGAGGGCGGACAGGCTTTGAACACACGGCAAAGCGCGGAGTGACGGCGAACGGTCCCCGAACGGGCATAGCTTTTGCGCATAAAGGAGAAAGAGAATGACGACAACGGAAATTCTTACGATAGTTTTCGCCGCGGTGGCGGCGGTGAGCGGGATTGCCGCTCTCATAGTCGCGCTCGCGCGCAGAGGAGGCGGCGTGTTCGACGACCGCGTTTTGCGCGAAGAGCAGAAACGTGCCAAGGAAGACATCATAAAAGAAGTCGATTACGCGCGCAAATCGATAGGGGACGCCAACACGCAGAGTAATTCCGCAGTCGCGAATATGCTGAACGCGTATCTCGGCGGCGCCGAGAAAAAGACCGCCGAGCTTGTCGAATATATGAACAGAGCAATGGCGCAGCTTGCCGCCGCGGAAAAGGAGAACGCCGAAAAGACGGGAGAGGCGCTGGGCAAAAATCTCGGCGACGTCAAGGCGGAGTTCAAGGCGGGGGTCGCCGATATGCGCGGCGATTTGGAAAGGCAGTTCGCCGAAATAAGAAAGGACCTCACCCAGAACGTGGACAGAATGCGCGCCGATATGCAGGCGCGGCTCAAAGAGGTGCGCGAGGACAACGAAAAACAGCTGGACAAAATGCGCGCCACCGTGGACGAGAAACTCTCCGAAACTCTCGAAAAGCGCGTGCAGGACGCTTTCAAGCAGGTGAGCGAGAGGCTGGACAGCGTGCAGAAAGGGTTCGGCGAGATGAAGGAGCTGACCGCAAGCGTCGGCAACCTCAACCGCATATTCTCCAATGTCAAGACGCGCGGCAACTGGGGGGAAGTTTCCCTGCAAAGTCTGCTCGAACAGATTCTCGCACCCGAACAGTACAAGACGCAGTTCTGCGTGTCGCCGCGCTCGCGCGAGGCGGTGGACTTTGCCGTCGCAATGCCGGGGCGAAGAAGTGTATCTGCCCATAGACGCGAAGTTTCCCCTCGAAGACTACTACCGTCTGCTGGACGCATCGGACGCAGGGGACAAGGCGGCGGTGGAGCTTGCCAGAAAGGCGCTCCGCGACCGCGTGAAGAGCGAAGCGCGCTCCATCAACGAAAAGTACATCAAAGTGCCGCGCACGACCAACTTCGCCGTGCTTTACGTCCCCAACGAAGGACTGTATGCGGAGATACTGCGCGACGGTTCGTTCGCCAGCGACTTGCAGACGCAGTACCGCGTGACGGTGTGCGGACCCACGACGATATCCGCGCTGCTCAACAGTTTGCAGGTGGGGTTCACCACGCTCAAAATTCAGAAAAAGAGCGGCGAGATAATCAAACTTATGCAGGCGGTGCGCACGGATTTCACGAAGTTTACGGGGCTTATCGATACTATAAGGAGCCGCGCACAGGGAGTGGTCAAGGCGGTGGACGACATCGACAAGCGCAACCAACTGCTCACCAAGAAACTCGACAAGCTCGGCGACGATATGCCGGAGGGCTACATTGCGGAAGAGGCGGCGGCGGCAATCGACGCGCCGCAGGAGGAAGAATGAGAGCGGACCTGCACATACATACGTCCGCGTCGGACGGGACGAAATCTCCGCGCGACACCGTGTTGCATATGTCGCGGCTTGGCGCGGAGCTTCTTGCCGTCACCGACCACGACACCGTGGCGGGGCTGGACGAAGCGGCGGAAACCTGCCGCGAAGCGGGTCTGCGCTTTGTCCCCGGCATTGAGATATCCGCTCATTCAAACAGCGAAATCCACGTTTTAGGCTACAATATCGATTATAAAAACCCCGAATTCTGCGAAGAAATCGCCAAAGTCAAGTCTATGCGCCGCGAGCGCAATCTACTCATCGGCGGCAAACTCTCCGCCTGCGGCGTGGAGCTCGGCATAGATTTCGGTGCGGACGGACTCGGCAGGATGAACATCGCCCGTGCTATGGTGGAACAGGGGTTTGCAAAGGATGTGCAGGACGCTTTCAACCGCTATCTCGGCCCCGGCGGAAGGGCATATGCTGACACGCGGCGCACGTCGCCTCTCGAAGCGGTGAAGCTCATCTCCGCTTTCGGCGGCCTTCCCGTCCTTGCGCATCCCAAAAAATATTTGCAGCAGAAGACGCTCAATCTTCTCATCGAAGGGCTGAAACCCTTCGGGCTCAAAGGGCTTGAAACCTATTATCCCACCCACTCCAAGGAGGATACGGAAACGCTGATTGCCGTTGCCGACCGTTACGGTCTCATCCGCACGGGCGGGAGCGATTATCACGGCGAGGAAGACAAGCCCCTCGATTACCGTCCCTCTTCCCGCACCCTCAAAGCGCTCGGCTGCGGCTAAGCGACGGGCTGCTGCGCGCAGGGCTGACTGTTGCCGCTTGTCACGCGGCGGCTGTTATTTGATAAAAGCAGTGCGAGAAGTTAAGTAACGGTGTGGGAGCGCGAGGGTGTAACACCCTCGCCCCGGAGGATGATGCGCTTCTGCGGTTTGTATGTGTCGCGGCGGATGCGGACGGTGCGGACAAGTTCGCCGTCCGTAAAATATTCCAGCCAGCCTTCCGATTTCAGTCCGTCTTTTCCCCAGGTGTCCACCACTTCCTCTCCCGGAGAGAGGGAAGCGTCGGGGAGATATTCCGTTTCTTTCGGTATGGTTTCCAGCGTTTCGGAGCGTCTTCTTATGTCGAAGCCGCCCGACACCCCGTATATCTCGGCACGCAGATATTTCCCGTCCGCGCTCATTTTTATCGTCACGGGAGCGGAGAGCGTGTTGGCAAAGCGCAGGTCGCTCGACGACGAAACCATAGCGTCGAACGAGGGCGCGACGTAGCTTACGGGAAGGGAATGCGGGTGTACGCAGGTGACGGTGAGGTCGGCAAGCAAAGCGCAGTTGTAGAGTGTGCCCGAAACCTGGC
>OHNO01000983.1_pt1 | contig 13308 bp, 11 predicted proteins | sample 1569521 | NCBI WGS metagenome assembly OHNO01 (sample SAMEA3879604, study PRJEB24766) | human gut metagenome | biome: human-associated habitat; feature: feces | place: USA | collected 1985/1987
CATCCAGCAGGTTGACGCACACCACGCACCGCGGTTCCAGCTCCAGCGTCTGCAGGACCAAATTCAGATTGCGCTCCAGACAGGTGGCGTCGCACACCACGACCGCCGCGTCCGCGCCGCCGAAGCAGAGAAAATCCCGCGCCACCTCTTCTTCCGCCGAGTGGGCCATGAGGGAATACGTACCCGGCAGATCCACCAGCACGTAGCCCCGTTCCCGGTGCTCACACTGTCCCTGCGCGTTGGCCACGGTCTTTCCCGGCCAATTTCCCGTATGCTGCCGGAGCCCGGTCAGCGCGTTGAAGACGGTGGACTTGCCCACATTGGGGCGGCCCACAATGGCAACAATAGGCTTGGCCATAAAAAATGACCTCCGTTTCTATATGAGGTATACGTGCAAACATATGGGATACGCGCAACGGGAAAGCAAGGTCCCGCCCCTCTATTTGCGGCCCGCCATAGCGTCCAGCAGGTCAAATCCGTCCTGCTCCACAACGGTGGCGGGAACGCCCAGGGCCTTCTCCACATCGGCAACATGCAGATCGTCTAAAAAAACATCCCCGCCATGGCGCAGCATGTTGATGGGAAGCAGCAGCCGGGCCCCCAAATCTCTGCCCCGCAGCTGGGCAATCAGGTCCTGGCCGGTAATGAGGCCCGCCACATCAATGGTGTGGCCAAAAAAGTCATTTTGGATCGCCACTACCGTCCCCTGAACCCCCAGTTTCTCCTCCGCCTGGCGGGCCAATTCCTGTAAAAAGGGCTGGGCACTGACGCCGGTGGCGATGGTATAAGGCGAGGCGTCCAGCTGCCCGGCCTCCAGGCGGAGGCCGGCTTCAAACTCAGTGATGAGGCTGCGAAGCATACCCACACCGTTTTCAATCTGGACATACCCCTCGTAGTAGGCCTCCTCCGGCAGGGCCCGGCCAGCCCGGATATACAGTTCGTCGGAGCAGAAGAAAATCCTGGACCCCCTCTCCGCCAGGCACCGCGCCCCGAAGGCGTCTACCTGGTCAATAACGGCGCACGCCTCCGCCCGATCCACCGGCCGCAGCTTTGCCAGCTTATCCCGGTAGCGGGTCAGGCCCACCGGCACAACAGAGCAGCTGGCAAATCCCCAGTCCGCCATATCCGCCATGGTGCGCTGCAGCTGAGCACCGTCATTCAAACCGGGGCACAGGACAATCTGTCCATTCATCTGGATCCCGGCCCGGCCAAATTCCCGCATATACGTCAAACTCTTATCCGCTCCCTTATTACCCAGAAGCGCGCAGCGGAGTTTGGGGTCTGTGGCGTGGACAGACACATTGATGGGACTGATGCGCAGATCTATAATCCGCTGCGCCTCCCGCTCCGACAGATTGGTGAGGGTGATATAGTTGCCCATGAGAAAGCTGAGGCGGGCGTCGTCGTCCTTAAAATACAGGGTATCCCGGCAGCCGGGGGCCATTTGATCCACAAAACAGAACAGGCAAAAATTGCTGCACGGCCGGGGCTCATCCATCAGATAGGTGTCAAAGTTGAGGCCCAGGTCGGCCCCCTCCTCCTTCCGCACCCGCAGGGTTCGCTGCCTGCCGGCAGCATCCTCCAGCACCAGCGCCACATCCCCGTCATAGCCGAAGTAGCGGTAATCCAGCACGTCCACCACCGGGTGTCCGTTGATGGCAATCAATTTTTCCCCGGGCCGGACGCCGGACCGCTCCGCCGGGGACTGGGGATCCACGGACGTGATGACTGTGCTCATGGCACGCCTCCTAATAGTCATAATAAACTATGATACAGTATACTGTAAATTTTTCCTCTTTTCAAGGGAAAAATTCACTCTGCCCCCGGAACGCAATGGCGGGGCATAGAGAGGCCCCCGGAAGGCAGCAGCCTTCCGGGGGCCTGAGGTTTGCGAGGGATTGGATTAATCGCCGTCACCAGTGGTATTGGGGTTCAGGTTGTCGGCAACCTCACCGCCGGGGGCGGAGTGGCTGTCGGACCACATCTTCTCCAGTGCCACCCAGTCACGGTTGGCCAGGAGTTCCGTCCAGGTCTCGCCGTCGATAATGGTCTCACGCTCATAGTCGTGGGAGTTGGTGGCCTCCTGAATGGCCTCATAGAACCAAGCGGTCTCCGGGTTATCAATCCAGGTCTTCATGTCCGCCAGCATGTGGTCCTTATCCGGGGCGCGATCCAGCATGGCGTTGATCAGGGTCACGGCCTCGGCGCGGGTAATCAGGTCGTTGGGACGGAACTTCCCGTCGCCGTTGCCCTTAATCCAGCCGGCCCGGGCCGCGCGGTTGATATACTCTGCCGCCCAGTGTCCGCTGATATCCGTGAACATGTCCTCGCCCTCGTACTCCTCGCTGAGGAAGCGGGCCGCGATGGCGGCAAACTCGGCGCGGGTGATGTTCTTGTTGGGCTGCATGGTCCCATCCGTATAGCCGGTGAGGATACTGGCCTGGGTGGCAGTACAGATGGCGTTGTTGTACCAGCTGCCAACCATCACATCGGAGTAGATACTCTCGGTGGCCCAGTTGGCATCCCGGAACTCATCCGTCATCAGACGGAAGAAGATGGTTGCCACCTCGGCACGGGTGATATAGCTGTTGGGCCGAACCGTGTTGTCCTCATACCCCACAATATAGGCGTAGTGATCCACCGTGTTCAGTCCAGGCACATCTGCCAGAGGTACCTCGTCATCGGGAATCGGCGTAGGACCAGGGCCAGGGCCGCCGCGGCGGGAATAATAGACGTTCAGCACAATATCTCCCACCAGTTTCCCACTCATAGCCGTATCCGCAGGCTCGGTGTCATAGCTGCGCAGTTCATAGCGGCCGATCCGGCCAACCAGGTAGTCGTCTAAGTCATATGCGCTGCCGTGAACCATGGTAATAAAGTCGGGCTTGGCGATTACGGCGTTGGTCTTAAACTCCAGATAATTCACGGTAATGGTGTACTCATTGGGAGCGGTTACGACCAGACGGCCATCCACGTAGCTGATGTCGTAGTTGCCGGTGGTTTCCACGCCGCCCTTCATGATCTTGCCGCCGCTGGCCACGTTGGGGCTCTCGCCCTGCTCAGTCTGGCTTCCGGTGACAACCACGTCGCTGAGAATCTCGCCCGCAGCCAGAGTGCCGGCAACCGTGTAGCCGTCCGCGGTGAGAGGCTCACCGTCAAAAGGCTTGGTAGCGGAATTGGCCGTAATCGTGATTGCCAGCGGGTTGATGGTCAGGCCACCATCCACGATCCGGAACGTAACGTTGGTGAAGTTCTTGCTGTTGTTGCTGAACATCTCCGCCGTCACGCCCATGGGGTAGAAGTCCGCGTCCGTGCCCTTGGCTTCCGCCGTGCCGTTGAAGCTGAAGTCACTGGCCGTGTACAGGCTGCTGCTGATGCTCGTCACCGTATACCCGGAAACGCTCTGCTCAGAACCCGTGTAAGGCTTCGTGTCGCTGTTCTCCGTAATGGTCACGACCACTTCGTCGTCAATCGGCGTAATGGTCAGGCTGCCGGGGTTGGTCGTCAGGGTGTACTGATTGCTCACGTCGGCGCCAGTCGTACTGTCGGTGATCGAAATGGCGCCAAAGGTGCCGTCACCGTAGGGACCGGCCTCAGTGCCCTTAGCCGGCGTGTAACTCACAGCGATGCTGTGGCCGGCCTTCAGACCGTTGACAGAACTGCTGGTGTAGGAATAGCCGCTCTGTTCCGCACCCGTGTACGGTGTGCTCTTATCCGCCACGGTAATGGTCAGCTGCGTCTTCCCGCCAAAGTTCGCGGTATAGGTGTAGGTCGCCTTGCCCTTGGCGGAAATGGTGTGGCCGCTGAGGGTCTCGTCCTCGCCCGTCACATCATCGCTCCAGCCGGTATGGCCAGCCTGGGCGGCGGACCAGCCGCTGAAGTAGCCCGCGGTGGCGGTGGCGGTGCTGCCGGAAATCGCAACGCTGCCGTTTTCCGCCCACTTGCCAGAAACCAGGATGGTCTTGACCTCCTTGGTCAGGGCGCCCACCGTTCCAAGGCTCGTGTCCACGCTCTGGTAGAGGATCGTCACCTGGTACTTATCGGGAATCTGGTCGGGCTCGTCGGGGTCCTTCTCGCCAATCTCGTCAGTGGCATAGTAGACGCTGATCACATTGCCGCTGACAGCGATCACAAGAGGATTGTTCTCGGTGTAATCCAGGGCATAGGTCTTGCCGCCCATGGTAACACCGGCTGCGGGGGTGACGGAGGCCTGGGTACCAATGGTGCCCGTGCCGCCGGTGGCAGCGCCCTGGGGCGCATCGCCCTTCACATCATCATAGTAGTACTCCACAGTCCAGGGAGCGGTGTTCAGCTTGAAGTACAGCTTCAGCACCAGGGAGCCGTTCCCGGCAATGTTGCCGGACAACACATTGCCCGCATAGGTACTATCAAAGACGTACTTGCCATTCTCCCGATCCGCCTTATCCGCAGCCGTCACATAAGCCATGGTATCCGTAGTCCCAGTGCGGGGATCTGTTGCGGAGGCAGTGGTGGGATAGGTGCTGCCGTCATCATTCTGGAGATAGAACTCCACAACATAGGGAGTGTCGGTATTGGCGGTAAACTTGCCGTAGAGATTGACATCCTCGGCAGGCATGTTAAAGTTCTCGGCCCTGGTACCGGTGCAGCTGCTATTTGTATACCAGCCGTCGAAGGTATAGCCGTCCCGGCTGGGCTCCGGCCGCAGGGTGACGGGGGCCTCAAAGGCATAGGGCACCGCATCGCCGCTCTGAGAGCCGTCCACATAGTAGGTCACGTTGTAGCTGTTACGGACATAGTAGATGGTGGCTTCATTGCCGCTAACAGCGATGGTGATATCGCCGGTATCGCTGTCGTAAGCAAAGCCCTCGATGGTCCCGGCCTTGTCCGCCACGGTGACGGTGGTGCCAAAATCCGCCTGGCCGGTGGTATCGTCCGCCAGCGTGTTCGTGGTACCCTTCTCCACGTGGTGGATCACATAGCCGTAGCTGTTGGCATCCCAGTTGGCGGTATAGCTGAGATCGCCTGTGGTGCCGGCGGGGATGGTGACACTGTCACTGGCAGCAGTACCATTGCTGCCGGTCCAGCCCAGGAAGGTGTGGCCCTCCCGCCCGGGGTTCACCAGGGTAATGGGCAGATCCTCCACCGTGTAGCTGGTGGGGTTGGTCACACCCGCCGCCAGAGCGCCGCCCTGGAGGTCATAGGTGATGCGGTAAGGGATGCACTTCCACTGGGCGTAAAGCACGCTCTCGCCCACGGTGTCCGCCCGGACGCTGTCGCCGGCGGCGTAGGCAGTACCCCGGCCATCGGCCTGGGTGTTCCAGCCGTCAAACTCGTAGCCCGCAGGGGCGGTGAAGCCGTTGTCTTGCACGGTGAAAGCGCCGTTCTGGGCAACGGTGTGGCCGGTCATGGAACCCGTGCCGCCGTTGGCGTCATAGGCCACGGTGACTTCCGGCACACTGACAGCGTCCACATACACCGCTGTGAGAGTGATGTTGTCGGCGGGCAGGGTCACATAGCCGCCGGGGACGTAGATGGTGCCTTCGCCATCCACCCAGTGGCTGAACTCCTTACCGGTGGGGGCAGTGACGCCCACAGGGGCCTTGACCACAGCCTGGGTGTTGTACTGGTAGCGCTGACTGTCGGTCACAGCGCCGGTTCCGTCACCTACATGATACAGCACCTGATAGCCCGCGGTAGAGACCACCAGAGGATAGAGGGCCACATCCGCGGTAACGGGGGCGTCCATGGGATACAGGGTCAGATTGCCCCCGGCACCCTTGGTGCACCAGCCCACGAAGGTCTCTGTGGCGCTGCGGTATCATACGACACCCAGCCGGGTAGAACGGGCCATTCGCCATGCCATTGAGGTGGCGTGGGACAGGGGCGATCTGGAAACCCTCCAGCGCTTCTTTGGATATACGGTATCCAATGCCAAGGGAAAACCCACCAATTCTGAATTTATCGCTATGATCAGCGACCGCATTCGGCTGAAATTGAAAAACGACAACTTAGCGTAATTGATTCCTGCTGTGAGAAAGAGGCTTCCCCGCCGGTGTGCGAAGTACACCGGCGGGTACTTGCATTTGCGGAAGACTTCTGCTATACTCCTTGCTGTATGATTGGCAAAATGGTGGAAAACCATGCAAAAGGAGGAACAAAAATGACGTATACATATATTCCCAAGGGCGTTTGCTCCAGCCGTATTGATCTGGAACTGGAGGGAAATGTAATCCGCTCTGTGGCGTTTACAGGCGGATGCAGCGGAAACCTGCAGGGAATTTCCCAGCTGCTCCAGGGAATGCGGGTGGAGGACGCGGTGGAACGCCTGCGGGGCATCCACTGCGGCTGGAAGCCCACCAGCTGTCCGGATCAATTGAGCCGGGCTCTCACAGAGGCGCTGGCCCAGGAGAAGAAAAACTGATTGGATCTGCCCGGGTCCACGGATGGAAAGCCACCGGCGTGTTTTGTCCGCGAAACCTGGCGGCAGCCCCCGTGCCCTTTTTAGGCGCGAGGGCTGCTCTGTTTCCGGTGTTCTTTCGGCGGGGCGGAAACGCCGGCATCCGGCATGGCAGGAAGGTGCTTTACGGGCAGGCAAGCGGGGATATACTGAAAGAGGTATCAGCCGCATGAAAAAAGAAACAGGAGGACAGGCTATGGATTTGCTGGAAGTGCTGCAGGGCAGGCACAGCGTACGGGACTATACCGGGGAGCCGATTGGGGAGGAGAAGCTGACAAAAATCCTGCAGGCGGGGCTGCTGTCTGCCTCCGGCCGCGCCATCCGCCCCTGGGAACTGATTGTTGTGCGGGAGCGGGCCACCCTGGAAAAGCTGTCGGAGGGCCGGGTCGGTTCTGCGAAAATGCTGAGGAGCGCGGGCGCCGCCGTTGTGGTGGTTGCGGATGCGGCCCGCTCGGACACCTGGATTGAGGACTGCTCCATTGTCCTGGCCAATATGCACCTGATGGCGGCCAGCCTCGGGGTGGGCAGCTGCTGGATCCAGGGGCGGCTGCGGGAAGCCCAGGATGGGAGGACAACGGAGGCGTATGTCCGGGAGTGCCTGGACATTCCTGAGGGGTTCCGGCTGGAGGCCATCCTCTCTCTGGGGGTGCCGAAGGGCTCCGGAGTGCGGACAGAATTGTCCGATCTCCACAGCGAAAAGATACACTACGAAAAGTTCTGAGGCCGGGATAAATTCCCGGGGGAGAGAGGCCTGGCTGCCTGTTTCCGGCTGGGGCGGGCCCGATCCCTCCGCTGTCCCGGGGTGGGCGGCGTCCCGGGGGGAGACCCTTGCCTGTCCACACCGGGTGTGGTACAATGGAAAAAAACGCCGGGCTGGGCACGGCGGCGGAGGAGCATGCAATGAGCGGTACGCTATATCTGGTGGCCACCCCCATCGGTAATCTGGGGGATTTCAGTCCACGGGCTGTGGAGACGCTGGCCCAGGCGGATTTTATCGCGGCGGAGGACACACGGGTGTCCCTTAAGCTGCTGAACCATTTTGGCGTGAAGAAGCCCCTGATCAGCTATCACCAGCACAATCAGGCTGCCGCCGGGCCGGCCATTCTGGACCGGCTGCTGGCGGGGGAGACCTGCGCGCTGGTGACGGACGCGGGTACGCCAGCGGTCAGCGATCCCGGGGAGGCGTTGGTGCGCCTTTGTGCCCAGCACGATGTGCCGGTGCTGTCCATCCCCGGCTGCTGTGCGCTGGTTTCCGCTCTGGCGGTCAGCGGCCTGGCCACGGGCCGGTTTACCTTTGAGGGGTTTCTGTCCGTGAATAAGAAGAGCCGCCGGGAACATCTGCAGTCCCTAGCGGCGGAGCGGCGGACGATGGTTTTTTATGAGGCGCCCCATAAGCTGCGCTTTACCCTGGCGGATCTGGCCGCCGCCTTTGGCGGGGACCGGCCTGTGACGCTCTGCCGGGAACTGACCAAGCTGCATGAGGAGACCTGGCGTACCACCCTGGCCCAGGCGGCGGAGCACTATGAGGATAATGTGCCCCGGGGAGAGTTTGTGCTGGTGGTGGCAGGCGCCGCACCGGAGCCGGAGACGGAACTTTCCCTGGAGGAGGGGGTGGAACGGGTGCTGGAATGCCGCCGGTCGGGCCAGCGGATGAAGGACGCGGTTCGCCAGGTGGCCAGCGAGACGGGACTGAACAAAAATGATCTGTACGAGGGCGCTGTGCGGGCGGAGGAGCAGCCCCTTCCATAAAGAAAGCTGGGGACGGCATCCATGGCAGGATGCCGCCCCCAGGCTGGCTTTGCCCAGGCTGGAGGCTGTCTCCATGCCCGGGAGGACTTACACGCAGTACAACACAATGCACAGGTACTGCAGAACACTCCCCGCTAGGACGAAGAGGTGCCAGACGAAGTGCATATAGTGACCCTGGGACTTGTAGAACACGATTCCGGCGGTGTAGGCTACGCCTCCCGCCACCAGCAGAAACAGTCCCATGGGCGGCAGCGCCTGAACGATAGTGCCCATGGCCACTACGACAAGCCAGCCCATAAGGGCGTACAGCGCCAGGGACACCTTGTCAAAGCGCTTGAGATCAATAGCGTTCAGGGTGATGCCGATTACAGCCAGGGTGCTGTTGGTGAGAAAGAGCATCCAGCCTGTCCGCCCCCCTACGGTCAGCAGGGACAGGGGAATATAGGTTCCCAGAATCAGCAGATAGATGGAGCAGTGGTCCATCACCCGCAGCACCTTCTTCACCGAGGGCCGGCGTACTCCATGGTATACCGCGGAGGCGGTGTACAGCAGCACCAGGCTGGCGGCATAGGCGGCCAGGCTGCATATTGTCATGACCGAGCCGCTCATAATGCCCTTGACCACCAGCGGCACCGCGCCTGCCAGGGCCAGCAGTGCCCCCACACCGTGGGATATGGTGTTAGCCAGTTCCTCCCCTGTGGTCTGCTGCCGGGTAATCCGTTCTTTTGCCATAAAAACCGTCCTTTCAATTCAGAGCAACACATAATCTAATATTTAATATTAGTATATATTGCTTATTAGAATATGTCAAGCGGTACACAAGAGATATTTTTTGATCTTTTATATTGCATTATTCCACTGCGTTCGCTATACTGGAGAAAAAGGAGGGATGGCCTGTGAACCAGGAGTATGAGCACGTTGCCCGGCGGCTGGCGGAGTGGGAGGCCGGTATGGACGCGTTCCGCCTGCCGGACTGGGAGAGCCTGCCGCAGCTGGAACTGTATATGGATCAGGTGATTATCCTGCTCAACCAGTACCTGGGACCTCTGTACCGGAGTGGGGAGGAGAAGGCTGTCACCGCCAGCATCATCAATAACTATGTGCGCCTGCGGGTGCTGCCGGCGCCCCGGAAGAAGAAGTATGGCCGGATTCACATTGCCTGCCTGGTGATGATCTGTATTCTCAAGCAGAGTTTGAGCATCTCCTCCATTCAGCGGCTGCTGCCGGTGGAGCCGGAGGAGGGGGCGGTGCGGGAACTGTACGAGGACTTTGTGCAGCAGTACCGGCAGGCCTCAGCTGGGTTTTTGACGTATATCCGTTCCCCACAGGCGCCGCAGGAAACCGGTGGAAAGCTGGTCACATCTACGGCGGTGATGTCCACGCTGGCTAAGGATCTCACAGAATTTTTGCTCCGGCAGGAGCCGGAGAAACCTCAAAAATAGGATGATGCCGCTCCTTTGACAGCGGCACAGGGAACGCCGCAGGATATGTATACCCCGCGGCGTTCCTTTTTTATGAGAGGATTCAGTCTGCGCAGCCCATAAGATAAGCAGTCCGCCAGCTTGGCGGCCCGGCATCCGTCGGCAATGGCGGCAGGGCGGAGTGCAGAGGCTCCTCTGCTCCCGGCGGGCCGCCTTGCTGAGGGACCGTGAGAAAGCCAACGTGCTCCCGCCGCCGCTGGGGACCCCGCACCCCCAAAGCTAGACAGTATCATAGACTGGAACTGGCCTTGGGGGTGTAATTATGCCGGCGGGGAGACCGGACAGACGGTATGAGGCGGAATGCATGAAAATTTTATCCAAAAAACTTTGCCTAACTTTGGGGGCGGTTTGCTTTCCGTATAAGGGAAAATTTATTTTAGCAGATCCCGCAGTTCAGGTACTACGAACTTTGGAATGCGGCCGGAGAAAAAGTTGTCAATGGCCTCTGCGCAGGCGATTGAGGAGCGGGTGGACGCCTCCCTGGTGGCACCGCCAATGTGGGGAGCGACCAAGACATTCTCCATATGGAACAGAGGGCTATTCAGGTCGAATGGTTCCTGTTCTACTGTATCCAGGCCGGCGCCCGCAATTTGATTCGCCTCCAAAGCCCGGATCAGGGCAGGCTCATCCACAATAGCACCCCGGGCGGTATTGATGAGGAAGGCGCTCTCCTTCATGAGTTCAAACTCTCGGTCACTGATGCTGTGGATGGTATCCTTGGCAGCGGGGACGTGAAGAGATACATAATCACTCTGGCGAAAGATCTCGTCTCGGTCCTCAACCATTTGGATGTACGCAGGAACATCCCGGGCGAAGGGATCATAGGCAAGCACCCTCATGTTAAAGCCGAAAGCTGCCTTCTTCGCAACCAGCTTTCCAATATGACCGGTACCGATAAACCCCAGGGTCTTGCCCTCCAGTTCAGTTTTCTGAATGCCCATTTTGGCGTAGCGGTAGTCCTCCCTGCAGTGGCTCATGACTGCCTTGAAGCGGCGGGAGCAGTGGAGCATATAAAAGATTGTCAGTTCCGCCACCGAGATAGCGTTGGCACCGCCGGCGGTGGTAACAAGGACGTGATTCCGCTTGGCCGCCTCAATATCAACCATGTCGTATCCTGCGCCATGGCGGGCAATGATCTTCAGCCTGGGGGCGGCATCAAAAATTTTGCTGGTAATTTTGGCGGTGCGGACAATCATGGCGTCAGCGTCACGGATGTCGGCGATGATGTCGCTTTTAGTGAAACCCCGGCCGTCTATGATCTCACAGCCGTGTTCCCTAAGGTAAGCGTACCCCTCGGGCAGAATGGGCTGGGGCAGCAATACTGTATAACTCATAACGGTATACTCCTTTTGCTCAGCCAGAATCAGGGCTGGTAGGCAGCATCGATACATTCAAACCCCTTATCCTGAAGGGTTTTATCCACCCAGCCGCGATTGATGGTTCCGCTGCGGGTCTTGACCAGCTTGCCCTTGTCAGCTTCCTGGAACTTCTTGGCCTCCACCAGAATGCCGGGGGCATCCTTGGGAGGAATGACAATGACTCCGTCCGGATCAGCCAGAATGATGTCGCCGGGATTGACGCTGATTCCACCGCAGGAGACGGGAACATTTACCTCACCGGGGCCCTCCTTGTAGGGGCCGCCGGGGGTGGTGCCCGTGCAGTAGACGGGAAAATCCCACTTGCCAATTTTGTCGATGTCGCGGATAGGCCCGTCCAGGATAATGCCGGCCACCTTTTTAACCTCGTAGAGGAAAGCCATCATGACCTCTCCCATCAGGGCCCGGGTGGTGTCCTCCTCGTTAGAGACCACCAACACATCCCCCTCCTGGTACATATTCAGCGCGGCGTGGAGGGCTAAATTGTCGCCGGCCCGGCACTTGACCGTTAAGGCGGGGCCGCACATCATCTGGGCCTTGGGGCTGCTGACCAGATGAATCCGGGGATTCATGGCGCAGCTGTAGTTCATAACGTCGGCGGTATTGGAGGCCGGAATGGTTTTAAACTGCTCAATCAGATCGGGATCCGGCATATTTCGTTTCAGATAAATTCTTTTTCCAACAGGCATGATCGATTCCTCCTAAAAAGTTTTTGCCATATTACTTACAGCTTGGTCACGCCGGTAGAGAATTCGTACCACTGACCGCGCTCCAAGAACATCATCCGGCCCAGAATGCCGCGTTCCTCACAAGCCTTGTTGACGGCATCCACATAGTCGGCGGGGTCGTACTTGCCGCTGTAGGCATCCTCAATGAGGGTGCCGGCGGCGGTGTCCACCACCAGCATCTTGCCGGGGCGGATGTGGCCTTTTTTGACGATGTGCTCCGGCGCCACATCCAGCACACCCACCTCCGAGGAGAGGATCAGGTAGCCGTCGTCGGTGACATAGTAGCGCACAGGCCGCAGGCCGTTGCGGTCCAGGATGGCCCCCACAAGGTCCCCGTCGGAGAAAAGAATGGCCGCCGGACCGTCCCACGCCTCCATCATCGTGGTGTAGTAGTGGTACATGTCCCGCACATCCTGGGGCATATCCCGGTCCTCCCGCCAGGCCTCCGGAATGGTCAGCATCACCGCCAGGGGCAGGTCAATGCCGTTCATCATCAGAAATTCCAGGGTGTTGTCCAGCATAGCCGAGTCGGAGCCGGAGGCGTCCACCACCGGCAGCACCTTATCCATGTTCCCCTCCATCACCCGGGAGGACATGGTTTCCTCCCGGGCCAGCATCCGGTCCACATTGCCGCGGATGGTGTTGATTTCCCCGTTGTGGAGAATCAGCCGATTGGGGTGGGCCCGCTCCCAGGAGGGGGTGGTGTTGGTGGAGAAACGGGAGTGAACCATAGCCAGGGCGGAGGTGCAGTCCTCGCTCTGCAGATCGGGATAGAAGCTGCGCGCTGGCTCACCAGGAACATGCCCTTGTAGACAATGGTGCGGCTGGACAGGGAGCAGACGTAGGTTTGATCGTTGGACTGCTCAAATTCCCGGCGGACGATATAGAGTTGCCGGTCAAAATCCAGTCCCCGTTCTGTCTCCGCCGGGCGGCGGATGAAGCACTGGAGGATGGCGGGCATGCCGTCCCGGGCCCTGTCACCCAGCACCTCCGGCGCCACCGGCACCTGCCGCCAGCCCAGGAAATCCAGCCCTTCCTTTTGACAGATGATCTCAAACATCTTTTTGGCCCGGCTGCGCAGCAGCGTGTTCTGGGGAAAAAAGAACATGCCCACGCCGTAGTCCCGCTCCTCTCCCAGGGCCACGCCCTGCTCCGCCATCGTCCGCAGGAAGAGCCTGTGGGGTACCTGGAGCATCAGACCCACGCCGTCCCCAATCTTACCGGTGGCGTCCTTGCCGGCCCGGTACTCCAGCTTCTCCACAATTTTCAGCGCGTCGTCCACCGTCCGGCGGGTCCGCTCCCCCCGGATGCTGATGATGGCGCCGATGCCGCAGGCGTCATGCTCAAAGGCCGGAGAATAGAGCCCGCTCTGCCGGCCGGCCTCGTACTTGCGTCGTTCCATTTGTAAGCCCCCCTTGGGTGGTTTTCAGAGTACCGCTCGAATCCGCTCCACCGCCTCTGCAGTGTCCTCCGCGCCGCCGAACGCGCTCAGGCGGATATAGCCCTCCCCGCTGGGCCCGAAGCCCGCGCCGGGC
>OHNO01000989.1_pt1 | contig 13224 bp, 13 predicted proteins | sample 1569521 | NCBI WGS metagenome assembly OHNO01 (sample SAMEA3879604, study PRJEB24766) | human gut metagenome | biome: human-associated habitat; feature: feces | place: USA | collected 1985/1987
CGTTTTGTTTCTTTATCAAGCCGGTCCGGATAGATCGGTTTTTGGTATTCGATCACGACATGGGTTTTTCTAATCTTCGGAAAATGATTTTCAAAAATTTCAGCCGTGTTGTTCATGCAGATCGGAACGATCGGACAGCCTGTTTTTGTGGCGATTTTAAAAGCGCCGTCTTTAAACGGAAGAAGGGAAAGCTCCGCTCCTGTGTTGCGCGTCCCTTCGGGAAAGATGCAGATTGAAATCCCCCGTTTAATGTAATCTATAGCAGTCAGTATAGTCTTTAGTCCTTGTTTTGGATCGGAACGGTCAAGGAAGAGACAATACAGGCGACGCATCCACGTTGTAAGTGTCAGATATTTCTCCATTTCTTTTTTTGCGACATATCCGGTGAGACGTTTGCATCGGCTGTATGTCAGGAGAATGTCGAAGTAGCTTCGATGATTTCCTACAAAGAGAACCGCTTCGTCGGGAATGTTTTCCTCTCCGATGACCGTCGTTTTTACTCCGGTTATTTTTAAAATCACTTTGAATCCCCATTGTACGATGCGCAAAGAACTTATGTCGCGGGCGTTCGGGGCAAATTTTCCGATGATCCATTCAACGATGAGGATCGGAATTGTAAGGATGAGAAATAATATAAGAAAAATTACAATACAAATAAAACGAAACATAAATAAACCTCATTTTCTTCTTAAATTTGCAATACAACGGTAATTATACAGCGGAGGATAGGAAAACACAAGACTTATAAAAGGATAGAATGATATAGGCATAAGGAAGGTGTACAGCGCATATGTTTGTATGGAAAAATGCAGAGGTTCGATCGGAATGGACCGAGGATATGCAAAAAGAAAGCTGTTAAAAAAAGATACGCAAAAGGCGGCAGTGTTCGGAGCGGTTCTGATCTGTGCCGCAGCGTTTACGGCAGCGCTGACAGGATGTGTTTCAACACAGGCAGAGACGGAAAAGATACGAGATATGAAGTACGAGGTGATTGAGGAAGAAGATATTCCCCAAAGTCTTCGGGAGATGATCAAAGGAGGAGAGAAGAAACCGTTTCGGATTACATATTCGGATCAGGGATTCCTCTATATCGCACAGGGATACGAGGTTCAGCCGACAACCGGTTATAGTGTGGAAGTGAAGGAACTTTATGAGACGGAAACGGCCGTCTGTATAAAAACGACTCTGATCGGTCCGAAAAAAGGGGAGGAAAAAGAAAAAGCAGAAACATACCCCTATATAGTCGTGCAGACGGAAGATGTAAAAAAAGATGTTTTGTTTAAGTGAGGAGGAGAAAGATGGATCTGACGAAAAAAACAGTTCATTATACACAGGAGGGAAAAACCGTTTTTGACCGGTTTTATCTGGATGAAGATTACAATGTGCCCGAGCAGAAAGAAGCTGTTCAAAGAATCGTGTACAGCAGTGCCAAGCTTAAGACAGAGGATGTTCGTCCTGTGGAAAACTATGTGAAAGTAACAGGAAAAGCGTATTACAAAATCCTTTATATGACGCAGGGGGAGACAACGCTTTCGGTGTTGGAAGGAAAGATTCCGTTTGAAGAGATGATCTATGCGGAAAATGACGGCGAAGAGACGTTTTTTATCCGAAATGAAAGGACGGAATTTACTGTATCGGTCGTTCATTCAAGAAAACTGACTCTTCGGGTAGCTGCGGAAATGGAACTGGGAAGGGAACGGATGAGAGATGAAGAATTGACGACAGATGCAGAAAGTGATTTTCCGGTATACAAAAAACGACAGAAGATGAATGTGTCGGAATTAAAGATTTCAAAAAAAGATACGTACCGTATCAAAGAAGAAATAGTACTGCCGGGAACGAAAGAAAGTATCGGACAGATTTTATTTTTTGACATAAGCGGAAGAAAAGCGGAAATCCGCCCCGGACAGGATGAACTGCTTATACGGGGCGAGGCGGAAGTATTCTGCATGTATCTGTCACCGGAAGAAAAAGTGGAATGGATTGAACAGAGCGTGCCGTATGAGGGAAGGATTCCATGCGAAGGCGCAGAGGAAGATATGATCTGTCAGATCCGGCAAAGTCTGGAAGATCCTATCGTCGATATCCGTCAGGATGGAGACGGAGAAATGAGAGCTCTTGGTATCGAAGCGACTCTTTCTATGAAAATGAATGTTTATTCTGAAGTGGAAACAGAGATATTAAAAGATATGTATTCTCTTGACAGAGAGTGCGTACTTGAGAAAAAAGAAGGCATTTATGAGGAAATGCTTATGTACAATCAGGCAAAATGTAAGATTGTGGAGCGTCTGACGCTTCCTGAGCTGAAAGAGGACGTTTTGCAGATTATTCACAGTGAAGGCAGTATCCAGGCAGAAAGCGAGCGGTACACTGAGGAAGGAGTGGAGATTGAAGGAATACTCCATATTTCTTTTCTCTATCTGAGAGCGGATGACGAACAGCCATATGGAAGTTGGACAGGGATGATCCCGTTTTCGTATCTTGTGGAATATCCGAATCTTCCGAAAAATGTCAGCGCAAGTCCGGCGTATCATGTCGAGCAGCTTGCCGTGACTCTTGCGGGAAGCGAGGCGGTCGAAGTGAAGGCGGTGCTGACCTTTGACATCTTTTTGAAAAAGCTGATATCGGCAAGTATGATCACGAATGTTTCCGAACGGCAGTTCGATACGGACGCTTCTTTAAAACGCCCGGGGATCGTCGGTCATATTGTGCAGGATGGGGAAGATTTGTGGAGTCTGGCAAAAAAATATATGACGACGGTATCCGGTATTATGGAAGTTAATTCTATGGACAATGAAAATGTGAAAACGGGGGATAAATTATTGATTTTTAAAGAAAATATGAGTATACTGTAAGCATAATGTATACAAGATACAAGTAAATGTACAGATACACAGAGGCGGAAAACGGGCGGAGGACGGAAGATGAATGAGATTGAATTGAAATCACTGGCAAAGATCAATCTTGGCCTGGATGTGCTGGGGAGGAGAGAAAACGGTTATCATGATGTAAGGATGGTAATGCAGTCGATTTATCTCCATGATGAAGTGAAGATCGAGAAGAAGAGAAGGGAAGGAATCGAGATTGTATCGAATTTAAGATTCCTTCCTATAGGTGAAGGAAATATAGCATACAAAGCGGCGCACATGCTGATAGAAGAATTTTCATTGGAAGGCGGAGTCAGGATCACTTTGAACAAGCATATCCCGGTTGCGGCAGGACTTGCGGGAGGAAGCTCGAATGCGGCGGCGGTTTTGTTCGGTATGAACCGGTTGTTCCGGCTCGGTTTATCTAAAGAAGAACTGATGGAAAGAGGAGTGAAGCTCGGCGCAGACGTACCATACTGCATTATGAGAGGAACGGTTCTGGCAGAAGGGATCGGAGAAGAACTAAAAGAACTTCCTCCGATGCCGAAGTGTACGGTTCTTATAGCAAAACCGCCGATCAGTGTTTCTACAAAGGTTGTATATGAGGCTCTGGATGCGAAAGAAATCTCAGAACATCCTGATATCGACGGGGTGATCGAAGGATTGGAAGAAGGCAGTCTGAAAAAGGTTGCCTCTGCTATGGGAAATGTTTTGGAAGATGTGACGATTCCTATGCATCCGGTTATTGAAGAGATCAAGCAGGAAATGAAAGAGTGCGGAGCTTTAAACGCAATGATGAGCGGAAGCGGTCCGACTGTGTTCGGTTTGTTTGAGAACAGGACTGCGGCGCGTGAAGCACAGAGACGTATCAGGGAGAAGTCACTGGCAGGACAAGTGTATGTGACCAGTATCCATGGAGTGAGGAGGAATTAAGATGCCGATTGATTTTGAAGTGACGATGAATGAATACCTTCCCTTGAGAGATGTCGTATTCAATACGCTCAGGCGGGCAATCTTAAGAGGAGAACTAAAGCCCGGAGAGCGGCTGATGGAGATACAGCTTGCAAACAAACTGGGAGTGAGCAGAACGCCGATCCGGGAAGCGATCCGAAAGCTGGAATTGGAAGGACTTGTGCTCATGATACCGAGAAAAGGCGCGGAGGTAGCGGAGATTACAGAAAAAAATCTGCGCGACGTACTGGAGGTTCGGTGTGCGCTTGAAGAACTTGCCGTACAGCTTGCGTGTGACCGCATTAATCAGGAGGAAATACACGAACTTCATGCCGCTGCTGCCAGATTTGAACAAATGTTTGACAGTGACGATATAACAAGTATCGCACAGGCAGACGAGGCGTTTCATGATGTGATCTTTCAGGCGACGGATAATGAAAGACTGATTCAGCTTTTGAACAATCTACGCGAACAGATGTACCGCTACCGGATTGAATATTTGAAGAAAAAGGAATGCTATCCGCAGCTTATCGCAGAACACGAAGCGATCATGCAGGCAATCGAAGGACACGACAAAGCAATGGCGACTCAGATTACCGGGCAGCATATCAATAATCAGGTAGATACCGTAGTCGGAACGCTGCGCAGTAAAATGCCGGATTTTTGATGTATAAAAGAAAAAGAAATGTCCATACTCTCTGTAGCATAGTTATAAAAACAGCAGACGGAGGGAATACATATGGACAGAACAAAGATCAAAGATCAATTCGGACAGTTCGGCAGGAGGCGGGAATACGGGGCGGATGATGACAGAACGACTAGCCGGCAGATGAAAAAATCAAGGCGGATGTGCGCCGCAGCTGCGGTACTATTTGCATTCGCTGCGGCGTTTGCTCTGACAACGGCAGTTTACAGGATGGATGCGAAAGCGCAGAGTGATCTTCAGCGACGATTATCAGAAGAAGTGCTTCGCTTTCATGTTCTGGCAAACAGCGACAGCAGGGAAGATCAGGCGCTGAAATTAAAAGTGCGTGATAAAGTGCTGGAGTTTCTGGAGGCAAACATGGCGGATGAACAGCATATGACAGAGGATGAAACCGTGATGTGGATACGGGAGCATATCGATGAGATCGAGGATGTGAGCCGCCGGTGTGTTGCCGAAGAAAACTATGATTATCCTGTAACGGCGGCGGTGACAACTTGCTGGTTTCCCGATAAAACATATGGCGATGTAACGTTTCCGGCAGGAAATTATGAGGCGCTGCGTATTGAGATCGGTTCGGCAAAAGGACATAACTGGTGGTGCGTTCTCTATCCGAGTCTCTGTTTTCGCGATGCGGCAAATGCAGTCGTTCCGAATGAAGGAAAAGAAAAATTGAAACATGTTTTGACAGAAGAGGAGTATTCAGAAATCACGGCAGGAACAGAGTTTAAAATAAGCTGGTATTTTTGGAAGAAGAAATAAAATGACACAATTTTTAATAGAACATTTCGTAAAAGATTATGAGGACGTAGAGAAGATATCTGTAAGAACGGCGTATGGAGTGCTGGCAAGTATTGTAGGTATCTTCTGTAATGTCTTTTTGTTTGCAGTAAAATTTACTATCGGAGTGATCGCGCACAGCGTGTCGGTTATGGCGGACGCTTTCAACAATCTGTCGGACGCAGGTTCGTCGATCATTAGTTTTATCGGAGTGAAAATGGCGGAGAAACCTGCGGACAGAGATCATCCGTTCGGACATGGAAGGATTGAATACATAGCGGCGCTAGTAGTTTCTTTTCTTATTTTGGAAGTAGGGTTTACTTTTCTGAAAGATTCGATCGGGAAAATACGAACGCCGGAAATGCTGAATTTTCAGATAGCTTCGGTCATTATACTGATCTTATCGATCGGAGTGAAACTGTGGCTTGGTCTGTTCAACAAGCGGCTTGGCGAGAAGATAAATTCTAAAGTGATGATGGCAGTGTTTGCGGATTCTATGGGAGATGTGATCACAACAGGCGCGACGATCCTTTCGCTTATCGTTTTTCGAATTACGGGCTGGAACATTGACGGAGTGGTCGGAATCGGAGTTGCCCTTGTTGTAATGTGGGCAGGGGTCGGCATTGCAAAAGATACGTTGGAACCGCTGATCGGTGAAGCAATCGATCCTCAGGTATATGATCAGATTAAAGCTTTTGTAGAAAAATACGACGGCATTGTAGGAACGCATGATCTGATCGTTCATAATTACGGACCGGGAAGGAGCATGGCTTCGATCCATGCGGAAGTACCGAATGACGTAGATATCGAAAAATCCCATGAGATCATCGACCGGATCGAGAGAGATGCCAAGCAGACGTTAGGTCTGTTTCTTGTCATTCATATGGATCCGGTGGAGATGAAAGATGAAAATGTGCTCAAGATACGGAAAGTGGCGGAAAAGATCTTAAGAGAACTCGATCCTTCGTGCAGTCTGCATGATTTTCGTATCGTTCACGGAACAAGACAGATCAATCTTGTATTCGATATGGTCATTCCCATCGATTATGATGAGGAGAGAAGAAACGAGCTTCCGCTGCTGATGATGGAGAGGCTGAAACAGATCGACAACAGATATGAGTGCGTGATAACAGTCGATTATGAATTTGTGGCGAAAGCGGAAGCAGAAGAGTAGAGCGAAGGATAAAAGACGGATGAAAGAAGAATAAAGGACGATCGGAAAATGCTTTAAAAGAGGCGGAAAAGCGAAAAACAGCTGCAAGAAGAGCGTGAAAAACAACAAGAAGAATGGCAGGAAGAAGGAATAAAAATGGAGAGAGCACATAAATACGAATTTGAAGGCAAGGTAAGATACAGTGAGATCGATCACAGGGCGACAATGACTCTTCCGGCGTTGATCAATTATTTTCAGGACTGCAGTACCTTTCAGTCCGAGCAACTCGGATATGGAATGGATGTGTTGAAAAAAGAGAAAAAAGCGTGGGTTTTGGCATACTGGCAGGTGATTGTGAAAAGGTATCCGAAGCTATGCGAAAGGATCACAGTCGGAACATTTGCTTCAGGTTTTAAAGGGATGTTCGGAAACCGTAATTTTTATATGAAAGACGAAAGCGGAGAGCAGATTGCCTGTGCGAACTCGATATGGGTGTATATGGACGTAGAAAAAGGAAAACCGGTTCGTGTTGACAAAGAACAGGCAGAAGCCTATGGGATTGACGAACCGCTGGAAATGCCGTATGAGGACCGCAAAATCGAAGAAGCGGAGTCTTATGAGGAAAAAGCGCCGTTTCCGGTGCGAAAATACCATATAGATACAAATGAGCATGTAAATAACTGTCAGTATGTTCAGATGGCGCTGGAAGTGCTTCCGAGGGATATCTTAGTCAGTCAGGTCCGGGTTGATTATAAGAAGTCCGCAGTGCTTGGAGATAAGATATTTCCGGAAACAGCACAGAAAAAAGACCGCGTGATCGTCCGTCTTTGCGATGAAGACAGAAAACCATATGCGGTCATAGAATTTAAAACCGGATGTCGGTCTTAAAGATCGAGTCCGGCAAGAATATCTTCAAGAACTTCTTCTACAGAGTCGGTAATATACTTTGCATGTCCGGCGATGCCGGGGGCGGCGTTTGACATGGCGTATCCCATGCCGACTGTTTCAAGCATTTCCACATCATTATATTGATCGCCGAAGGCGACACATTCTTCGGGGGTTATGCCGAAAAGATCCATCAGATTTCGGAGCGCGCTTCCTTTGTTGCACCCGGGAACGATGAAGTCAATCCAAATGTTTCCGGAAGTGACAACTTTGATTTCGGATGAAAATTTCTCCTGAAGTTCTTTCAGACAGTCCGTTGTTCTGCGGGAAGTCATGTTCGCGAACGCAATCTTTAAAAAAGGACCTTTGACAGTTAAGAGGTCGTCCACGATCTCGGTTGTGTTGTGCATCACATTTACAATGTGGTTTGCGAATTGGGAGTTATTGTTTTCGATCAGGCAAGTATCTTCTCGTGATACTACAATCTCAAATCCGGGTTCTTTTTTTAATTCGCGCAGAATGCGGTAAGCGAGATCGTCCTCAATCAGTCCCCGGGAGATAACTTTCCCCTGATGAATGCACAGAGAACCGTTTTCGGCGATGTAGGAGATATCGTCTTTGATCTCGTGAAAGAGAAGTCGTTCGTTTGCATACTGGCGTCCGCTTGCGGCAACAAAATGAACTCCTTTTTGGGTCAGCGCCCGGATAAGTTCGATTGCCCGGGGCGTCAGCTCCTGCGCTTCGTTTTGAAGCAGAGTGCCGTCTAAGTCGCTTGCAATTAATTTGATCATAGGTCAATCCCTCCATAAAGTTATAGAAAAGTTATAGATAAATATAAGGATAAGTGTTTCTTCTGCGTGTCCGCATATTAGATTATAACGTAAAAAATATCGGCAGTAAATAAAAAATAAGACTTAAAAAGCGCATGAAAAAGCGCTTGATAAGAGAACTTTTTGATAGAGGCAAGAAAAATCCGAAGTTAAAAAATGAGTAGAAAGAGTGAAAGTCAGATGAAAAAAGACAAGATATGGATTTTCGCGGGAACAACAGAAGGCAGACTGCTCACCCGGTATGCATCACAAATGAAAATGAAGTGTTGTGTCAGCACCGCAACCGAATATGGAAAAAGCGTTCTGGGAGAGAATGAGGGAATCCGGGTCATACCCGGGCGGATGGATCAGTCAAAGATGAGAGCGTTTATAAGGGAAAATAATATCGGACTTGCGGTGGATGCAACCCATCCGTTTGCAAGACAAGTTACAGAAAATATTTGCGCCGCATGCGAAGAAGAAAAGATCAAATATGTTCGCTGTCTTCGGGAAAGAGAAACGAACGATCCGGCTGATCATGCGGGAGAAACGAGTGACGGAAGACCCATATCTGCGGCTTCGGTAGAAGAAGCGGTGGAATATTTAAAAAAGACAGGCGGGAATGTGCTGATATCTACAGGGAGCAAAGAACTGCATTTGTATACCCGGATAAAAGATTATAAAGAAAGATGTTTTGCAAGAGTCCTTTCGACGCAGGAGGCAGTCGCAGAGGCAGTCCGTCTTGGTTTTGAGGGGAAACATCTGATCGCAATGCAGGGTCCCTATTCGGAAGAACTGAATCTGGCAATGCTCAAACATATAAATGCAGCTTATTTTGTGACGAAAGAATCAGGCGGCGCAGGCGGGTTCGAGGAAAAGAAAAAGGCGGCGCAGAAAGCCGGGGCGGAACTTATCGTGATCGCGCGCCCGAAAGAAGAAGGAAAAAGCCTTCAAGAGGTGAAAAAACTTATGGAAGAATTCCTTGCAAAGGAAAATCTTCTATGATATACTACGAATGTTGCAAAAAAACACGCATGCGGTTATCTCCGTCGGTGCCTAAGCCGGAGAATCCGGACGGTTTCGGAGGAAAACAAAACATGCGGAAGTAAAAAACCAATTTGGAGGAAAGAAACATGGGCGTTATTTCAATGAAACAGCTTTTAGAAGCTCTAACTTTTTCATATAGATTATCTAATGAACATTTGACGGACTTTTCTGGTATAATATCTTCATAGTGACGAGCTAACTCAACTTTTAAATCACCTTCAAAATTTTCAACGCACCATTTTAATTCTCTTAGAATATCTTCCTCAATCTTTTTATGAACAGCTACACGTACACTTGGATGAAACAAACAATTAGAAACTTTACCTCCAGATATAAAAATCTGAGCCGATACCAAAAGATGTCTAATAACCACCTCTCGCATCGGTGTTTTCAATTCATCCAAAAGTGAGATACACTTCGGTTTCCCACTCGTCGGAAAGAAAAAATCACCTCCAAGATATGCATCACCAGGTTGAAAATAATACGTAAATAAAGGATGCCATCCCGATGCTAAAGTTTGTAAAAAAATTGCCTGCGGTGTTCCTGTAACTTGTAAATATAAACTACTGGAAGATCCATTCTTTATACTATCCAAATACTTATTAATTGAAGATTGTTGTTTTCTATTAACCATAGTGTTCAACGATGCTGCATCTGCTTCATCATCTATAACAAAGAGTGGATTTCCCTTCATAAAACCAGTAGAGTTTAAGATATTAGCCCATAATTTCAACATTCGTACATTTTTCTTTAATACAATAATAACTGGATCCATCAAACTATTTTCACTAAAAAGTGCCGCATCATTTTCTCCACAAATACAAAAGCCATCCAAATCCGCTTTCACGCGATCCAAGGTTTGTTGCTGAAGAACAACATTATCCGTAGTCAAAAGAACAAACACTGGAAAGCCTAGATCAGCTGCTTTACAAATAATGCCAAACATCTGTCCCGTTTTTCCAGATTGCACATTTCCCAATAATAATCCAATTTCATGACTTGTAAACGAAAAAGTTTTTATATGTTTATTTCCAACATCTTCTGCTGTTTTTTCAATAGATTCAGCAAGTTTTGCATTGCCTCTATCTACTATCTTTTCAAGATATCTTTTCAAATATTGCATGTATTTATTTCACCTATTCCTCTCCGTTTCCTGCTGTGAATGACAACATCCAGACATCCAATGGTTCACCATTTTCATCTAATGCTGTTTGACCTGTTTTTTTGAACTCTAATCTATCACAACCATATTCCTTTAACATTTCTTCTGTAATCATTCCTAAACGTTCGGTATCCTTAGCTGTATCATTTACTGGTTTTACAATTCCTGCTGCAGCAAGCCTTCCTTTTAGCCATCTTCCCATTATCAATTCATCACCTACCGCGCTGAACTGTTTATTATTATCACTTGTTGTATGCGCCTTAAACCAATATCCATCATCCGTCACCACAAAAAACGGTTTGTTTTTTTCTGGATACCCATCCATTCGATAGATATCGGCTCCCACTGTCAGCTGTGTTTCATACCAGTCTCTAGACTTACGTTTACTTCTTGGGGCGGCATAACAAACATTAATATTTGATTTCGTATAATGTTTTCCATCATCAATGTGTCTTTCAGTAGCCTTTGGAACTTTTAATTTCAAAAAGAACGAAACATACGCTTTACATCTCTCATAAAATTCAACATTTGAGTGGGGTACAGATGTCACTAATTCCACTTCATTTAACGCCATATTCTTCTCTCTTATCAAAGGCATATTATTGATTTTTCCGATATTTTCTGAACAATTTGCTTGTTTTAAGCTTTCTATGTGCTGAGCAATTTTTAATACTTCTTCTACTTCTTCTGTAATCGCTGCTATTTCATATTGTCTTCTATTATTTGCCTCTAATTTTATTACTCCTAAATTTGCAGAACCAATAATAGCCGAAAATGGCTTTCCTTCTTTATAAAAACAAAATACTTTTCCATGATATTTCATCGTTTTTATAATTCTTATTTCTCCACTATTAGATTCCATCCACTTCTCATTTATTCGTATTGCTGTATGATATGCTCCTTCTGGCATTCCCTCAATATAATACATTCCTATATTTAAACAAATCTTAGATATTGAACATTCATCAACCATTTTAGCTAATTCTATAAGTGATGCATTAGATACATATCCAACTGCAATATCGACTCTATCCGCTTTTTTTATTTGCTCGCTAAAACAATCTAATATTGTTTCCTCATCTTCCTTTATTCCTAAAGGCAATATATTTGAATACAATAATTTCATTCAAATCCCCCATTCCTTCTGTTTCATATATTGTAATCTAAGCACTCTAAAATTTACCATCATATGACTCTATTTTAACTCAAAACTGTCATTTATACTAGCCCGAAAGCCTAGAATAAAGCCTAACAAAAATATAAAAAAGATCCAGAAGAGACATTTCTCCTCTGAACCTTTATACTTTATCACAGAATACCTTTTGCTTTCATTTTTCCTCATGGTCATGAGGCATTTTTCGCTTAAATCGTGTCTTATGAACCATCCGACTTCTCTTCACGTGCTCTTTGAATTGTTTCTAATGCTTTCTGAATTCGTTCCTTTGCATAAGGAGGTCTTAAATTCAATGATAACCGTCCCTTTTGGATTATATAGGTTTCACTTCCTTCTTTTGTTGAGTTGCTTAGATAGCAGCATTCCGGATATCTCTCTGCAAAATTCTTTAGTCGTTTCTGTAATCCCTGATTAAATGTATAGACACTATAATATCGATCTTCTTCATTTGTCAGGATAATCGTTTCTTTTTCATACTTTGACAGTTTCATAGCATCTATCCTCTCCTCCTTTCCATATCCTGCTCCAAATATCTCGGTACCGGTTTTCCAGATTTCACAGCGATTGCAATCTGTTTTTCTCGTAATCTCTTGATCACCGACTCTCTTTTCTTTGGTTTCTTTTTTGAGGATTGTTCTGGGCTTTGTGCCGGCTTTCTTTCCACTCTTTTCCCTTCTGCACTTTTTAGATTATTTACCTGGCCATCCACCATATTATAGTTTTCTTCTGTTCCGGATTCCCAGCTTCTCTCATAAGTACCATTCTCAAAAAATTTCTGATAATGTTCCAGCCTGTCTTTATATTTTTGATGTTCCTGTTCTTTTTGTTCCGGTTCTTTCATAAGCTCATGGAGTTTCTATTTGGTTTTTTCATCAAATCCATTCTGACATTCCTCCATGATCATCTTTCCATAACTGTCTAGGATGATATAGGCAACCTGTCTGTGATATTCCTGATGCTCCATGAGATAAAACTGTTTTCCATCAATAATGATATCATCCGTAGCCATCCAGTTTCCCGGCTTGCCACTAATGCGATAATTTTCCGTATCCAACGTGACCAATGTACCTGACGGGTTTAATCGGATGAACCCTGATAAAAGCTGTGGATAGTCTTCATTGACATAATAACAATGAATTTCCCCATTCTGATTCAGTACAAGCACATCACTGACTTCACAGGACTCTTTCATGCGTTTCCATAAAGCAATTGCACTCTCCCCCGGCAATAATGGCCTGATATCTATCTGCCGGTAATGTTCAATCCGTATCGCAAGTTTCCTGCTTACCGCTTCCTGATAGGAAAGGTGCCAAAGGTCTCTCCCTTCCGAATTACGGTCTACTCGGTAAACCGCAAATTGATCATTCTTCATAAGCATCATCCTCCAGGTTATTCAGATAACGATTCAGATCCAGGGAATAATAATATTTATCTTCGATCATCTGTAACTTACTGATCGCAGATGCAATCGTTTCCAGCAGATCGTCTTCCAACGGATCTTCTTTCGTTTCTTCCAATGCCTCTAAAGTGTCTTTCAAAATATCTATCGTATCTTTTCTAGTGTTTTCCTGGAAAAGAGCCACAACTGCTAATTCATCTTCTTCAAATGTTACTTTGCTCATAAGCTCATATCCTCCCTGCAAATTTCGCCCGACCGGTGTGAATATTTCGTTTGAAACGGTGTGAGCACATT
>OHNO01000991.1_pt1 | contig 13220 bp, 8 predicted proteins | sample 1569521 | NCBI WGS metagenome assembly OHNO01 (sample SAMEA3879604, study PRJEB24766) | human gut metagenome | biome: human-associated habitat; feature: feces | place: USA | collected 1985/1987
CGCTCTCATCTACCAGGATGATGATATGCCAGGGATTGTAACGACGTATGTTCTGGTTGAAATACAGGCGGTCGGGGATAATTGTCCCGTGTTCGCGGCTGTAGTTTTTCAGATTCTTTTCGATGGTCTGCTTGAAATCGAAGTTCCGGAATATTTTGTAGCTGGAATTGGTATGCGGAAGTTTCTTTCCGTAGAAGGCTTTGCGTACATTTATTTCCAGCTTCTTTTGAATCTCTTTTATGACCTGTTCCACGATTGAATAAGCCAGCTTTCTGACATGTTCCGGCATCATGTTGCGGAACGTCAGGATATTTTTCAGCAGTCCGATATTCGGTTCGAGTTGGCTCAGGACAGATTCGTCGGTCAGCAGTTGGGTAAGGTTATATTTATCCAAAGCCTGTTTCTGCATGATTTCGACGGTTTTTCTGGGGAACAGCTTCTTTACTTTTTTCAGCCATCCGGGGACGGTCAGCATGGAGCCGCCACGGCCTCCCCGGTTGGGGAAGTCGTTCCGTATTCCCTGTTCATCGGTATATTCGCGGTTGTATAGGAAATAAAGCGTACCGTCCAGTTCTGCGTTCTCCGGGTCGAGGGGCAGGCTGTTTTCGGCAAAGTCTCCCAATATAAGCCGCCAGCGGTTGACTATTTCGTGCTTGTCCATTCGATGATTCTCCATGTTTTTAGTGCTTCTGCCGCCAGTTTATCCAGGCGCATAGCTTCGGTGATTTCCTGTTGTGAAACAGTGATACTTCCTGTTAAGCGGTTTTCCGCTATCTTATGATATTCCGCAACCTGTTGTCCCAGGCGGCTGACTTCTGCCGGGAGAAAGCCGGTGAAGGCATAACGTAGGTTGGGCAGAATAGTCAGGAAAGTCTCCTGGTCGGCATTGGCGATAACCCGGTCTATCGCTTCCAGGATATGCGGGTCGGTAAATAACACATCGCGGGCAATCAGAAACAGGCCGCAGATAAAGGAGGCCGCCTGCTCAGGATGCGTGATGCTGCTTTCGAGGTAGGCGGCTATCTGCCGGCAGAAAACAGCCTGTCCGGTTTGTCCTTCTTTATAATGTATAGCAAGGCAGAGGCCGAAGAGGCGGCTGTTGCTGAAACTATCGTTCAATATCTTCTCTACGGCAGACAGGAAAGCGGCGGTATCGAACCAGTCTTTCGTATCCATGGTGAAACTGTAGAGATTGCGCATCTGTTCACAGATTTCCTGTTCTTCTTCTTCCGTTGTGCTTTTCAGTGACGGAATCAGTACGACTGCTCCGTTGAATGCGGTTCGTGCCAATCCGGCAATGACCGGCTGGATAGTTCCGTCCATCAATTGCTGCATATTGGTGAGGTATAACAGGCTGTTGATAAGTTTGCAGAGGCTGATAAAATTCTCTTCGCTTTCCACTACCAGCCGGACGGTGTCTTCATACCGGGAATAAAAGCCTTCTATCCCCATCACCTGAACGGAAATGAGCAGTTTGCCCAGTTCTTCTGCCGTCATGCTGTCTTTAAAATTCTTTTCGATGAGCGAGTTGCAAACCTGAGAGAGTGTCGCCCCGTAGACGGACAGGTCAATCAAACGGGTTTCAACACCTGTGCCGTAACGGCATATCCATTGTTCCCGTACCAGGTTTTTGTTCTTCTGGTTCACATAATCGGGACCAGACTGAAGGGTGGCGAAACTTGTCTCCAAAAACTCCATCTGGTGAAGGAAACGGCTTTTCCTGTAATGGGCCGGATTCTTAATGATGTCGAGCGTTACTTCCTGCCGTTCGATAGTCGATGTTTTTAACCGGTGAAGCGAACATAAGGAACGAAACTCACGGACCACAGGCGGGATGCAATCGTTGGCCGCAATCTTTCCGGCACCCATCCCGGAGAGAAGACGATACAGGAAATCCACTTCGAAAGTCGAAGTCGCATTCAGGTCGCCTTTCACAAAACAACTTCGTACACCATCCAGCAATTCATATACGCCGGCACTCTGTTTGCCTCTCAATATAGCCAGCGAACGTGCCATATTCAAGGCATTAATCTCATCGGGCAGGGAGATTATCTGTGTTTTACGGGCATAACGGGCCGTCTTTATAATATATTCGAGAACGGTCGAAGCAAACGGGTCTTTCTTTTGTTTTTCCATCTTTTCCCAGACTTCCTGGTAGAAAGCGGGGAAGGGCATACCGGCGGCGTAACCGCTTTTACTGTCGGCTTCCTTAAATGTGTAAGGCATCAGATAAGAAGCGACGTGCTCCGGGTTGCCTGATTTCAGCGATTGTTTCCGGTCTGATTGCAACTCATCCATTAAGCCGGCGATATGGAAAGCACCTGCCACTACCAGTATTTTCTGATGGTTGGGGATTGCTTCCCGTATTTCTGCTGCCATATAAGTTTCCCGTTGCCGGTCTTCTTTCAGGGACATTTCGTTGCCGGGTGTTGCCAGCCGCATGAAATAACCGAGATGAAAAACATTGCGCACGAAGTCGTGTGTTTTCATTTTTCCGGCATCCAGTTCGAAGCGGCTTTCCCAAAATTCCGCAAAGCTGCGGTATCCGGCTTTGCGGGCAATCATGGCTGTATAGGTATTTACTTCGTATTCCTTATTCTCATTATAATAGAACTGTGTCTGCGGCTCTTCCTCTATTTTATTTATCAGTCGAAGTGCATAGGGCAGGTCTATAAAACGGGTCGGTATGTTGCGACGTGCCCCTTCACGGATAGCGACCAGCTCCGGCGAATAAGAGAGGAATGGATAGTAAGCGCGATACTTCTCTTTTTCTTCACTTACTTTTCCCTCCTTGTCATCGTAACTGTAATAGATGCAAAAAGGCGGAACCGATTCTTCGTCGGCTATGTAAGGCAACAGTTGTGCCGAATCCGAAGGCCCTTCTATCAGGATCAGTTCCGGACGGAAACTGTCGATTGTACGTTGCAGATGCAGCGCACAGGCAGGGGAGTGGTGACGTACCGGAAAGTACACCACCTGTCCGTCCATATTGAAACTGGTTGCGAAGAGGTGCTCTATTTCAGCCAGGTCCGGTTGTCGTAATATTCCTTCCATTTTCCTCCTTGTCTTTCGGCTTTCAGCCGGACTACGCCGTTAAAGTAATCTTTCAGTTTGGGCAAATCGTCTTTGTTTTCTTTCATGACGGCACCCAACAGGTTTTGTACCAGGGAACGCATGCTTACGTTTCCGTCTCCGTAATAATATCCGTCCAGGGCGGACTGGTAATAAACGGATACGGCCTCGGCTGTACTCATTACGCCCGACATCTTCTGTATCTTGGCTTTCTCGAAGGAGGTTCCGTTGCGTAGTTCGTTGAAGGTGGAGGCCAGAATGTCGACAACCTCTTCCTGCACCGGCATTTCCAAGCCGTTGGCAGCCAGCATTCCCTGGCATTGGTCGGTGATGATGCGGCTTTCCAATGCTACGCTGCGTATCGGTTCGACTGTCTCGAAGTTGAAACGGCGTTTCAGGGCACTACTCATTTCGTTAATCCCTTTGTCGCGGGTATTGGCGGTTGCTATCACATTGAATCCGGATGAGGCGAAGAGCAACCCTTCTTCTCCCAGTTCGGGTATATTCAATACCCGGTCGCTCATAATACTGATCAGGCTGTCCTGTATTTCCAGCGGGCAACGGGTAATTTCTTCGAAGCGTGTGATGATTCCCCGTTTCATGCCGATATAGACGGGAGAGGGGACAAGGGCTTCCTTGACCGGTCCTTTGGCAAGCAAAAGGGCATAGTTCCAGGAATATTTGATATTGTCTTCGCTGGTTCCCGCCGTACCTTGTACTGTATTGGTACTGATGCCGCAGATAGCGGCAGAAAGCAATTCGCTTAACATGGTCTTTGCCGTGCCCGGTTCGCCAACCAACATTAATCCTCGGTTACCGGCCAGGGTGATAATGGCACGTTCAACCAGGGCGTCATCGCCGAAGAACTTCGGGGTGATGGTGACCAGCCGTCCGTCCAGTTCTATCGGTTCGCTTTGACCGAGGATAAAGGCACGGACTGCACGGGGAGAGAGTTGCCAGTTTGCCGGCTTGGCTCCTGTATCTTGTTTGCGGAGTGCGGCAAGCTCGTCGGCATAGCGCATCTCCATCAATGGTTTCTGAATTTTGTTATCCATATAATATATGTAAGTGCTGTATTTGTTTTATTCGATTATTCATTCAGCGGAAAGGCACGATTCAGTATATCCAGCAGAGTGCTGATAAAGCGTTCGGGGATAGACGATAACGGTAGCCTTTCCTCTTTGGGCAACTGTATGGTGTTTATATCTTCCCCTTCTTCCACGGATGAGAAGTATAACTCTTTCAGGAAACAATCACTTTCTTCATAAACAAACGAAAGCTGTGCCACCACATTGAGAGACCGGTCTATGATATGAAGCGTGTTGTTTTCTATCCGGATGGTTATATCTGCCGTTTCAAACTCGTAAATGTTGCTGAGATAGACTTTTTTCCCTGAATAACGAAGAAGAGCATCTCCCTGCTTTTCCGTTTCGGTCAGACGATGGACCGGTGCGCTCAGTTGGGGAATGAAAGGAATGAGCTCGTAATCGTCCAGTTGCTCTTTCCAGCCAGCCAGCGTTTCATCGGGCAAGTCAATCGGATGCACGAGGGAAATGACTGCGTTGTCCGGGAGAAGGAATTCTTTTTCGTCGGCAGTTGTGAACGTGCCGTCTTCCAGGTAACGGAAAGAATCCTGGAGTTTCCCTTCCTTATAAACGCCCCAGATAAGTCCGGTTGCTATATACCGCATGACCGGATTCTCTATAAAGGTTGCAAGCCAGGCCTCTTTGGGCCAGGTCCGTCCGTTCTTGAGCGACTGTTCCAGCCGTTTTTTCTGAATATTGGTCTGTGTCTTTACCCGTTTCTTCAAGCTGGCCTGTTCGGCTCTGGCATTTTCAGCTTTCTCCCGATCATCGCTCTTTAAAGGGGCGGGAAGTGACTTGCTTACTTTCTGCTTATCAAGATCAAGTACGGATATGCTGAAGTCGGGCATCAAAGTTACCCGGAAAGTACGTGTGCCATAATCCACCCTTTTTTCTCCCTGGCGGTTAAAACCGAAGTCGGGGATGATTTGGTCGGCGAGTTCTTCTATCGACAGGCCTTTCCGGATGGCGGCTTGACGGAATGCTTCCCAGGCAGCACGTTTGTACATGCCGTTGGGAGCAGTCTCCATCCAGTCGTTGAGTATGATAAGCGCGTTAGGACTAGCCTTCAATCCCAGCAACTTCATCGTGAGACCGACAAGTTGTTTGCGGGAGGCTTTCGACCATGACTTTATCAGGGGGGCTAATTGGGCTATCTGCCATTCTGCCCCGTAGAAACAATAAGGAAGCAGAAGCATCCTCCTGTTGGCCTCCGCACTGTCTGCCAGCCAATACCGGAACAGTTCTTCCAGGGCCGCCTGCCATTCTTTTTCATCGACGAAAGGGACAATCGCATCACAGGCATGCAGCCGGGTGATTTGGGTGAGTGCCATATGTTCGCTTAATACATAGCGGAGCACATGGCGCGGCACAAACTCGTCTACATCGGTTTCGTTTGCCCAATGGATTCTCGTATAAGGCTTTTGCGGTAACCAGGCTATTTGTTGCGTGCAATATAGCTCGATATGTTTGCTGCAATAGTCAATAACAGCCTGTTTGTTTCTGAATTTGATTTTACTGGCTGAGGCATGTGCGTTATCCCAGTATTTGAATAACTGCCGGGTCCAATTCTGCGAATCCTCGTCCAGTTCCGGATACAGTTGTTCCAGTAAATTGCGGGTTTTCTTCTCCTTGTCGAGGATGATCTTTTCGATGTTCCTGCGGATTAGTTTGGAGTTTTCCTTCAGTAATCCCAGTAACTGCTCATAGTCTTTCAAGCCGCAATCGGAAAACAGCTTATTCAACCAGATCAGTCTCTTTTTCAATGCGACATCACTATATAAATAATCGTATGCTGCCTGTTTGTTCTTACGGATTATGTCGTCGAGCGGCATCTCCTGAAATGTTTTCAGAACCTGCCAGTCGGAGGCTGTATATGCTTCGCAATAGCTGTCGAATAATGCTGCTAAATCCGGTTGTTGCTTTCTCTTCATATCCTTTTATTCTTCTTTCAATACATCAAAAATACCCAATACACTGCTCAGGAAGCGGGCCGGAACACTTTCGGGCGAGAGGATTGCGTTGTTTTTCGGTTCGTCGTCGGTCGTCTGGTCTTCTCCCAGGCGGTAGAGGATGACATCTCCGAGTGTCACGTCGTCATTATATTCCTGCCCCATGTACATATATTCGAAGTTCAGCAGGGCGGCCATATTCAGGTATTTGTCTACCAGATGATAACAAGTGTAGCTGCCGGCATCCCATACCTCTCCGCGAACCATGTTGTGTTTTTTTGCCATACCGCTTATCTTTCCTGACTTGACGGTCAGGCCGTTGTAACGGGTTATCTTATTTCCGTCCGTCTCCTTTTCTCCTAAAACAATTATGGGGGCGGTTAGTTGCGGGATGGGCTGCACAATTTCATAATCATCCAGTTGCTCCTTCCAGCCTGCAAGGGATTCTTCCTCCAACTCGATGGGATGGACGAGGGTGATAGCGGCTTTTTCGGGCAGCGTATATTCCTCTTCATCTACTGTATTGAATGTGCCGTCTTCCATATAACGAAACGTTCCGGTCAGTTTGTCTCCGTCATACACACCCCATATCAGGGCGGTTGCAAAACGATGCATAATCGGGTTCTCTACAAAGAGGGTGTTCCAGGAGCCGGCTGTCCAGCGGCGTCCGTTCATCAGTACCTTTTCCAAACGGTTGGTTTGTGACTGTACGGTGGCCTTGATTTGTTTTTTCAGTTCGGAGAATTCCTTTTTGGCGGCCGTCGCTTTCACTGCGTCGTCATTGGCTCCGGGAGCAGGCATCGACTTGATAATCTTCTGTTTTTCGTTGTCGAAGATAGAAAGTGAGAAGTCGGGCATCAAGGTTATCGTGAAGTTTCGCGGACCGTAATCAAGTATCTTTTCTCCTTCCTTATTGAAGCCCAGGGTGGGGACAATCTTGTCGGAGAGTTCATCCTCCGGTATTTCCAATGCTTTGGCTGCAAAAGAGAAGGCTGCCTTGGCGGCATTTTTGACCTGATTATTGGGGAACTTGACAGAGATGCCGTCTATCATGACCAGTGCAACGCTTCCTCCGTTCATGGCGATGGCGTTGACCACAAAGGCGGCGATAGCACCACGTGAAGCCTCGGCCCAGTCTTTCAACTGCGTTTTGAGGCGGAGTATCTGTGTGTCGGAACCGTAGATGCAATACGGGACCATAATCATTTTCTTTTTGGCTTCGGCTCCGTTCTCTTTCCAGAACAGATAAATGTTCTCCATCATTTGCTGGAAGTCCGGGGTATGCAACTGTTCCGTTATTTTATCGCAAGCCTTTACTTTGTAGGCCTCTTCCAGGCAGAGATATTCGGAGAGGATATAACGGGTGACGATGGCGGGTGCTTTTTCGGTCATGTCGGCAAAGCGTACGTCGGTGAACATGTCTTCGGGTATCCAGGCAATGAATTTCTGATTGTCCTTGTCGAAGTTGTCGGTGCAATATTCGACAACGCTTTCTTTGGTAAAGGTAAAGTCTGCACCGAATTTCCGTTCGTTGTCCCAGCGTTTGATGATTCGTTTACCGGCCGCCAGGGCATCTCCTTTCAGTTTGGATAATTCCGATTCCAGTAACGGACGGGTTGCTTCTTCATGGAGGTTAATCAACTCTTCGGCAGTCTTGCGGAGTATCTTCGACTTGTTGGATAATAACCCGAGTAGCGGTTGGACGTCCGTTATTTTACAGGTTCCGTAAATCATGTCCAGCCAGTTCTGTGTCTCTTCGATCGAGAGGTCGCCGCTGTTCAGCAAGTCCAGTGCCAGAGACTGGTGGCTGATAATATCTTCTTTATCCAGAACGTCCTGCATCCGGTTCGGGTTATAGGCATAGGCTTTGAAGGCTTCGGCATAGGTGAACCGGCTGGTGGTGTCGAGTAATAGCCGAAGGCTTTCCTTCGGAGAACTGTTCAGCCATTTCTTACGTGTTTCAAGGAATATGTATGTAAGATATACCGGATTATTTATTGCGGCACTGGTACGGACCTGAATCAGCAGCACGTTGATGAACCGCCGGGCCAGTTCCGACTCACAGTATAGAAGAGCCAGGGCACCGATCAATAAAGCCGGAGCGTTTTTCCCGTATCCCCAGCCGAAGTTGCCGCAATTCTTCAAACGATTCTCCCAGGCAACCTGCGGTGTCGAATCGTCTGTCAGGGCTGAAATAAAATTACCGGTGTTACCTAAGTTTTCTCCCAGCAGGTTAAGCATGCAGCGGGCTTGTAATTCTGTACTTTCTGCCAGTTCTTCCGTGCCTTCTCCATGTTCGAGCAGGATTGACAAAAGGTAAAGGCTGTAGGCGGCCTGTTGGATGGGAGTTGTCTTTGCCAGCATCCGGTAGACTTCCATGAACAATTCCTTATCTTCTTTATACAGGGTATGGAACATGGATGCCTTGTCGGCATCGTTATCTTCCGTCAGAATCAAATAATAATAAATGTCTAAAGGTGCCCCGATCGATTGTAGGAATGCCAGCATCTTATGCGGATTGAGATGGAAGAACAAGGCCCGTGCCGATATAGTCTCTTTGAGCAGTTGGAGTAAACGCTCTTTTAGTTCGGGAGCGAACTTATAGCAGAAATACAGGATGAATGTGAAACTCGGACCGGAATATCTGTAAGCCAAAGCAGTCAGTACCGGCAGATAGCGGGCATATTTATCCGCATCCTGTTCCAGCAACAGGATGGCCAGGTATAAAGCCAGGTATAATTCATGGGTGTTGTTTCGCTGTTCTTCCAGTTCCTTTAGTTTACCGGAAAGAAGCAGGTCGGCAAATGCTTCCGATTCGGCCGGGCAATATTTCAGTAATATCTGTGCTGTTTCATATAACTCCGGGCCTTGTGTTTTGTGACGGGTTACCGACTCTTTAATCAGGTTTCTGAAATCATGGCCGTAACCGATGAGCAGGCAAATCTCCAGATCATCTTTCATTCCCCATTTATGGATAGGTCCGTCGCGACGTATTTTCGAGAGGATAACCAGCATGCGGCGTGCCAGTTCCGCATTGTCCCCGTTTAATTCATGTATAATCCAAGCGTCATAATCAACATATATCTTTGGGCCCGACATCACCGTTTCGGGAACCTGGTCGATTTTCTCGTCCAGATATTCATATACTTTCGGGGTGAAGGCGCATTTGTAGTATCCTTGCTCATAGATTCTAGTCCATTGTTCGAGCATTTGTTCTTTTGTCATGGTGTCGTTTTAAAGTTTGCTTTGATTGAATATATAAGCAAATGTATAAAAAATATTTTGTAATTTTGCACCTTCCAAACAATAAGGGCGTGAGACAAACAATGAGTAAATATCTGAAATGGCTGCTGCCGGTGATTTTTATCGCCTACTATAGCTGTATCACGTTATTTATCCATGTCCATATCGAACATGGCACGACGATTGTCCATTCTCACCCTTTCGGAAAGATGAACGGCGGTCCCTGCCATCATCATGCTTCCCTTTCCGAAATACAGCTATTCCATATACTGACGACTCTTAGTGTGGAAGATGGGGCTGTTCATGCGTTACATCTGAATTTTAATGCACAGCAAGTCGCTGAAATAGTAGAATATCCGGTCTATCCGGATTATAAACTCCCAGACAAAGGGCTGCTTAGCCTTCGTGCCCCTCCTGTTTTCTGATAAAGAATAGTAAGACTTTTATTGATAAGGATAGGTGTTTCTACTATAAACATACCGTCCTTCTAATCTTTTGACCCTGGTCGAATACATTTTTGACCTAGGTGAAACATGTAGTTGACCCAGGTGAAATATGTATTCGACCCAGGTCAAAAGTATAAAACATCGGAGGCTTTGAATTAGAAAGTGCCGTGTTTTACATTATAACATTACCTATTTATCAGAACAAATCGCAATGAATAAGATAATTACGCTTATACTATGCCTATGCTGTGTCTTTACAACAGCATGGGCGGATGATGCTCCGGCCCTGAATCCGTCGGATGCCAATATCGTAGGACATATACTGGACAAGAAAACGGGTGAGCATCTTTCTTTTATTAATGTATTTCTGAAAGGAACGACAATCGGTACATCGACCGATGCCACCGGTCATTATTACCTGAAGAACCTGCCGGAAGGCAAATACACCCTGGTGATGAAAACGCTGGGCTTTAAGACAGTAGAGAAACTTATCACCTTGAAGAAAGGAAAAACGCTGGAAATCAATTTTGAGGCGGAGGAAGACCTGGTGTCGTTGGATGGGGTTGTCGTATCGGCAAACCGTAATGAGACAACCCGCCGCCTGGCTCCTTCGTTGGTGAATGTGCTCGATTCAAAAACATTTGAGACGACACATGCTACTTCTTTAGCGGACGGTTTGAACTTCCAGCCTGGTGTGCGTGTGGAAAACAATTGCCAGAATGTGGGTTTCAGCAGGTGCGTATCAACGGACTTGAGGGCCCTTATACGCAGATATTGGTTGACAGCCGTCCGATATTCAGTGCTCTGACGGGTGTGTACGGTTTGGAACAGATTCCGGCCAATATGATCGAACGTGTGGAGATTATGCGTGGGGGAGGTTCCGCCTTGTTCGGTTCTTCCGCTATTGCCGGTACGATTAATATCATTACCAAAGAACCGTTGCGAAATTCGGCACAGATTTCTCACTCACTGACGATGATTGGCGGCGACCGTCCCGATAATAACACAACGATAAATGCTTCGCTGGTGACGGACGAACATAAAGCCGGTATTTATATGTTCGGACAGAACCGTTATCGCGGAGCTTACGACCATGACGGTGACGGATATACCGAACTGGGCAAACTGAATGCCCGCACGCTCGGTTTCCGTTCTTACCTGAAAACAAGCATGTATTCGAAGCTGACTTTCGAATATCATAATATCAATGAATACCGTCGTGGCGGTAACCTGTTGGACCTGCCTCCCCACGAAGCCGATATTGCCGAGCAGACCGAACATAACATCAATGGCGGCGGCTTGAAATTCGATTTGTTTTCAAAGGATTATAAGCATCGTCTGAATGTGTATACTTCTGCCCAGCATACAAAAAGAAACAGTTATTATGGCGCAGACAAGAACCCGAATGCTTATGGCAGCACAACGGATATGACCTTTGTCGGAGGAGCGCAGTATTCCTATGAATGGGATAAATGTCTTTTCATGCCTGCCGAGTTTACGGGAGGTGCCGAATATAACTATGACGATTTGCAGGATAAGATGTTAGGCTATCACCGCACGATCGAGCAGACTGTACATATCGGTAGCGTTTTCCTGCAAAACGAATGGAAGAATGAGAAATGGAGTTTCCTGATCGGTGCACGGATGGACAAGCATAATTTGATAGACCATGCGATATTCAGTCCGCGTGCCAATGTGCGTTTTAATCCGACCAGCGATATAAACCTGCGTCTGTCTTATTCGAGTGGTTTCCGTGCTCCTCAGGCTTTTGACGAGGATTTGCATATTACGGCAGTCGGCGGCGATGTGGCGATCATCCAGATATCTCCGGACCTGAAAGAAGAGAACTCGCAAAGTATCAGTGCCTCTGCCGACTTTTACCGTCGTTTCGGTCCGGTACAGACTAATTTCCTGGTAGAAGGTTTTTACACAGATCTGCGTAATGTCTTCATCCTTGAAGAGATAGGGCGCGACAATGATAATAACCTGCTGATGGAACGCCGTAATGGGAAAGGAGCCCGTGTGATGGGAATAAACCTGGAAGCAAAAGCCGTCTATTCATGGATGCAGATTCAGGCAGGTGCAACTATCCAGCGCAGCCGTTACAAAGAACCGGAGAGCTGGAGTGAGAATGAGAATCTGGCACCTCAGAAAAAGATGTTCCGTTCGCCGGATGTATATGGTTATTTCACTTCTTCATTTACGCCGGTGAAGCGGTTGACGGCTTCGTTGACCGGCACTTATACCGGTAGCATGCTGGTTCAGCACCTGGCCGGTTATATCCCGGAAGACAGGGAGGAGAAAACGAAGGACTTCTTCGACCTGAATGTAAAGGTGGCGTATGATTTCCCTCTTTATAAATCTGTTACTTTGCAGGTAAATGCAGGTGTTCAGAATATCTTTAATTCTTATCAGGATGATTTTGATAAATATGAGAAACGGGATGCCGGCTATATTTATGGCCCGGGTATTCCCCGCAGTTATTTCATAGGTTGTAAGATCAGTTATTAAGATGCTGATTTAAAATATTCGAAAAGGCCCGGTAAAAGTTTCTTGTTTTTACCGGGCTTTATGTTTACTTTAGTGCCCATTATAAATAAATCTGATATAACATGAATTTAAGTGATCCCAAAGATTGTTTGTATTGCACGAACAATCAGACTTTAGATGATTTGATGATAGAAATAGCCCCCTTGTCAGTCTCCCGGCTTTTTCTTTTCAAGGAACAGACTTATTATGGCCGTTGCCTGGTTGCCTATAAAGAGCATGTGCACGATTTGAATATGCTGAGCGATGACGAACGGAATGCGTTTATGGCAGATGTCGTAAAAGTAACCCGTGCCATGCAGAAAGTATTCAATCCGCAAAAGATAAATTACGGTGCTTATTCCGATAAGCTGTCACATCTGCATTTTCATCTGGCCCCTAAATATGAAGATGGTCCCGATTTCGGAGGAACATTCACAATGAACCCGCAGAAAGTTTATCTGTCGGAACAGGAGTACAAGGAGATGGTGGAGAAGATAAGAGAGGCGTTGTAAGGCTATATAAGATAAAAAAGGAAGCGAAACTGCTTCCTTTTATCTTAGTTGTTCATTAAAATCTTCCGGATTCTGACTGTTAGACCAAATGTTGGCAATACAGATTGTCTTTTTTTCTACATAGTAAATGATTTTATGGTTCTTATGTTCTACGAAGGAACGATAATTTCTTTTACATGTTTCGGTATTCAGTTCAATCGGTTGTCCCATATTAGGATTTAATGCCAGTAAGTTTACAGTATCTAAAATACTGTTTATGAATTTGTCGGCAGCTCTAATGCCCATTTCTTTTTTATACCAGGCATAAGTTACTCTAGCATTCTTCCTTGCTGGACGTTTCCATTTAATAGTTAAAGGTTTCTCCATGAAGCAACAGCTTTTCGC
>OHNO01000995.1_pt1 | contig 13168 bp, 7 predicted proteins | sample 1569521 | NCBI WGS metagenome assembly OHNO01 (sample SAMEA3879604, study PRJEB24766) | human gut metagenome | biome: human-associated habitat; feature: feces | place: USA | collected 1985/1987
GAGGAAGGTTATGGTACTTATTTCGAACTCACGTTTGTTTATTTATAGAGGAAATGTATAATATATCTCGGGAAAATCACTCTGTCCGGCAGGTAATTTTTTATTCCCGGCGGGTAATTGGGATTATCTTCGAGGAACTTTCGACGAAATGAATTAATAAGATATACTGCCGGATTATAGAATTAATTCCTATATTTGATGAGATTCAAAACATGACTGTAAATCCGGTGTTATTATGAGAAACTTGATAATAAGTATTTTGATGTGGTTATCCTTTATAGGATGTTCTGATAAGGATGGGTTGTTAAGTCCGGCTGAGATGAAAGAGGATATCCGGTTCTATTTTCATATGATCAGGGATATTCATCCGGATCCCTATCAACGTTATGATTCGCTGACTTTTGTCAGGCTGGAGGCTGAGATGATAGAATCTTGTTCTGAGCCTATGGCGAGAGAGGATTTTGGATTCAGGTTGATGAAGACCCGTAAATTCCTGGATGGGCATGTCGGGGTTTTCGATTTCTTTTCTCCTCCGGGGCGCTATCATTTTCCGACTGTAGAATTTCAGGGAAATCTGATGTTGTTAGGGAATGATACTTTATTGGCTGTGAGAGATTCTTTCGCTTCTTATACAGCCCTGGATGTAGATTCTATGATTCTGTGGGACCAGCCTTCGAAAATCCGAAATGAGAATATGAATTTGTTGTTGAATTTGTTATTGTCTCCTGCAAATAAGAGTACAACGACCTATACCGGCGTATTAAAGACAGCGAATGGAACTCGTGATACGCTTTTTGTGTGGATACCCGTAGGGCAAAGAAGAATCCTATTTATACCCAGCCTTACTCTTCAAAATTATATCCGGAAGATTCAATAGCAGTTCTTTATTATAATAGTTGTATGATTTATGGCGAAGAAGATGTGAAGCGTTATAAGGAATACGTGGATACCTTTTTTGACGAACTGAAAAGTAAGGGGATAAAAACGTTGTTTATAGATGTCACGCATAATGGAGGCGGATCGGATGGTAATAATTCTGTCATAATAAATCATTTAAAAGCAGATGCGTTTACTTCCAAAGTAAGGATGACGGGTAAGAAAGCAGGGGTGGAGGAATTCATCAATTCAGATCTAATCAAGAAGTTCTTTAATGAGAATCAAGAAGAAAAGAATTACTGGATGGAGACATTTGGGAATCCTATTATGGAAAAGGGTGTTGCGTTTCTGGAAGAATATACGCCAGGCAGGGAATCCGGTTATGATGGAAATGTTTTTGTGATTATGGGAAATAGAACGTATTCTGCCGGAGCTGATTTTTGTTTGACAATAAAATTGTCGAATGCAGCCATATTAGTAGGGGAAAAGGCAGGTCAATATTATCCGATTTGTGGAAACGTTATCAAAGGGACTTTACCTAACTCGAAGATAATATATCAGGTACCTTCAACAGAGGGTTTTCATGAACCGGAAACTTTATTTGAGGATGGGTATATCTGTCCGGATATTTCATATCCGCTGAAGGAAGAGATGGGGGTGGAGGATTATAAGGAAATACTTAGTTTTTCTTCAATTCCTTGATTTATTCTATATCTAAAATATTGACACAGTCCTAGCAGAACTATGTACAAATGAATACACAAATATAATAAGATTATTTAAAAATACGTTTAAATCCATTCATATCATGGCTTAAAATTTAATATTCGAACCCAGTTGGGTGATAAATACAACTATTTATCTATTATATTTCATTATTTTCCATTTTTGGGACATGAGTTCTGCTAGAACTATGTTCGTTAAATAATATATAATGCTTGGCTTCAGAGGATTTGATGTTATTAGAAGTGGGAGAGGATGATGGAATGGAGCTTTGTTAACTTGTTCGCTGTATTAATATTAAGCAGATTTGATGGATAGAATCCGTTTGGCTATTTGGACTTTTATGCTTCTCTTATTCTCTGTTACTATATGGGGAGACGAAATCTATTTCCGGTCTTTGGGTGTAAAAGACGGATTGTCTCAGCCTTCCTCTATAGCAATATGGCAGGATCGGCTGGGGAGCCATATTCTCCCCAGCCGATAATAATGCTGTAAATTGTTATGATGGCATATCTACTAAAGTAATTCGTTTGTCTGAATATTTCCCGTCTCTTGAAGATGCCAATATTCATAATTTCTGTGGAAATGATTCTACACTATATCTTTTGGCAGAAAACAATATAATCTGTATTGATTTACAGATAAGGCAACCTTTCATGCCGGAGATTACAGCAACGGCTATTTGTTATTCGGATAATCAGCTTTATACTGTTGAAGGACATTCACTTTATAGATGTAATATCCGGTCGGGAGAAAAAGAGGTTTTGTTTTCTGATGAAAGATATGTTTTTACTCTCATAACTCCGATTGGCGATAATCAGTTTTGGATAGGGACGACTACCGGTGTATTGAAAGTTGATCTGACGGAAAAACGGATTATAACCACCTGTTTTCAGAAAGAGAACATAACTACTCAGTTCCTGGACTCGGAATCTCGTTTGTGGCTGTCGGCTAAATCAGGTTTAGCTGCTGTTGTTTCACTAAATGGTGAATCTATCGTTTTTAATGACTCGGGAGGTTCTTTCATTCCCTATATCCATTGCTTTACTGAGGATACACGGGGGATAATATGGGTGGGAACTTTGGCAGGTCTTTATAGGATAGAAATGAAAACAAATGGTATTCCGGAAATAATGAGTAACCAGCCGTATATGGCGGAAACTTCGATTACTGCATTATTTACTGATCGGCAAGGAAATTTATGGATTGGACCCTATTATGGTGATATCCGGTATGGAAATATAGATTTGGATGATTTCAAATGTTTTTATAGCGACGAAAAAGTTGAGGATCGTCTGCATGGAACTGTTATCGGTTCTATGGCTGAAGATAAAGAAGGTAATTTGTATGTAGCATCTGAGGGCAGTGGTATAAACGTCCTGAATAAGAACAGGGAAGTAATCCGGCATATCACCAAGACTACCCACCGATTGCCGGATAATAAGATTCGTGCATTGTGGTATGATGAGCAGACGGATAACCTGTTTATCAGCGTCTACAAAAATGGACTTTATGTGCTTGACAGGAAAACAGGCCGTATCAAGCAGATCGATTTTTCGTTTTTCGATTCGGCTTCTCAGCTGACAATAGAAGATATTGTTCCTTATCGGGATATGCTGGTGTTACCGTCTACCCAGGGTATTTTTAAACTTGACAGGGAAAATCTGCATACCTCTTATTTGTTGGATGATTCGTTGCTGCAACAAAAATGTTCCGGAAATATTCGTACCGTATATATTGATGACAAGGACCGCTTATGGGTGTCTTCACTGGAAGAAGGATTGTTTTCTGTAGATCTGAAATCGCAAAAGGTAATCTCTCTCTATGGAGATGGCTTGCAAAAAGGAAGTCGTATTCCCAGTGCCGTTAATTCGATTTGTGGTGATTCCAGGAATGGTTTATTCATGTCTACCCTGAATTCCGGACTTTTATTATATAATGAGGAAAAGAATGATTTTTCATCTTATAGGGAACAGGATCATTTTTTACTGAGTGATGTATGTTATAGTGTAACCCGTTCGTTTTACAGGAACCTGATCGTGACAACAGACAAAGGAGTTTCTATTTTGGATATGTCGGTAAAAAAGAAACCTCTTTCTGCATTTCATATTCCTTTAAGTAATCTGCCTGCCCCGCTTTCTCTCAGTGGTGATTGTGGCATTTATGTCTCACCGATGGACCGGAATGTTTATGTGGGTACCATATGTGGATTATTTTCTTTTAATGAGCAGAATTTAAATCGTTCGGGTAGGAATTACTCTTTGTTTTTCTCTTCGATCTCTGTGAATAATCAATTGTTGACGCCTGCGAATTCGGATTTTCTTCAACAGGATATCGCCTTTTCCCGAAAAATAAAACTGCCTTATAACTTGAATACGATCAGCCTTACCTTTTCGACAAGTAACTATCTGCTTTCTAATTACGGACAATATGAATATAAGATGGAAGGTCTGGATGAACTATGGATAACGACTTCCAACAGGACGATTACTTATTCTTCCCTGCGCCCCGGTAAGTATAATCTGATTGTCCGCGATCTGGATAATCCTCAGAATGAAGTTTTGCTGGAAATTATAATTATGTATCCGTTCTGGCTTTCGTGGCCAATGATATTGCTGTATGTTTGTGTAACGATTTCTATTATAGCCTGGCTGGTTTGGTTCAATAAAACAAAGACTCGATTGATGCTTTCCCTGGAAATGAAAAAGATGGAGGTGGAGCAAATGGATAAATTGAACCGGGATAATCAGCAGTTCCTAACTAATATTTCCAATGAGTTCAGGAAACCTCTGACTGTAATCATTGCTATATTGAATAATATTGTTGCTGATGCAGCAGTTGTAGCCGGTAAAAACCGAATCGGGAAAGTATTGAAGCAGGTTGTTTATTTGCAAGGGTTAATTACCCGGTTACAGACGTTCAACAGAGAGGAACAGGAAGACGTTGCGTTTAGTTTCGGAAATCCTGTCTACGATGCGGAATCGCCTGTGGAAGAGGTGATTGGAACAGAAGATAACACTCTTTATACGATGTTGATAATAGACAGTGACAGCGAGATAAGGGCTTCGCTGAAAGAGACATTTTCGTTTGCCTATCGTTTGATTGAAGCGGAGGATACAAAGGAGGGTTATTTGATCGCATTGAGAGAACTCCCGGATATTATTTTGAGTGAGATCGATATGGCGGACGGTTCCGGGATAGAATTGTGCCGGATGATTAAGGCGCATGTAGATACATTACATATTCCTGTTATTCTGATGACTTACCAGCCATCTCCGGAACAACAGATTCAAAGTATTCGTTCCGGTGCTGACGATTATGTGGTCAAACCTTTTTTTATGGATTTACTTCAGCATAGATGTAATTCTCTGGTAAGAAACAGTAAACGTATTTTGTCAAGGTATATCAAGCAGAAAGAGGAACAGGATTACGTGCCGCTATTGGCAACTAACGTACAGGAAAAAAGACTGTTGGACACGGCTACCCGTGTTTTGGAAGAGCATCTGGAAGATCCGGAATTCGATATAGCCCGCTGGGCTAAATGTATGGGAATGGGGAGGACCAGTTTGTTCAACCAGATTAAGATGGTTACGGGAATGACTCCGAATGATTATATTGTTTCCTTTAAAATGGATCGGGCTAAACTTTTGTTATCAGATGATGTTTGTTGTCCTATAGCGGAAGTTGCTTATCGTCTCGGGTATTCTGATCCGATTTATTTCAGCCGTACCTTTAAGAAGCATGTAGGGGTATCACCCATGCAGTACAGAAAAAATATGCTGGTGTCGCAGAAAGAGGAAGTATCCTAAAAAAACAGAAAGCCCGCCATATGGCGAGCTCTCCTCTTTTCAACTCCCTATTACTCTTTTTCTATCTCGATGAAAGTGTCTCGATAGTAAGATTCAGATCTTTTGTCTTGTGGTACATAATAAATGGGCGAAGAATAGTTGTTCTCTGCTTTTACTTTAGCAAAGTTCTCTGTATTGTTCAATTCTTCGGAATCCGGATATTTTATACGTTCAACCTGCGGTTTGATATTTGTGAAATACGGCGGGAAGTTAACCGGTTCCAGTTTCGGATGGCGGGTTCTGCGCAACTCTGTCCAGCATTCGTTAGGAGCCATCAGATTCAGGTGGATATACTTCTGCTGCATGATAATTTCTATCTGATCATCCAATGTTTTAGCTTTCTGGTATTCTGCTTTCAGAAAATCTCCATATGTCTGAACAACTTCGGCAGATGGTTTTTCCGGGAAATAACGCGGATAATCTGTCGCACTTGATACTGACAGGGAGTTTATATAATACCATAAGTCTGTTGAATGAGTCATAGCATCGCTTATATGTTCACCGGCTGTTTTACCGGTTGAAGCATAGTTTCTGGCAGCTACTTCTGCCAGGAGCAATTCTGTTTCAGCCAGCGAGAACATATAAACCGGGAAATTAGCATAGTAATAAGTAGCCGGGTTATACATGGATACGCAGTTTATATCGTAGTAACTCAGTGTACCTTTGGCATCGCGGTATGCAGTATTGTTATTGATATAGGATTTATGACGTTCCCATGTTCCTTCGTCGATATAATCCGGGCGCATGTTTTCTTCACTACCGGCGGCAATAGAGTCGTAAGCCGGCTGGTGGTATAGGTTGTCCATGCGGATACCACGATAGTCGTTGTAACGTGTCGGAGCGGCTATGGCCGGCAGACGCGGGTCATCTATTCCCGGTTCATATTTCAATCTGTTATGGTTCATTCTTTCCAGAATCACATTGGGGATGAATAACGAAGTAAAGCGTTCGAACCATCCACGGTTGATAGTACCGCCTCCCGGTAAATCTTTGGCCGGATTGGTAGGCAAAAGCCAGATCATATCTTTGGTGGGAAGTCCGTCCTGTATCGCTGATGCAATCTGAGTTTTTGCGTAGGCTTCGTCGGCAGCAGACATGCGGACTGCAAATTTCAATCTCAATGCATTGATATATTGTTTCCATAACTGAATGTCTCCTTTAAAGGCGACATCTTGTTTGGCAAAAGTAGCTTTTGCATCCGGAGACATTTTATCATAATCGGCAACTATACTTTCCGATATTTCTTTCAATTCATCGAGAATTGTTTTGGTAACTTCCAGAGGATCGTCATACTCTGCAAACAAAATTCCCTTGTTTCCCTGAATGGCGTTGTAATAGGGAATACTGTTGAAAAAGTCGATATTACGGAGCATTGTATAGTCTTTCATAACAGTAGTCAACTGGTAATATACGTAGCTGTTCGTTAATGTTTCTCCCGTATATTCTTCTTCGACTAATTGCTTGAAGATTGACCAGGTTTTCATTTTGGTATACATATTATTAAAATAATTACGTATACCGTTGTCTGCCGAGAATCCGTTACCGGTGGTTACATCTTCAAAATCCTGGTAAATACCGGCATAATTTTGTGTAGTAGGTCGAACACCGACCTGGGCATAAGCTGTAACACCGGCACCTGTCAATGACCACCACCATTCTCCGTAGTCCTGTACATAGACTTGCCATTCGTAAAGCGTTTTTGTGAACAGGCCGGCAGCCAGTTTGTCTTCCGGCGCCTGGTAGTTTTCAGGGTTGTAGAAATCTTCTTCCAGTTTGTCCTGGCAGCCGGACAATAATAGTGAGGCTGCCGCCAAACCCGTTAATAATATATTTTTCATAATTCCTTGCATTAAATTGTGTATTTAGAAACTAACTGAAACACCGATACCGAAACTTCGGGTAGAGGGGAAGAATGAATATTCTTCGTAAGAGTTCGTACCGAGCGTTGATTCTGCATCAATATTCGGAATAGCCTTATAGAGGTAGAACAGGTTACGTGCTGTAGCTGTCAAAGTCACTTTTTGCAGTTTAGCCTTTTCTACGATTCTTTTCGGAATGGTATAGGAAATACCGATTTCGCGGAACTTGATATAGTCATTCTTATAGATATTATCCGGTTGCAGATCGGCCGACATGTCATGGATGAATGTAGAATAGTATTCGTAGGCACTTAGGATGATATCATTCTTACTGCCGTCTTCCTTCACACCGTTGAGGATAAGACCATCATGATATACCCGGTTATCCTTGGCTCCGGCAGGGGCTGTTGTGTTGTGTTCACAGGGAACCTTTACGTTCTGTTCGTTGATGTAGTAAGCCAAACCGCCATGTTTCTCGTCACGATAAGGCAAAGATTCCTTTGACAGACCGTTACCGATAAGGTAGTAGTTGGACATAGATAACAGAGCTCCACCGAATTTGTAGTCAAATCCCAGGTTGATATTGAAGTTCTTATAGTAGAACGATGTATTGAAACCACCGATGAAAGATGGATTGATGTTGGAGTTTTTCTTGAAACCGGCATCATAATCCAGTACATAGAAACCATTCGAGCTTACAACACGGTTGCCATGTTCATCTTTCTTATAATCATAGGTAAGTAATTCACCCATTGGCTCACCTACTTCGGCCACAACTTTGTATCCTGTTCCGCCACCGATTAATTTCTGTGTAATACCCGGATATAACTTCTTCACCTTTGCATACTGATTTGCTGCCGTGAATGATACATCCCAACGGAAATCTTTGCCTACCAGCGGAGTCCCTTTCAGGAAGATTTCATAACCGTAGTTATGCACGTTACCGGCATTAATCCTGATTTCGCTGTATCCGGAAGTGGATGACAGGGGAACGGACATGATTTGGTCGTATACATTATTCGTATAGTAAGAGAAGTCGAATTCAAGTCTGTTCTGATCGAAAAAGCGTAAGTCCATACCGATTTCATATTCTCTTTTGCGTTCTGGTTTCAATAAACCTGAGAATAGGGCACTTGGAGGTGTTACGATCGAAGCTTCGGTTTCTGCAATCTGTCCCAGGCTGAAGACGTTGTTTGCAAAGTAGCGGGAAGCGGGACGACCGGCATCGGCCCAGGCCATACGTATCTTACCGAACTGCAATTGCGGGATTGGAATCTGGTCTTTGAAGTTCCAGTTGAATGAGATACCCGGATAGAAGTAGGAGTTGTTTCCTGCGGGTAAAGTAGAAGCCCAGTCATTTCTTCCGGTAATTTCTACATAATAACGTTCGTCCAGGGAGAGAGTCACACCGCCGTAAAGACTGTAGAGGAAGTCGGAACCGCGCGACATACCTCTAACCTTCCCTTTGTCGCCAGCGCCCGGCCATGAGCCTTCATTATTCAATGAGTACCAATCCGGATAAAGCATGTCACCGTATGTTGAAACGTTAATGCTCTTATCTTCATTGCTGCGGTAACCTCCACCGAAGAAAGCCAGTACATTTAAACGGTCTTTCATGAAATTCTTGTCGAAATTCAACATTGCATCGTAGTTTTGTACTACATAACGTTCTTCTTTTCTGGAATATTTACCACCGACCACATTGGGTTCAGCCTGAGTAACTCTGGCTTTCTGGTTATATTCAATATCCGTATAGTCGATACCTCCCTGTAGCACAAGGAATACATTTTTATGGAAATCGAATTTACCTTTTAATGATGTGATCATGTGAAATTTATCATCCACATTTCTGTTTTCGCGTTGGTGCCACAGCAAATCCATGATATTGGAAGCATAACTGCTCATAGTCAGATCTTCCTTGTTCCGTTTGTATCCGGAATCATCTTTATATAGTCGTTCCAGCGTTGAAAATGGTTGGTCTCTGTTGATACCGTATGAAACGAGACCTCCGATATTAGGATAACGGTTTTGGGTGACAATGTTATAAATGTTTGAATTGATTTCGAAAGTAGCAAACTTTGATGCGTTCATTTTTCCGGAGAAACTGAGGATATTCTTTTTCTGTTCAAAATTATCCAGAATACCCTGATATTTATAATTGGTATAGGAAACACGCATATTTCCCATTTCATTACCTCCGGCAATGGCGACGTTGACGTTGTCTGAATAGCCTTTACGGAAGAAATCCATAAAGTTATCCGGCTGTGCTTCGTAGTTGATAATATTACCGTCTATATCCATGATCGGTTTACCATCAAAAGCGGGTCCGAAGTTGAAGCGGGAAGTACCCAGTCTTCTCATGGAGGTTCCATCGGGCAATTTACCAGTCAGTTCATCATAAACACTTGTTCCCGTACCGAATTCATTCTGAAAATCAATATAAGAAACCGGTTGTTCAACGGTATACTGGAAAGAGGCCGTTACTCCTAAACCTCTGGTATTGGCCCCTTTTTTGGTTGTGATCAATACAACGCCGTTGGCTCCTTCACTACCATATAGAACGGATGCTTTCGCTCCTTTCAGGATTTCCATTGATTCGATATCTTCCGGGTTAATATCATTGATACCTGCACCATAGTCGAAAGAGTTCAACGGGTCATAACCACGGGTTGCCATAGATGATTCCTGGTCATGAATGGGCACACCGTCTACAACGAACAACGGGCGTGTCTTGGAGGATGATTCCAGGCTGGCAGCTCCACGAATCTTAATGTTTACACCTCCGGTCGGACCTGCTGCACTCGACTGGATACCAACACCGGCAGCTTTACCATATAGAGATGTTAAGGGGTTTGCTGCCTTACCGGCAAGAGTGAATTCATCTCCTTTGATGGTTGTTAATGCATAACCAAGGCTTTTATGAGAACGTTTCATTCCGAGGGCGGTAACAACGACTTCATCGATAGCTTGTGAGTCTTCCACCAATTTGATATCCAGATTTTCCTGTCCTTTATAGGCGATTTCCTGTGTCGTATAACCCAGAAATGAAATTTGTATTATTTCGCCTTTTTTGACTCCATTCAGGACGAATTTTCCATCGCTGTCTGTTATGGTTCCTTTAGAGGTACCTTTTACTGCAACTGATGCTCCGGCTACCGGTCCAAGATCGTCTGCGACGATACCTGTAACTTTCCCTGATTGCTGATTAACTTCAGAAGTTTCTCCTATTGTCCCTTCGGATGCGAAGGCATTCCAGGCAGATCCTAATGAGGCCACCAGCAATAATGCGCTGATAGGTCTGTAGATCTTAAACATAACAATTAATTTAATTAGACATATAATTAACAAACGTTTTTTAAAACGTTACAATGTATGCCTGGAATAGGAAATGGAGTTGTTATTAATTGATATTTAACTTGTAACAAAAATACAAGTGTATGATTTTACATAGGGTTTGTACTAAAATTACAGGTTTTTATACTTATATGTTAGGAATAGCTGTAGTGAAAAATAAATATTATTAATATATCCGAAGAGATTCGTAAAAACAATTGGATGATTTCATTTGCCCTATATGCTAGTGTGGTCGTTGTGTACAAAAGGAATGGAATTATCAGTCAGAATGTCTTGTATTCGGTAAATATTTTTACCTTTGTTTATCATGACAAAGTAAAACATACAATTATGGCTGTTATTTATCCGATTGGAATTCAGAATTTTGAGAAGCTACGTAAAGATGGATATCTTTATATTGATAAAACTGCTTTTGTACATGAATTGGCTACGACAGGGAGTTACTACTTTCTGAGCCGTCCAAGACGTTTCGGCAAAAGCCTGCTGATCTCAACGCTGGAAGCTTACTTTGAAGGTAAGAAGGAGCTTTTTGAAGGGCTGGCATTGGAAAATCTGGAAAAGGATTGGATAAAACATCCGATTTTGCATATAGACCTGAATACGGAAAAATACAATACTCCGGAAAGTCTGGAGCGGATATTGAACTTTACTTTGTTGAAGTGGGAAAAGCTGTATGGGACCGGAGCCGGTGAGACTTCTCTTGCTCTGCGTTTCCGGGGAATTGTTGAGCGTGCGGTTGAACAAACCGGTCAGCGTGTCGTGATCCTGATCGATGAATACGACAAACCGATGCTCCAGGCAATCGGGAATGAAGAATTGCAGGCGGCTTACAGAAGTACGTTGAAGTCATTTTATTCGGTCATGAAGACCATGGACAAATATATCCGTTTTGCCTTCTTGACCGGAGTGACGAAATTCGGAAAGGTAAGTGTGTTCAGCGATTTGAATAATCTGCAGGATATCAGCATGGATAAGCGTTATGTAGATGTTTGTGGGATTTCGGAAAAAGAAATTCATGATTATCTGGAACCTCAGTTGCATGAGCTTGCTAAAGCTAATAAGCAGACGTATGAGGAAATTTGCCAAAGACTGGAGCTGAATTATGATGGGTATCATTTTGTTGAAAATAGTATAGGAATCTATAATCCTTTTAGTCTGTTGAATACGTTTAAGACATTGAAATTTGGCAGTTACTGGTTTGAGACGGGAACTCCTACCTATCTGGTCGAATTGTTGAAACGGGCAGAATACGATTTGTCAGAAATAGGCAGGGAAGAGATAGATGCGGATGTATTGAACAGTATCGATATAGCCTCTTATAACCCGATACCTGTCATCTACCAAAGCGGTTACCTGACCATCAAAGGGTATGATGAGGAATTCGGTATGTACACGCTCGGCTTCCCCAATAAAGAGGTGGAAGAAGGTTTTATGCGTTATCTGCTTCCTTTTTATACTACCGTAAAAGAGGGTGAGACAGCTTTTCAACTGAAGAACTTTGTAACGGATCTCCGCAAAGGCAATCCGGAGGGTTTCCTTCGTCGCTTGCAGACGTTTTTCTATGGTGTACCGTATGAATTGACCGGTGGGGTAGAGCGGTACTATCAGAATGTTCTTTTTATAGTCTGTAGACTGATGGGTCTTTATGTCCAGGCGGAATACCACACCTCTTATGGTCGTGCGGATATGATTTTGCAGACGAAGGATTATATCTATATCTTTGAATTTAAGTTGGATGGTTCGGTGGAAGAGGCGTTGCAACAAATAGAAAGCCAAGGGTATGCCCGTCCGTTTGAAATGGATAGACGGAAGTTGGTAAAGATAGGAGTGAATTTTGATTCCCGAACCCGAAGCATGGATAAGTGGAAGATATCATAATATGACTGTTAAAGAGTTGTTTAATACTATATATACGCAATATTACGCTAAATCATTCCGGTTTGCAAACCTGTATGTCCGGAATGATTTGGCTGCCGAGGATATTACAACCGATAGGTTTGTCTGTATCATGCATTTATTCTTATCGAAGCATTTTCTCTATTTTTAGTGGGGGCATTTATTTTTTTCATGCGTTTGTATTAAAAGGATCTGTGTAATGTAGGTTCTTTAACTATGACTGAAGCTTCAACAAGATGTGAAGATGGAGGGAAAGAACAATGTTCTTCAATGGACTGTGGAGAATTTTGGATCAAAATGGCTCAAGTCCATGGTGCACCAGCTAAATAATAATTAGGGGAAAGGCTGTTCTGATAGAGCTTGATTTTAGAGCGTTATCTATATTAGAACAGCTTTTTCATAAAAAATGCTAAAAGTAAAAGTAGTATGTTTATCTATATCGAGAATGTCCGATTATTGGAGATCCTTCCTGTTCCTTGGTTATTAAGGATGAGAAAGGAGAAATCGTAAATAAATATTATCCTCTTGTTGAAAAATTGTCATATATCAATGATTGTATTTTTCGAAAACTTGATAACGAGATTCTTTTTGTAGAAGATATGCGTGATTCTA
>OHNO01001004.1_pt1 | contig 13078 bp, 16 predicted proteins | sample 1569521 | NCBI WGS metagenome assembly OHNO01 (sample SAMEA3879604, study PRJEB24766) | human gut metagenome | biome: human-associated habitat; feature: feces | place: USA | collected 1985/1987
GGGCTTCGATCATGAAAATGGTCAGGGCAATGGCGGCCAGCAGCGCCAGAAGCGTCAGCTTTTTCGTTTTCAATCCGGCACCGCCTTTCCACGTGTCCTTATATCCGATACAGCCGTTTCCCGTTTTCCATGCGGAAGACAGGAAACGGCGGTAAGACATCGGTTTACTTGATAATTGCTCCCAGATTATTTGCCCAGCGGTGTCACTCCCTGGATTTCCAGTAGCGGGGACTCGCCCTTACGGACCAGTTGGAGCGTGGCGTCCATCACCACGTCCACGCCGAGGAGCACGAGGCTCAGGGACATCACTTTCGTTTTCTCTCCCCTGAGGAGGGTGTCCATTTCGCCGGAGAGTTCCAGCTCGTCCTTCATGATACCGATACCGGAGAGTTCGTCCCAGTTCACTTCATCAGCCTTGAAAGGCATGTCGTTTCCGTTTTCCTTTTTCATATTTCTTTCTTTTTTTGATTCAACATTCATTTTTCAGTAACCTGTTGTCAGGCAATGCTCGCACCTTTTGACTTGCGGTTTCCCTGTTCCTGTCGCTGGCTGTTGGCCACCACATTGCGCTGCGAGGCATCACGCTTGCGGTCAGGATTCTCGTTGTAGAAGTCCAGACGCCCCTGGTTGAAGTTCGCCTTGACGTACTGCGAGATGGTCTTCCCGTCATATCCCTTGATGCCTTCCACCAGCACGGCCTTTCCGCTCTGCAGGTCCGCACGCTGCTGTCTGGTCAGTTCCACGTCCCATACCTTGGGTGGAATCTTGAAATCCTCGCGCTGCTCGAAGCCGTCCGGCGTACGGGAGTAGCTCAGGCGTCCCGTTTCCAGGTCGGCCTTGATGAAGGAGGAGAATTCCTCTCCCTTGCGGTTCACCATGTCATTGAGGAAAATCACCTTGCCGTCACGGAGCTGCTGCTGTTCCTCCGCCGTAATCTTCACCCCGTTGATTTCGTTGGGAATATAGATTTCGCGTGCGCCTTCCGGAGAGTCCGGATTATAGCGGGTGTAGGACGGGCGGCCTGTCGCCTCGTCCAACTTCACGTAGGAGGAGAACACCTCGCCGTCCTTGCGCTGCATTCCCTCCACGAAGATGGCTTTTCCAGCGTTCAGGTCCTCAATCTGTTTCTGTGTCAGTTCCACGCCCCCGAGTGTCTGGCGGTTGAAGAGCTTGTCGTTCTCGAAAATGAACTCGACACCCCTGCGTTCGGCATTCACCTGAATGAAGGCGTTGAACTCGTTGCCGGATTTGGCGATCATGCCCTCTACATAGACCTTCTTGCCTTCACGCAGGTCATTCTGCTCCTGCTCTGTCAGTTCCACTCCCTTGATTTCCCTCGGGATGAAAGCATTCTCCGCTTTCATGGCGACCACCTCGTTGGTCAGCTTGTCGATGCTGATGAAGGATGGGATATATTCCCCGTTGCGTCCTTTCAGTTCCACGACACGCCCCATGTTGCCCGTTTCGAGCAGGTTCTTCTTGTCCTCGTCGGAGAAGATGTGTCCGAAGTACGGTCGGTCAAGGTCGGGTTTCTGCCGGATACCGTGGATCCCGCCATGGACTGCTGGAAGGACAGACGTGCGTCCGTTCTCAGTACGGCCGAGCCGAAGCTCATGCTTATGGGCACGACCTGGTTGGTCTTGTAGCCCTTGAGCATCTGTTCGAGCAGTCCGCGTTCCTGGAGGTATTCACGGGAGATTCCGAAATTCTTGAGCTGTTCCCAGTTGATCATGGACTCGTTGTAACGGTACTGGGGGGACTGGTTCTGCGGCTGGCTGTCAGCTGCGGCAGCCTGCTGCTGGGTTTCATTTTTCTTTGCCATTTCTTCTTGGTTTTTGGGGTTGATACTTTGGTTTTCCTTGTTGCGCGGAACAATCTCGTACTGCTTGAGAAATTCCTCCACGGCTTTTGTCTTTTTTCCTGCGGCGATGTCCTCGATGGCCTGCTGTACGGCAGGGTCGTCCAGCCTGTCTTCCTTGACGGAGAGGATTCCGAAGCGTGTCGGGTCTTTCAGCTGGCTCCAGAAGTTCTTGATGAAGTTCTCGAAGGCGTCTGCATAGCGGTCAATCTTCAGGAAGGAGTTCCGGTTCTGCCTGTCGGCGGCTACCGTGTTGAATTTTCCGTCCTGTCCGATTTGCGACACCGCTTCCAGAATCAGTTCCATCTTGTCAAGGATGAACACGATGTCACTCATCTGCTCGTTTTCGGAGACCTGCGGTTTCGGGGGTTCTTCCCTTGCATTTTTCTTTGCCATAATTTTTGATTTTTAGTGTTGATAACTCATGTTGTCACCGCAAATATATAGGAGAAAAATTGATAAATAATTGATTTGCAATATGTTAGGACGCGCATTACACCATGTGTCATCACATTACACCGCAGGCCGGAGAAAACGGAGCGAAAAAGCGTGGGAAAACGGCAGGAAAAGGAGAAAAAACAAGGGACGAGAAAGAAAAGGGAAAAGACGGGAACAGGCTGGAAAGACAAGGGCATGGCGGTACGCACTGCCGAACGGAAGAAAAGGAAAAACTGTAATTATGCGATCAGGCTAAGCCTGACGGCGAAAAGTGTTGCCGAGGAAATGGGGATCAGCCGCCAGCAGCTTTGCAACATCGAGCAGTCGGAAACCGCCCCCGTGGTGGTGAAATACATCGCTTTTCTAAGGAGCAAAGGGGTGGATCTGAACGCTCTGTTTGATCGTATTATCGTGAACAAATAAAATAAATCGTATGAGAAAATTAGTTACCGCCTTGTGCGCTTTGGTCTTTTTGTTGTCTTGCGACGACGAACTGAAACTTGTCAGCCGGGATTTTTCCGTGACGCTGAAAAGTATAGACGTGGGTACGGCCGTAGTGGGGAAGCCCGTTAATTGCACCCTTACGATCTCGGATCTCGATCCGGACAACGGGGATCAGATATTGACACGCTTTGAGGTCAGGGACGGGGACGGCGTTATCCTGGTGGATAACAACGAATACAGCCCCGGAGAAACGTTTGAATATGATTTCAAGGCAAACAATCGGCTGGATTTCGATTTTATCCCGGCAACCGAGGGAGAGGCGTATATCGTCATGGGGGTAGCCAGCGAACTGGTGACACGATCCGACAGCATCAAGCTGAAAGTTTCCAGCCCGGAGATAAACATACGCTTCCGGAACGTGCCGGATCTTATGCTGGTATCGGAGGAAGCGGAATTTTATTTGCAGCTTGATACGGAACTTTACGGGGTGAAAGCGTCGGCCAGGTTCGTAAAGGGAAGCGGCCGGGTATATATTTCCGGGTATGATGCGACAAGGGGCGAGGGCGTGGCACTGGAAAAAAACAACCTGGTGACGTTCCGGCCGGATGCGACCGGACAGGCGGTGATCGAGTTTACCGTTTCAAGCAAATACGGCCTGCCAGTGAAAGAGAATGTAACGATACAAGTAAATCAATGAAGATATGAGAAGAATTGCCGTGTTATCGCTTTTTTTGTGCCTGGTAGCCGTGTGCAGGGCGCAATATATCGGGAGCCAGTATGTGGACGTGAAACTGGGGTATATCGTGGATGAAAGCCAGGTGCAGGGGACGTTCGGTTTTGGAAAGGTGTACAAGGCTTTCAAGGTGGGGGCAAACCTTAATTACCGGAATCTAAACCGGGATCTGGTAAAGGCAAACACCGTGACGGTCGGCCCGGAGTTGGCCTATTACGCCCTGAAAGGACGGAAATTCTCGCTCCTGGGGATCGCAGCCGGGACGATCGGCTACCAAAAAGCCAAGGCGAAAAGCGATCTTGTGTACCTGGCGAAAAGCAAGGCTTTCGTGTATGGATACGAGGTCGGGATAAGGCCGGAAATGTTGCTAAGCCCGAAAGTGGCTCTTTTTGCCGAATACAGGTTTGAAATGTTGTTTAACTCCATTCTCCGGAATAACAACCATGTCGGCCTGGGGTGCGTGATCTATTTATAAACTTAAATAATTGAAGGTATGAGAAAGTATTTGTATTTGTCGGCCGTATGCGTGTGCATGGCATTGTGTTTCGTCGGTTGCAGCAAGGACGACGACGAACCGGGAGGAAAAGGGGCGATGTATGAGGTAACGATCGAGCAGTCGGGAGATTTCCGCAGCTTCATTAAGTCGGTCGTGGTAGTCGCCAACGGTACGCGGTTGAAAGACGGGGCGACGGGGGAAAGCCTCGCAAGCCCGTTGATTCTAAGCGATGAAGAACTGGCCGTCGAAAAGGTGACGTTAACCACGACGGGAAAGGCGATCGAGTTCGCCGTTTCCGGTAGTGTCGTGGACGGGGAGGACGGTGTCGTGAACGAGCCGATGCAGTGGGTTGTGACCGTTTACAAGAACGGAAAGGAGATCGAGAAAAAGAGCCTTTCTTTCCGGGACGGGAAGGAGATCGGTATGGATGATCTTAATCTGTATTATAATTGACGTGACGGCCTGAATGTCCCCCGGATGAATGTTCGGGGGATTCTTTTTCTTTTGGGCGTTCCCGTGGGACGGTCGGGCTTTACGTTTCAAGTCCTCGCCTAAAGGCTGTGGGCTTTACTCTGCAATCCCTAACGCATGGCTGAAAACTCCTCTTGCCGGTGGTGTTCTTCTTCATACAGCCTCATGCGTTCTTGTAATGCTTCTTTTAAATTGTCGCTTTTTTTCAGTCCGAGTTTGGCACGTATGTTCGCTCGTTGGCTGGTTATGTTTCCGCTACTCCGATGTAATAATTCGCATATTTGGCTGACGGTCTTGTCTTGCAGTATTAAACGGCAGATGTTTAATTCGGACGGGGATAAATTGGGATATATTCTCCTGATCGTATCAAGTTTACTTTTTTCCTTTTTCTGGTATGCGGCAAGGGCTGTAAAAAGATTTTCTTTGGATTGTTCCCCTATTATGTTTAACAGGGAGCTTGTCTTTTCTTCCGGGTTATTCTCGCTTAACAACTCGGCGAACGCGAATAGTTCTTCCTTTTTCATTTGGAGACGTTTCAAAAGCATTTCCTCTTCCTCTTTTAGCAAGTTGCTACTTTTTAGCAAGCTGCTGATATTACTGTGTAAGGATCTTCCTAATAAGGGGATCATGGTGTATATGATGATGATCAAAGGCAGATAACTGTATAGGAACGGTTCGTCGGTGATAAGTGTGCAGATTGTATAGGAAGCTATGGTAAGGGAGGACAATAGGATGGAGATATTACTCATATAGGCACAGATGGAAAGCATGGTAAATAAGAGAGAGATAGTAATGTTACTCATTATCAATGCTCTTTGATAACTATATTCATATCCGCTACATATTGAGCAATAAATTATCTCGATAAAAATCTCGATATGTATGGCTATCAGTATAATGGAAAAGGTCGTGGTCAGATTTACTCTCTTTTTAAAATAAGCGAGAGTGCACATAATGATAAACAGGAATAATACGCTGTTAATATAATAAAACTGTTCATTGGGAAATGGAACTGAATATATGTATATGGGTGCGCATAAGGCCAGCATGAGCAGGGATAGATGAAAGACACGTTTTTGTTGATACGTTATTATCATTTCGCTTTCTTTTTTGTCGTAAGTTTGAGTTTTTATTGAACTTAGAAAAGTAGCGGCTTTTGTGCTGAATTTCATGTGTTTTATTGTTTTAAGTGTTATTAAGTATAATGTTTCCTGCAAAAATAACTGTTTTTTTTTTGTATGTTTAAGTACTTTTCTTTATGATGTTAAGTGTTTTTAATTGTTGTGTAAGCGTGATTGGCTGCTGTGGTAAGTGTTGTAGCTGTTGTGTGGTTGTCTTTTTAAGTATTTATAAGTTTAAAATACTTGTTTTTTGCTTTGGAGGTTGGTTTATAGGTGCATATCTTTAGCGGTTGAAATTCAGGGGGTGTAAAAGCCTGGGTTTGGATTGTCATATTAACAAATGATTAAATGACGAAAAGATGTTTTTTTATATTAAATGTGTATTGTTCGTGCTCGTGTTGAGTATAAGCGGAGAAATATCCGCTCAGGAGAAGCGTGATTCGGTAAGGATCTATTTTCATCAAGGAAAGGTAAATATAGATACATGTTTACTTGACAATGGGAACGAGATGGAGCGGTTTGCTAAAATCTGTTCCGCATTGAACGACTCCGTCCGTCTTATCAGGAAAATTCAAATAATAGGAGGAGCTTCCCCGGAAGGAGGGGGGCTGTTGAATGGAAGGCTGTCTGAAAAACGAGCAGAGGTTTTGTGGCGGTATATATCACCTTATATAAAGATTCCGGTATTGGAGAGGGATTTTCATTTTTCGGGAAGCGACTGGAACGGACTTATAACGATGGTGAGAGCGGATGTGAATGTTCCGGAGAGGGAGGATGTCCTTCGTTTGTTGGAGAAGATCGTACGTTTGGAAAACCAGGATAGCCCTTATTGGGGGGGAGAACTGAAAAGACTGAAAGGGGGGAGGCCATACTCATATTTGTATAAATTCCATTTTCCGAAACTTCGTTCGTCGATGGTGAAAATATGCTATGATAGTGATCCGATAAATCCCGTCAGAGATACGGTATATATACATACACGTGATACGTTGTGCATCCGTGATACCGTTACCGTCATAGCTCCGGTAAAGAAACGGCCGTTTTGCATGGCGGTGAAAACAAACTTGCTTTATGACGCTGTTTTGATACCTGACATCGGGGTTGAGTTCTGTTTGGGGAAGAACTGGTCTGTGGCCGGGAATTGGATGTATGCCTGGTGGAAAAGTGATCGGAAGCATAATTATTGGCGTATCTATGGGGGAGATGTGGAGTTGCGCCGCTGGTTCGGTCGGAGAGCGGTGGAAAAACCGTTTTCCGGGCATCATGTCGGATTGTACGGGCAGATCGTCACCTATGATTTCGAATTGGGTGGGAAAGGTTACTTGGGGGATAAATGGAGTTACGGGGGAGGCGTGGCTTACGGCTACTCGTTACCTGTGGGACATCGGTTCAATGTGGATTTCACGTTGGGAATCGGCTACCTTGGAGGATTGTACAAGGAGTACATCCCTTTGGACGGTCACTATGTATGGCAGACCACTAAAAAACGCTGCTGGTTCGGCCCGACCAAGGCGGGTATCTCTTTGGTGTGGTTGATCGGGCGGGGGAATTATAGCCGGAAGAAAGGAGGCAGGCAGTGATACGGATACGCTTTTGTCTGGTGTTCATATTTTTATGGATAGGACTGACGGCTTGTGAGCATAAGGATTTATGTTACGATCATCCGCACTTTGCCACGGTGCGGGTAGTATTCGACTGGACCAAGATTTCCAATCATGACAAGCCTGAAGGCATGAGGGTCGTATTTTATCCGACCGATGATGAAAGCAACACGTGGATATTTGATTTCCCCGGAGGAGAGGATGGGGAAGTGGAGCTCCCCGAGAATGATTACCGGGTAATTTGCTTCAACTACGATACCGACGGGATGGTTTGGAAAGAAAACGGCAGTTACACGCTTTTTACTGCCGATACGCGTGATGTTCGGTCGCCGGATAACCAGACAATGGCCGTCACCCCACCCTGGCTGTGTGGCGACCATATAGACAGAGTTATCCTCAAGGACATTCCGGAAGGAAGCACGAAGATAATACGGCTAACTCCCGTAAACATGGTATGTCACTACACGTATGAGGTGAACGGAATTCGGGGACTGGACAGGGTGGCGGATTTGCGGGCCGCTCTTTCCGGCATGTCCGGCTCGCTTAACATGTCCGGCGACAGTTTGCCCGCCGATCTTTCGGAGAGCCTGCTCTTTGATGGAATGGTTTCACGGAATCAGATTATAGGCGGATTCTATACGTTTGGACATTCCGCACTTGAAGGAGAGCCCAATGTTTTCCGGCTGTATCTCAAGAACCGTTCAGGCAGCATGTCTGTATTGGAACAGGACGTGAGCGACCAAGTGCATGATGTCCCGGTAGCGGGGCATATCGGTGATGTGCATCTGGTGTTGAATTTTGATTATGAGGTACCATCCGAGCCGGGAAGTGGCGGTCCGGGATTTGATGTGGACGTTGATGATTGGGATGATGTGAATGTGGATATAGTGTTGTAATCGAGTTTTATTAATTATATTTATTAACAATTTTATTCATTTTATGAAAAAAAGTACAGTAATGCTTTGGGCAATCTTTGGAGCGCTACTCATGGGTTGCTCAGACGAGGAGATTGCGAATGTGGAAACCTCCTCGCGGAATGCGATTGGTTTTAACGTGTTAAGTAATGCGGCGGAAACGAGGGCTACCCCTACTACCAACACCAACTTGAAGAACACCGATTTCGACGTGTTCGCTTTTACGGCGGATGGTACTGCCTTCATGGGAAAGGTAGACACGGATTTTGGACATGACGGAGTGAAGATCGTGTACAAAAATGGTAAGTGGGATTATGACAATGCGAGCGACCTTCGTTATTGGCCTACCGAGGCTTTGGACTTTTACGCGTTCAATCCCGGAACGGTTAGTGAAGACATGATGGTGTTTTATAGTTGGGAAGCCACCAAGGATGTCCAAAAGATAAGTTATACCTGCATGGATGAGTATGGAGCCGGTACTCATGCAAACTACGACGTGATGTATGCCATGGCCAAAGGCCAGACAAAAGACATGAACAACGGAATAGTGAAATTTAATTTCAAACATATTCTGTCACAGGTCGTATTCAAAGCAAAGACCCAATACGATAACATGCAGGTGGACATCGACGTGATCAAGATTCATAATTTCAAATTTGCCGGCGCCTTCACATTGCCTGCGGCAGCCGATGGAACGGGAAGTTGGAGTTCGTCTGATTTAGCATTTCCACACGCATTTACCGTAGTGAAAAACGCAAACATCACGGTCAATAGCAATACCGAAGCTACCGATATTACCACAAATACTCCTATGCTGAATATACCACAGGAGCTGACTGCTTGGACTGTTTCCGGAGCCAGCAAAACCAAGAAGGGTGCCGACGATGCGAAGCAATGTTATCTGGAGATCGCCTGCAAAATCCGGCAGTCCGGAGCTTATCTGTTGGGTTCAGCAAGCGAATACAAAACAATTTATGTTCCGTTCGGAGATACATGGGAACAGGGCAAGCGTCATATCTACACGTTGATTTTCGGTGGTGGTTATACTGATCAGGGAGAGGCTGTGTTGAATCCGATCCAGTTTGATGCAGAGACAACAGGCTGGGTTAATGCGGCAAAAGACGTAAACGTTTAATTAATATCGTACCCGTTGGCAGGTTAAACATACGCAAGATTAACCCTGCCAACGGGTTTTTTATAGGGAATCGCATTTTCAATATACTTTTTGATGTGTAGGGGTGCTTTTTGCGTACCTTTTTCCTGGAGAATTTCTTTTGTGGAGTGTTTGCCCTGTATATTCCCGATACGCTGTTATAGCAGGGAACTGTTTTTATCCAAGTAGTCAGATATAGCCTCTTGCAATACCGATTTTAGCGAATCGCCTTTGCGGATCGCGATCAGCTTTAAGTTCTGGTGATAGGTTTCGTCCATGACAAAATTACAATGCACGGTTTTCGCTTTCTTCGGCTTTTGAGCCTCTTTTTGCCCGGCCGTGGATTGGATCAGGCTGTCTAATCCCCCGGTCAGCCCGGCCGACATACTGTTTTTTAAATCGTTCTTCTTTGCCATATGGTTACTTTATTTCTGTTAGCAGTTCGTTACATACCTTTTCGTAGTCCTCTGCCCCGGCAGATTTGGGGGCATAGTGAAAAATATCCTGCCCTTGTGTCGGGGCTTCGGCCAGCGTAATGGCGTTGCGTATATGGGTGCTGAACACTTTGCCCTGGAATGTTTCCTGTACCAGTTCCGAAACGCTCTTGTTCAGGTTCTTTCTTCCGTCGTACTGGGTTATCAGAACCCCGGCTATCGAAAGATCCGAGTTCAAACGTTGCTGCACCTTGTGGACGACCTGCATAAGTTTGGCCATTCCACGCATTGCCAGGAATTGAGCCTGAACCGGGATAATCAACCGATCCGAGGCCGTCAGTGCGTTAAGCGTGAGCAGCGACAGCGAGGGGGGGCAGTCGATCAGGATATAATCGAATTTTTCCTTTTGGCCCTTGATAAGGTGGGCTAAGATAAGTTCCCGCCCGGCCTCGTTGATTAACTCCGTTTCAACGGCCGAGAGATCCAGGCAGGAGGGAACGACTCTAAGACCGTCCTTATGCTCGTAGATCGGCAGGTCGTATTCGCCTTTCATCGCGCCGTAGATCGTTTGGGGAAGCTCCGCAGAGAAGCCCAGCGATTCGGTCAGGTTGGCCTGCCCGTCAAGGTCGATCAAAAGAACCTTGTACCCTTTTTGACGTAACGCGCCGCCCAGGTTGATCGTGGTTGTGGTCTTTCCTACTCCCCCCTTGTGATTCAATACGGAGATTACTTTTGCTTTGCTCATAAATTCAGTTTTTTAAATGGTTGTCATGTCCGCAAATATAGTTAAAATACTAATATACTAAAATACTAAAAGTAGTATTTTTCGTTTTTTGCGTGTTTTTTGTGCCGATCGGGGAAGCGTACCGAAATAAATCCTGTTTCCGTCTTTCGGTACGTTTTGTTTCTGTACCGGAATTAATCAAAGATTAGAATAACCATAAATGTTTTTATACGTTAATCATACGTATGTATATATGTATATATTTGTTTTTGAGTATCTTTGTGTGCTATAAATAAAAAATAAAAGACATGAGCACTTATTCGTATAAAAATCCGAAGTTTATAAATTCCCCTAAAGGGGTGGTTGAAGTTGTAGAAGTGATTTATGACGGCAAAGATGATCCGGCCTATTCACTGGCTATTATTAAATGGGAAAATACCTATAAATTAGGTATTCGTTGGAACATCGCTTATAGTGAATGGGACGATTACCGCAAACAGAACGGGCAAGATGAATGTATAGGTAATCCACAGTCGAGAGGTATTCCCACCTGGTTTGTTTTGCCCGATGATATGATGTTTGGTGAGAAGTTCAGCGGTGCGATGCAGAGGCTTGATGAATTAAGAAAAGGTAAGTAAGCAATGGAACAGGGAGAAATCATATTATACCAGCCGGATGAAGCGGTCAAGTTGGAAGTGAGGTTGGAAGATGAAACCGTTTGGCTGACACAAGAACAAATAGCCGACTTGTTCGGGACTAAAAGGCCAGCTATTACCAAACATTTGAACAACATTTACAAAAGCGGCGAACTTGATATAGATAGCACATGTTCCATTTTGGAACATATGGGTAATGACGGCAAACAGAGATATACTACTAAATATTATAATCTTGATGCGATTCTGTCAATAGGATATCGGGTTAATAGCAAGAACGCAACCCTTTTTAGGAAATGGGCGAATAGTGTATTAAAGGATTATCTTTTAAAGGGGTATTCCATTAATAAACGTTTGTCAGAACTTGAAAGGACTGTCGCTCAACATACCGAGAAGATAGACCATGATCCGCTTCAGCTTTCCCAGCAGCCCGTCTATCAGCAGCCTTGTCCTGTAAAAGCCTGTCTGGTGCGAGAGCTTTGTCAGTTGGTTCAGGTTGTTAGCCATTCCCGCCAGGCTGCGCAACAGTGCGTTCTCCTCCGGTGTATGCCTTGCCGTCACGGTGGCCGCCAGTGCCGCCTCCCTGATATAGACCGCCAGACTCCGGCCGGACTTCCCTGCCCTGAACCTGAGAGCCTCGTAGCTGACGGGGGAGAACTTCACCGTCACGCCTCTGGTCAATTTACGCGTCCTGCCCAGTGCCGGACGGCCGCGTTTTTTCTTCATCCCATTCACATCCTTTGTCATATGTTTTTTCTTTTTCGCCCGTACTTCTTTCATTCCAAAATCTGCGACCGGCGGGAGTGGATTTACCCTCCCTGCAACCGCCGGGCGCTGGGGAGCAAGGGTTTTCGGGAATCCGGAAACATAACCTTGCTATTACTATTACAGAATCCACCCTTCAAAACAACAGGAAATATTAATATCAATGGTTTCAGATAACCGTTTCCATTCCTGGTCCGGAAGGTGACAATGAAAGTATATCCGCCGGAGGTGTACATATATTTTCTACAGTCATCCGTTCCGGCTGATATACGACCGGCAGTCATTCACACGGTCTGACAGTCACCGGTACTCTAAAGTTTCCTCCAGCGTTCGATGTCTTGCCGGTAGGTTTCAAGATGCCGTCTTGCCAGATTCTCCAGCAGCCCGGATACGCTCATTCCCCGGCAGCCCAGTCTCAGGACGATCATGTCCAGGGCACTACGAGTTTCCTCACTGATGAACACGGCTTTAGGTCCCTTGATTTTAGGGGGAATGAGATAAGTTTCCCGATACTTTTCCAAAGCCGGGCGCTTCGGTGCCTTCTCCGGCTTTGCCGGCTGTGGGCAGGTTCCGTCAAGTATCTCCCTGAGGGTACTTCCCAACTTCTCACACAGGACGGCCATACGGTGCGTATGTCCTTCCGCCATCGTTTTTCCCACAAGGGGCATGTCTTCTTTTCCTTCTTTCATAGAAACTTGGATTTACGTTGATACGATGGTTTCCCATATACCGGGAAACCGATTGTCGCCGGCAAATAAAACGATAAAAAACAGACGGATCGACACTTAGGGTTCTGTTGGCGTATTCTTCTGTATCATTCTCTGCTTCAGGGTGTACGGACGGTGAGAACTTCATTATTATACGCATCGGAAGCAGGGCATGAACTTTACGGATGCAGTTGCAATCACTAAAGACCGATTGCAACCATTAATGATTATAACCGGTCATTAATGGTTGGTTATAATTATTAATGGCCGGTTACAAACACTGATGCCCGCATCAGTGTTTGTCCGGCAGGCATCTTTCAGTCCGGATATGGAAGAACATCCTGATAACCGGCCTCTTTACCGGAATGGGACAAAACTGATGGACATCCGTCATGTTCATAAGCGTCTCCACGATAACATTTGGCGCATCTTTCTATTGTATAAATCAATAAAAGTACATCTTATGAAAAAGAAAGATCGCTTCGATTCCAATTGAATATCTATTCCGGACATCTGATGACATATAATGACATCTGATGAAGGGCCGGAACCATATCCGGGAA
>OHNO01001017.1_pt1 | contig 12963 bp, 7 predicted proteins | sample 1569521 | NCBI WGS metagenome assembly OHNO01 (sample SAMEA3879604, study PRJEB24766) | human gut metagenome | biome: human-associated habitat; feature: feces | place: USA | collected 1985/1987
TACTTGACTTTGAGCGCCGCGAGCCTATCGGTGTCCACGCATATACCGCGCTCTTCCATTGCGGCGAGCACGACGGTCAGCGGCTGTTCCACTTCGTAAAACAGTTTGTCCAGCCCCTGCTCGGACAGCGACTTTTCCGCCTCCTCCGCATAGCGGAACATCTCCGCCGCACCGACGTCGTATCCCTCGGCGCCGAGCACTGCCTCGACGGACTTTATGGGAGCGCTCCCGCGAGTCAGGTGCGCCGCGGTCATAATGTCGAAAAACGCCTTCGGCGCAAAGCCGTATTTTTTCAAAAGGGATTTGTAATCGTAACAAATGAGCGTGCGACCTTCGGCAAGACTTTTCACGGCGGCGACGGCGTCGTCGAATGACATCCCCTCCGCGAAGAGGTCCTCGGCGCAGTCTATCTCGTATTCTTTGCCTCCTCCGAAAGAGAAGCTCACTCCCGCGCCTATCAGGACGGACACTCTGTCCCCTCCGTCTATCGCGGCGATGTCTTCCGCGGAACGGACTTTGACGACCTCTTTTTCAAAGGCGGGAGCGGCGCCGTCGGCGGCGACGAAAGTCATCCTCGCCGCAACGGAATTGAGTTCCAGCTCCTGCAACCTCTTCTGCACCTCTTCGGAATAGACCCCATTGAAGCGAAGGTCATCCTCCGTGACTTCCAGCGGGACGTTCTTGTCAATCGTCGCGAGCATGCGCGACAGCAAGGCTATATCGCGGCTGGCGGCGAGGGTTTCGCCGACCTTGCCTTTTATCTCTCCCGCGTGACAAAGCACTTCATCGAGCGTTTTGTACTGTTCAAGCAGCGCTTTTGCTGTTTTCTCGCCGACGCCCGCAACGCCCGGGATGTTGTCGCTCGGGTCACCGCGGAGCGCTTTGTAGTCTATGAAACTCTGCGGAGTGAACCCGTCTTCCGCAAGGCGGGCAAGGTCGATGACTTCGACGTCGCTCACGCCCTTTTTGGTCCAATAAATCCGCGTGGTGTCGCTCACCAGCTGAAAGCTGTCGCGGTCGCCCGTGAGTATGACCGTATCGTCGTCAAAACGCGCCGAGAGCGTGCCCAGCACGTCGTCAGCCTCATATCCCTCCTTGCTTATCACGGGCACTCTCATAAGCGCCAGAAGCTCTTTGAGAGGCTCGAACTGCTCGGCAAGTTCCGAGTCCATAGGCTTGCGCGTGCCTTTGTAGGGCGCATAAAGTTTGTGGCGGAAGGTCGGCGCTTTGAGGTCGAAAGCCGCCGCGACGTGAGTCGGCGCAAAATCCTTGACTATGCGGAGAAACAGGGTCAGAAAACCGTAAATCGCGCCCGTGTACGCCCCCTTGGATGTTTTGAGATTGGGGAGCGCGTGATAGGCGCGATGCACAAGACTGTTTGCGTCAATGAGCAGAATTTTGTTTTTTTCCGACATAAGGACTTTCCCTCAATCCGCCGCGACCGTCTGCGCGGAGTTTTCCGCCTCGGTCACGATGCGGAGCGCGTCCGCATAACCCAGCTGTTTGAGGTTTTCTATTCTTTCGGGCGAGAAAGCCATGGCTCTGCCCAGATTTGCGGACGGAGTTATGTAAAGTATGTCCAAATCGGACTGCTCTATTCTGCGCTTCGGCTGTTTGGAGTCGGGATTGGTGCGCACGACTATCATCTTCTTGCAGCCCGTGCGGGCGAGCAGGTTGATGGGCATATTGTCGTAAACGCCGCCGTCGATGAACTTCTTGCCGTCTATCTGTTTGGGCGGGAAAATGGGGAAACACGCGGACGCCACGATATAATCTATCAGTTTGCCCTCGGGGATGTCCTTTTTCATCGCCTCGAAAGGTTCCATATCCGAGATGTTGTACGTCACGCAGCCGAAATCCACCGAGCTTGCGCGGATGTCCGCTTCGCTCAATCTGTTGTATACGAATTCCAGAGTGTGGTCGTAGGACTCTTTGATAATCTCGCGGGCGGAAAGCAGTTTCTTCCCCGTGGCGATGATGAGGTCGAGGTCGAAATCCTTCTGACGGAAACGTGCGACCGTATCGTCGTCGAAGTCGAACACGGGACAATATTTCGCTTCCTCCCAGTACTCCGCGAGTTTTTCTATCCCCTGCGAAGCCATCACCGCTCCGTTCAGAGCACCGATGGAAGTGCCCGTGATTGCGCTGAATGTGTAACCTTTTTCGATAAGGGCGATGAGGGCGCCGAGCTCGTAAGCTCCTTTGACGCCGCCGCCTTCGAGAACAAGACCGACGTTTTTAGACATTTTTCCCTCATATGCGGCGATATCGCGCGCAAATTTCTAAGTTAAAGTTTAATAAATTACGCGCGCGATGTCAAGCGGAAGAAATCTGCGCCGAAACGACGCAGTCCGCCCATACCGTTCGGCGCAGCTTTGCCCTCCCCTGCGTCTGCGGTATGCCGCGACGGGCGCGGGTTTTACGGGCAGCCCCACCGCCCGTTGACGCAAAAAACGCCGCCCCGTGAGGAGCGGCGCCGCACTGCGTAACATTCGGGTCTTGCCCGTCAGTCCTGATGCAAACGGTCGATGAAACGGGTGTTCACGGTATAAGTCGCACCGGGGACTATGTCGCCTTCCGATGCGGTGTAACACCACACGCGGATGGGATTAGGCAACATACCCAATATCACTCCGCTGCCGCCTATTTCTCTGAACATGTCGGTTGACAATTCGACGAATCGTTCATCCTCGAAACTCGGATTGAGATAGCTCTTCTCGGAAAGACCCGTGGACACGAAACCGAAGTGTACATAGCTCGTACCGTCGTAATCTTTAATCAGATAAGCAAACTTCTGATTTTCCAAAGCGGTTCTCAACAACGCCATCGCGGGCTCAATCAACGCAGCGGCGGTGTCGTCGATGCTGTCCTTGTCAATAAGGCTTAAAGCGTCGGTGGACTGCCAGTTGTAAATGTCGAGGAACCCGGTCTGAATCAAAGTGGAGACCTGTCCCGCCGCAGCCTTTTGGTCGGCGAATTGTTTTTTGTAATCGTTATTGGAGAAATTGACATAATGGAAACTCATACCCGTGCCGATGAGGTTGGACATTACGAGATTGTGGGTGCGGAGTATGCTGTACTTCACATCCCCTTCTATTCCGTCGCCGTCCTCGTCGTGGGCAGATTCTTCGTTTTCCATATTCGTGGGGACATAGATACCCGTGCCGCCCATATTGCGCACAATACAACCGTCAATCGTGAAATCCACGCCGTGCAGTCCTATGCCCGTGCCCGCATTCTGGATTATGGAGTATTCCAGACGGCAGGCGGTCAGATTGTCGTTGACGTACTCGTCGTCATAACTCACCGTCCTGAACTGTATCGCATAACCCTTTATGCCCTGCGCGTCGCTTGCCGCCTGTATCTCGTCGCCGACGTCGTTGTTGGGCGAAATGGTGACATTGCTCACGACCGCACCCTCTTCACGGACGGTCACCAGGCAGCAGTTGTACTCCGTCATAAACGACTGACTTGCATAAATACGGTGATTGTTGCCGTACAGACTGCAACAAATCTGCGCTTCGTAGTTGTTGTACTGATACTTCTCCGCCGTCACATCCAATGCGGTGAGCAACGGCTCGCCCGTTTCCGTATCGCAGTACGCAATGTCGGAGCCAAGCACGATGTCCCCGTCGAATGCGGGAGTATTCGGGTCGTATCTATGGCTGAGTCCGTCAAAGAGTTTTGTAAAGGTCTGGGTGGAACGCGCCGCCACGAAGAATTCGTTGACGTCGTTGACCTCGACTGCGGGAATGACGGTTATCGTCAGCGTCTGTGCCGCAAGGGAAGGATTGCGCGGATAACGCGCGCTCACGGAAATCGTGATGTCAGTCCTTTCGCTTATCGCATCGGCATTGAACACAAGCACGTTGCCCTCGAAGGACGCGAGTTCGGGACGGTCGGTTTCGAATACGAAAGCGTCGTAAAACTCCGCTCTGTCGTCCGCTTCCTCGGGCACGACGGGAAGAGAGAGCGCGATTTCCAGCACGTTGTCGACATAAAACTCCGTGCCGCGGTCGTAATCATCCTCAGTCAGCTCGTGCGTCGGGTCGAAACGGTAGGAAGCGAACACGGTTTCGCGGGCAAGCCCGACTGCAAGAGAACTCTAGTCGAGCTGCAAGCGGAAGATGGATATCTTCTCGACCGCAAACAGTCTGATTTCTTTGCTGACTCCCGCAACGGTTGCCGTAATCGTGACTTCACCTTTCGAAACGGCGGTCACAACCCCGTTTTCGTCCAAGGTCGCCACAGACTCGTCGCTGCTGCTCCACGTCGCCGACGGCGCTTCGTCCTGCGCTCCGATATCCGCGAGCCATTCTGCGTCGAGGTCGAGGGGAATTTCGCCGATACCGAGCGTATAGGTGTCTTCGCTGTCGGGGTCATAGGCGAAGAAATCGGCATTCGCTATGACGAAATCGTCCGCGCCGCAGACAACGAACGTCACGTCGCCCGCGGGAGAAGACACCGTTGCGGAAGACGCGCCGTCGTCTATGACAAGCACAGCGTCCTCGATGACGCCGCCCGTTGCCGCCGCAGCGTCCGCGACGCCCGCCGCCGCAAGGTCGACGCTGCGCTCCGCGGTGTACACAGTACTGCCGAAAAGACTTGCGCCTGCTTTTACGGTTACGGTAAAGCCTTCACTTCGGACTTCTTCACCCGTGCCGTTTTGCGTTGCGTACATATAAATCACGGCGCTTCCCTCGCCGACCGCTGTCACGACGCCGTTTGCGTCGACTGTGGCGACGGAGGGATTGTCCGACTCCCATCTGCCTTCCGTGACCATACTTCCGACCGGGTTGTATGCCGCGGAAAGCATTGTCTTGTCGCCCGTGAAAAGCTCGTTTTCACCCGACAGAGTGATGCTTTGGACATCGGAGTCCGTCACTTCGACAAGACAGGTGTCAAGATACCCTTCCGCATTTACCGACACCCTGAACGTGCAATAGCCCGTGATTTCCAGAAGCCCCGTGGTGTTGGTGTCCACAACCTTATATCCGTCGTCGGAAACCTCCACGAGTTCCGCACCGGGGACGCCCGAGGTCGTGACCTCGACGTCGCTGATCTGCCATTCGACGGTCTTGTTGGTGGCGCGTTCGGGGAGCACGGTGACATTTATGTAGTCGTTGAGATTGACTATATATCTGCCGTTTGCGTCCTCCTTCACGTCGGACCAGAATATCTGCACCGTGTCCCTGTCCATCGACACGCTTTCCACGCCGATATACGCCTGTGTGGAAACGAAGGACGTGACAAGTCCCACGATGAGCATAATGATGATGGGTATGACCACCAAAACGCCGAGCATGACTTTTTTCATATTTACTCCTTTACCGCGTACGTGCCGCGCGGAAGCCCCTGTCCGCGCGCCGCACGCTTTCTTTCCGCACCGGGAATGCGGAAAGTCCTCTCATTGTTTTCTCCCCTTTCCGAAGCCCTTGTGCCTGCCGCAGTCCCGTATGCGGTCAGGCTTCGCCGTGCAGGCGCTCTATGAGTTTGCTGTTTACGGTATACGTCATACCGGGCACGAGGTCCGTCGTTTCGTCGTTGTATCCGAAGAGGTATATCGGATTGTCACGAATGTTGAGCCCCACCGCTTCAAGCAGCCCCGATATACGGTTGAGAAGAGAAATATCGCTGCTGCAGAACCACTTGATGCGGCTGTCTTCCAGCGTCATATTCCAGCTGATTTCGTCGGGGTCAACCGCCTCCTGCGTATCGACATACCGCGCCGACATTTCTCCGGTATTCACGTCGTACACTCTCTCGGCGCGTCTTCCCTCGTCGTCATAACCGTACATAATATGCGACTGTTTGCCAAGGCCCATTGACATAAAGCCGAGGTGGATATACGTCACACCGTCCACTTCCCTGCGCACAGATTCCAGATTTTTTTCTTCAAGCAACATATCCTGCAAAGCACCTATCAGGACCTGTGCGGTACTCTCGTTCAAACCTATTTCCTTTAAGGTTTCCAAAGGCAGGAGCGTCAGACTTTCGCCGGGCTGCCAGTTGTACATATCCAGGAAGCCTTTCTGCGTAAACGTACTGCGCTGACCGGCACTTTCGTCATACTTCGAGTTCGAATAATTCCAGTCAAGATTGATGCCGGTGCCGACCATATTCGACATCACGCAATTGGTGAGCGTAAGGTTGTTATAGAACTGTATGCTGCCTTCCAACGCATTCCTGACGTGTATGCCTACGCCGCCGGTGTTGCGCATTATGCTGCCCTCTATCTCGACTTCGGCGCCCGAAAGCTGCACCAGCGTGGTGGCGTTTTCGAGTATGCAGAACTCTATCCTGCTGCCTTTTATCTGTGTCACCGTTTCGCCTGTGGCGGAGTTGCGTGCCCGAATATTGTACTTGATGCAATAGCCCGACGTAAACGTGGACGCATCGTCTATGGTCAAATCTCCGTTTTCGATGTCCTCATCCGAGAACGTATTGGGACGTATAGTGAGATTGCTGAACACGACGTTGTCGGCATAGACGTGGAAAATGGGTTCGGTCTTGCCTATCATCTGGTCCTTTTCGGCGGAAACGGTGTAACCGTTGCCGTATACGCTGCCGTAGGTGTAGATGTTGGTCGCGCCGTCTTGTCCGGCGGCATTCTCGACGGGAATGTCATTGAGGAAGACCGCACTCTTTTTTTCCGTTTCGAGCGCCCTCTTCAACGAAGCGTAATCGCCGACCGACACGCCGTCCACCACGGTGATGACAAACGAAGCCGTCGTATATTCGGGCAGATTGGCGTATTTGGGATACTTCGCGCGGACGGTCACGGTGATGTCTATCTTCTCGCCGTTTTCCGCCGCCGCCTCGATAGCCGCTCCGTTGAAAGTCAGCAGATTGTTCGGTATGCCGTCGCCGTCGACATCGTTGAAATACGCAAGGTCGGGACGGTCTGTCGTGAACTCGAACGCCTCGTAGAAGCTCTCCTCATCCTCGCCTTCGAACATAGCGGGATAAAGCACTCCGACGGAGAATGTGTTGTCGACAAGTGCCCCGTCGTCGAATTTCATAGAAGCGAACACGGTTTCCTGCGCGAGTCCGACTTCGAGAGAGTCCTGCGTCACGGCGCTCACGAGCACGGCGACTTTACGCTGGACTTCGAGCGTGAGTTCCGCCTCCGCGCCGCCGTCGGTTGCCGTCGCGGTGATGACCGCGTCGCCGCTGGACAACCCCGTCACGGCACCGTTTTCGTCGACGGTGGCCACCTGGGTGTCGGAAGACGACCATATGACTTCCACGCTCTCGCCGCGTCTGAACACGGACGCGTATCTTGCCGTAAGATACAGCTCCTCTCCGCCCACTTCGAGGATATAATCTCCGAGCGCGCCGCGCTCCACGATTTCTATCGCGTTCTCTTCGCAGAGATTGATGATGGCGGGGGTATCGCTGCCCTCGATTTCGATTACGGCGCGGGTCGCTCCTTCCTCGAAACGGAATATGCCGTCCTCAACCGTACAGCCTACGCAGGCAGTTATGTCTTCGGGAGAAATTCCGAGTTCGTTTTCGATGTCGAAGCCGTCGTAATGGACGTTGACTATGTCGCCGTAAGCGGTCGCTCCCGCGGTGACGGTGACGACCATTCTGTTGCTTTCTATCACATTGCCCTTGGAGTCTTCCGCGCTCATCCACACTTCCGTTTCGCCTTCGCGAAGACCGGTGATGATGCCGTTGCGGTCGACAGACGCGACAACGGACTCCGAAACGTGCCATTCGACATTGTAAGCGGCGCCGTCCATAGGCGTGAACACGGCGCTCAGCATCTCCGAACTGCCGGCGCGCAGAGTAATACTGTCGTCAAGCGAGATGGCGGTGATGTCGCCGCCGACGACCACGGTGCAGACGTCGGTGTAGGTTTCCGCCGTGACGACGATTTCGAAATTGCAGTGCACGTTGATGCGTATAGACCCGCCCGCGGTCACGGTATCGGTGTGGTTGCCGTTTGCGTCGAGCAGTTCGACGTACCAGAACCCGTCTTTGCCGTTGTCGCCGTCGGGATAGTTCGCGTCGCGGCTGCGGACGTTTCTTATAGACCATTCGTAGGTTTTGTCCGTAGCGCGTTCGGGCAGCACGGTGACGACAAACAGACCGCCGTCGCCGTCCAGCTTGTATGTTTCATTCACTTCGAGAGTGAGGTCGTGTTTATCCAGTTCCACGCTCTCGACCCCGATGTACGCATTGACGGAAACGAAGGTCGTGACCAGTCCCATCACCAGCAGCACAACGAGGGGAATGACAATGAGTATGCCAATCATTACTTTCTTCATATTTTACCTTATGCAAACACAGCCGTGCCGTCAGGGCGCGATTCTCTGATAGCGCTTTTCGAGGTTGACGAAGAGCGCCGCCACGCTGCCGGCAAGTATAACCACGGAAATCGCGGAGAGTATGGCGTAGATGTCGCCCATACTGTCGACTATCGTCACAGTGCCGATTGAGAGAGGCAGGAAGCTGAACACCATCGTGAACACGCCGAACACTGCCGCTACGAGTATGCCGACAATGAGCGAGAGCACCATATTCTTGTTGGCGGACACCATTTCACCGTCGCCGACGACGTTGAACGTCGGGGACTTGACGTCCGCGGATATCGCAAGACAGGTGAGCGCAAGCACTATCATCTCCGAAATGATGAAGATGCAGCCCACGTCGAGCGAAGTGAGCAGATTGCCCGCCCTGTCCGTGCCGAACGCCGCCGCAACCACTATGCAGGAAAGCACGACGGACGCGGTGCCGACCGCGGCATACAGGAAAAGTTTGGCAAGTATCTGCTGAGTGTAGCTCACGGGCACTATCTTCGTCAGATAGAACGAGTTGCCCTCGCGCGATATGGACGTGGACGCGAACGACACTATGATGGAAACGAATATTATGATGACCAGCAGCGTAAGACCGGGCACTATCGCGGCACCGACCGTATTCTGCCCCATTGTCGCCGCAAGGTCGTTGCAGTAATACACCATCACGGGTGCCGCAACCGCCATCGCGAGATACTGGAAGGAATAGTTGAAGGAGCGCAGTATGAGGAAGAACTCGCGGTGAAGCAGAGTCCCGAACACGCTGCGTTTGATGTTGGGTATCTTCTTCTGGAAGGACACCTTCTCCGTTTCCACGCCCGTGAGTATAATCTTATAGTACGTGCGCGTGGTGACGAAGTAGCCCGCCACGGCAAGCGCCGCCGTAATGAGGAAGATGTACAGGAACGAAAGCCCGATTTCCGTCGCGGAATATCCGAACATCCAGCCCGCAAGCAGAAGCGCATACCACTTGAAAGGATACGCCGCGCCCGCTATGTCGCGCAGACGGTCCATAACGGCGGGCGAGAACATCCCCGCGCTTTCGTCGCGCATATAGTCCAGCACGCCGCCGAGGGCGGTCATATAGAGGATGAACACAGCGCATATCGCCGCAATGAGCAGAATGAGCACGAGCAGGAACTGGTTTTTGACCAGGTTCATTATCATCATAACGGGGATTGCGAGCAGGTTGGCAATCGCGTAAGGCAGCGGGATAGTGATTATGATGACCGCAAGCGACGCGAAGTAGAACCCGACGGGCGCGCCCGTCACGACGCCGAAGATGATGTGTATGGGCAGCATCACCAGCAGGTTGATGACCACGTTGTGCACGAAGCAGTAAATTGACTTGGCGAGAAGTATCTCCCTGCCGCTGACGGGAAAACGCAGCAAAAGCTCGTTGTCGCCGCTCATATACAGGTTTTTCACCACGTTGCCGATGGAAACCACCGTCGTCACGCAAAGCGTGAACAGCGTCGCGAGCACCAGGAATTCAAACGGCAGCTCCGACCTTCTCACGAACATCGCCGTCAGAAAGTAAATGCCCGTCACGAGTATGGCGTAGATTGCAAGCGTAAACAGCACGCCGAGCGCCTTGCCCGCTTTGTCCTTGGCGGACATATCCACCTTGGAGCCGAACCGGGCGCGCATTTCCAGCCGCACCAGCGACCGGACGCTGAGCCAGGATATCTTATCGTTCATTGCGCGTCCTCCGTATCGGCGGAGCCGGATTTATCGTTTGCGGGGGCGGATTCCTCTTCGTCTACGGGCATTTCGGGGCGCATCTCCGCCTGCTCCTGCGCCACGTAATCCTCGAACAGACGCTTTTCGTAAGTGCCCGTGATTTTGAAGAATCTCTCTTCGAGGTTCGCCTTGTTCTCTTCGTGTCCGGCAAGGTCGAAACAGTCGATGAGGTGACCCTCGTTGACTATCGCCACGCGGTGGCACAGCCTCTTGACAAGGTCGAGGTTGTGACTGGAAAAGAACACCGTGTTGCCCTTCGCGCAATGCTCGCGCATATACGCGATAATCTCGGCGGTGGACTGCGGGTCAAGACCCATCATAGGCTCGTCCAACACCCAGAGCTTGGGCTCGTGTATGAGCGCGGCGATGATGCATATCTTCTGCTTCATACCGTGAGAGTACGCCTTTATCTGCTTGTCTATCGCGAAACGGAGCTTGAACAGGTCGAGATAATGTTCCAGCCTTGCCGTCCTGTCCTCTTTGGACACGCGGTAAAGGTCCGCGACGTAATTGACGTATTCCCTGCCCGTCAGTTTCTCGTAGACGGAGTGGTTGTCGGGGACGTACCCCATATTCATTTTCGCTTTGATGGGTTCTTTCTGAATATCGTATCCGCACACCTCGATGCTGCCGCCGTCGAAAGGCAGAATGCCCGTCAGGCACTTTATCGTGGTGGATTTGCCCGCGCCGTTCTGTCCCAAAAATCCGAAGATTTCGCCGGGACGCAGCTCGAACGAAATGTCGTCGACCGCCACACGGTCGCTCTTGGGATAAACTTTTCTGAGATTTGTCACTTTAAGCATATTTCTTCTCCTGCTTCTTTCTTGCGTTTTTTTGTGATTTTGCGGAAAACCGCCGTTATTGCCCGCCGAATTGTCGGACCCGTCTGCGTACGCGGCTTTGCCGCCCTCCTCCTGCTTATATAGTATTCCGCGATTCTTACCCCCTCCTTACGGAATTCTTACGAAATTCTTACAGGCGCGGGTGCGGGATACGCGTGCGGGAGTCGCGCCACGCGCGCGAGCGCGCATAAGACGCGAAACGCAGACAGTCCGTCAACGGCGGACGCTCATTGTTTCATTACAACGGAAAGTTTCAAAAACGCCGCGGACGCGGGCGACGAACCGCCCTGCCCCGTAACGGTATGCGGCGCAGAATCGAAATGCGGGACTTTTTTGTTGTCGGCGCGCGTACGGAAGACGCGGCACTTGTCACAGGCGAAGAACTTCGCCACCGAAATGTATATCCCGCAGACACCGTAAAGAAAATACTTCCCGACGAAGGACTGAATTCTTCCGAACCACATCTGCTTCGCCATCTCGTGGCTGTAAGCCGCAAGCACGCACAGCGACGACTCGGTGGCGGCGCGTACGGCACGGACTCCTTTGGGCAGATTTTTTATCAGCGTCGCCAGGCACAGCACGATGCTCGCACCCACAATCACCGCGGCAAGCGCCAGGACGGTGAACGAAACGCCAATCATGGTCGTAACAATATCAAACATAGTCAACCTCTGTCGGTCATATAGATTTTACCATTTTTGCGCGACGGGTGTCAATCATTTTGCCGAAAGCTCGTTTCGGGCTTTAATTACGCTTAAAAACGCGTTTAATCTCGCGTTTCGTGCAATAAAACATTACGTTTTGTATCATCCGAACTTGCATTCGCGTCCCTCCCGACGCCCGTCGGGCAAGGAAGTATTCCTCGCGGACGAACCCGAAGCGCAGGTTCGCCGATGCGAATTACACCCTCCCGACACCCCCTTTCCGCCGCCGTCCGACACCGCTCCCCGCACGCCGCGGAAGCGTCGGTTTCGCCCTCTCGCCGCCGTCGGCCGACGGAAACATTCCCCCTCTTTCCCTCATATGCTTGACTTGTCCCGCGCGCAAATGTATAACGTACACGGAGATTGAAAGGAAGTCACTCACGCGGAGGATAATATGAACGTCGACGAACTGCTTCTGCCGCTCGCTCTCATACTGGTCGTTGCAAAACTCTTTTCCATAATCGGCAAAAAACTCGGACTGCCGCAGGTGGTCGGTATGATAATCGCGGGCATTGTGCTCGGCTGCATCAAGTACATCCCCGGACAGAACGTGTTCACTTCTTCCGCTACGGAAGGGCTTTCGTTCCTCGCAAAAATCGGCGTCATACTCATTATGTTTTCCGCGGGGCTGGACACCGACCTCAAACAGTTCAAAAAGATTGGGGTGCCCAGCGTCATCATCACCGTTATGGGCGTCGCGTTTCCCCTGCTCTTCGGCTTTCTCGCCGCGGGCGGAATGCTTTACGGCGGCAGGTTTTCCTCTCTTTCGCAATCCGACCTGATTTCCTGCCTTTTCTACGGCACCATACTCGCCGCCACGTCGGTGAGCATCACCGTCGCCGCGCTCAAAGAGCTCGGCAAACTCAACACGAAAGTCGGGATGTCCATCATTGCCGCCGCCATAATCGACGATGTGATAGGCATCGTGCTGCTCTCGCTGTTCATCAGCATAGACGCCACTGGCGGTGCGGGCGATATAGGGCGTTCCGTCGGGATGATGATAGCCTTCTTCGCCGCGGCGATAGCCGTCGGCATACTCATCAGGCTTGCCTTCAAATACATCTCGAAGAAATATCCTCACACCCGCCGCATTCCCATACTCAGTTTTGCCGTATGTTTCTTTTACGCATATGCGGCGGAAACGTGGTTTGGAGTGGCGGACATAACGGGCGCATACGTCGCGGGGCTTATGCTCTCGGGTCTGCACGAGGCGGAATACGTCGACCGCAAGATAGAAATCAGCAATTATATGATTTTCGCCCCCGTATTCTTCGCCAACATCGGCATCACCTCTTCCTTCGAGTCGATAAGCGCGGCTATGGCGGGCTTCGGTGTGGTGTTCGTGCTGGCGGGGATGCTTGGCAAGGT
>OHNO01001024.1_pt1 | contig 12902 bp, 11 predicted proteins | sample 1569521 | NCBI WGS metagenome assembly OHNO01 (sample SAMEA3879604, study PRJEB24766) | human gut metagenome | biome: human-associated habitat; feature: feces | place: USA | collected 1985/1987
TGTGTGTGAAGATCATTTTTTCTTTCAAAGAATTCAGGTAATATCATTTCTCTTAGATATTGGTTGAATTCTTTTTTGTCTTTTTCTTTATGAAGTTCATCAATTTTTTGTTTAAGGATATCCTGATCTCTTTTAGTAACAAAGATATTGATCAAAACAGATGGAATTATTTGAGGTCTGGATAAAGGAATTGTGGAAATAATTAAATCAATATTTTGAATGGCTTCTAGTTCACTTTCATCTGTAACAATATATTTGACCAATAAATCGTTGGAGAAATACTGATTTAAAGTATCGGTTACTTTTTGATTGATATCATAATAATTAGGGCAATATAAAGCAGCTGTGATCTTTGTTGTCAAGCTTTTTTGAGCTTCAATTGTACTTCCTAAATGAAATGCAATATAGGCGATTTCATCATCATTGATCGTAATACCGGTATACTCTTTGATTTCTCCAGCAAGGTTCACAGATAGATCATAAATCAAAGGACAGGATGATTTAATGCTTTCTGTTAATGGATTTTTAGAAAAGTAATCATTTTTAGAACGAACAAGAAGATTTCGAATATGCAAAGCAAAACGAATCAAAAACTCAGGTTCACTTAAATCGATATAATAGAAAGCATTTACATTTTCAATCAATATCTTTACAAGATCTAAGCAATCTTTTCCGACAAACTCTTCCAAGTTTCCAACAGTTATGCTTTTATAGTCGATCGTTGTAGCACGAGAAATAATAAGCAGAGTCATCTCATAGATTTCAGCATTGCTGAATTCAATATTGAAGTGTTTATTCAACTTTTCAGCTATTTCCTGTGCAAGAGCATATTCATGTAATCTAACCCCAGGTAAAGAATCCACATTTTGTTTATTGATATTATCATTAATGATCCTGTCGACTGCAATTGTGACATGTAAAACTAAGTTGATCAAAGAATAATCATTTATAAAATAATGATATTTATCAAAAACTTCTAAGATCGTTCTACGAATAAAATCAATATCGATATCCATGAATGCATGCTGTAAAGATTCGATATTTACAAAGTTAACGTTGCTTTCATCATACAGAATCGTACTTAGCATCTTTCGTTTATTTTTCTCTAGTCCAGAACATTCGATAAAATCACCTTTTGTGATCAGTTGCAAATCAAATTTTTGTAGTCGATGTTTTACTTTGGTCAACTCATTTTTAAGTGTGGACATTGAAACAAAAAGTTCATCACATAGATCATAAGTGTCCAGGGTTACATGAGAATTATGATTTATAAGTTTATTTATGATATAGGAAACTCTTTCATCAGAAGTTTGAGGGATATGATTGGTATTATCGGCTAAGATCATTACACCTACTTTTGAGTCAATTCGATAGCCTTCGTATGATGATTGTATCGTGTTAGGGAATTCTTCATTTATTTCTCTTACATAATTTTTGACGCTACGTACAGATACATCCAATCTTTCAGCCAAGTTGGCAGAAGTTCTAGGTTGAGCTTCAAGTAACAGCTGGATGAGCTTTTTTAGCTTAGGCTTCATATTATACCCCTTTCCCTGAAACAACACACAAAAAAATAAACGATTTTTCGCTAGGAACATCATAATGTCTGCTTCTGTATAAATCCAACAGACTTTTGCACCCTCTGAATGCAATTAATTATTTGCCCCTAAGGCAGGCAAAAGATGAGTGGAGAACGCTTTCATTTTTTATCATAATGACAGTGTAAAAGTTATCACACTGTTAAGAAAGGAGATCAAAATGAAAAAATTAAGTGTATTACTTGTTTGTGGATCTGGAGCAAGTTCTGGATTCATGGCAGCAAACATGCGTAAAGCTGCAAAGGCGAAAGGGTTGGATATCGATATCAAAGCACGTAGTGAATCTGAAATTGAAAACTACATTGATGATATCGATGCATTAATGGTAGGACCGCATTTGGCTTATATTCTTGATGAAGTTGAAGAATATAAAAACGGAAGAGATGTTAAAGTGATTCTAATGAAACCTGAATATTATTCAACTTTAGATGGAGCTAAAGCTATCGATCATTTATTAGAAGAAATGAAAAAATAAAATTAGGGAATAAAAATTAGAGAAAGGAAACATAATTATGCAAAAATTAATTAATTGGCTAGAAACAAGTTTTCAACCAAAAATGAATAAAATTAATCACAATATTTGGGTTGTGACGTTAAAAGACTCTATGCTACAAATATTACCATTTATACTATTAGGATCTATTTTCTGTGTTGGGGCTGTTGTTGAAGAATGGATTAGTTTACCATTTTCGTTCTGGACACCTTTTGGATGGACTATGGGGATGGTATCTGTACTTATAGCTTTTCTAATTCCGTTTAATTTCTGTGAAAAAAAGCGTTTGCGAAAAAACAGAATTATTGCTGGTTCAACTGGATTAATCTTATTTTTTATTTCGATTACACCTCAAATCATGATTGAGGGTAATCCTGGATTTGGATCTGACGCTTTTGGAGCTGGTGGTATGTTCTGTGCTATGATTACAGGTATAATCACATGTATTGTATTTAATTTATTTGGAAAATTCTCATTCTTTAAAGAAGACAGTGCAATTCCGGATTTTGTTCGTCAGTGGTTTGATGCTTTATTACCAATTGGTTTAGTTATTTTTTGTGGATTTTTGTTAGTACAAGTATTTAATGTAGATTTATATGCAATTTCTGTGAGTATTTTCATGCCTTTACAAGGTGTATTAAATACGTGGTATGGATTTATCTTAATGAATTTCTTCTATTGTTTTATTTACTCAATGGGTATTGCTTCTTGGGTGTTAACGCCAGTAACTCAACCCGTTAGATTAGCAAGTATTACAGCTAATATTGCGCTAGCAGCAGCTGGAACTGCAACAGCAGCTAATTTAAATATGTTTACAGACTCTATGATTTTTAGCACTTATTTATGGTGGGGAGGGATTGCGTGTACACTTCCTCTAGTTGGTTTTCTAGCAATGTCAAAATCAAAGAAATTAAAAGCTTTAGGGAGAGCATGTATAGGTCCTGCTATCTTTAATATCAATGAACCAGTTGTATTTGGTTGTATCGTATGGAACCCAATTATGATGCTTCCAATGTGGATTATTGGTATTGTATTACCATCAATTGTGTGGATCGGATGTAAAGTACTAGCTTTTGCTCCAATTACTACAATACAGTTTGATTTATGGTATTGTCCATTCGGCATTTCTACATGGATAGCAACACAAGGTTCTATCGCTGCAATTGTATTAGCTTTGATTTGTTTGGTTGTTGCAGCTTTAATTTGGTATCCATTCTTTAAAGCTTACGAAAAACAGTGTATTGAAGAAGAAGCAAATAACGATTAATTATCAGGAGGATAGATTGGTATGAATGAAGAAGTAGTACAGTCTGCTATGACCATTATCCTAAATGCAGGCGATGCACGTGTAGCGTGTAAAGAAGCATTGGATGCAATTGCGGCTTTCGACTATGAAACAGCAGAAGAAAAGTTAAAAGTATGTCATGAAAAGATCACTGTAGCTCATAAAGTACAGACTGATGCGATTCAAGATGAAACACGTGGTGAAAAAAGTGAATATTCACTCTTGTTTGCACATGCGCAAGATACATTAATGACAATTTACAGCGAAATTAACATTGCTAAACAATTGTTGAAAATTTTTAAAGCATACGAAACACGCATTGCTGCATTAGAAAAATAGGAACGTAAAGGATTTCAGGCAATGAAATCCTTTCTTTATAAATAGGAGGAAAAATAAAATGAGTAGAGTACCAACAGGATTTCCAAAAGATTTTTTGTGGGGTGGCGCTGTCGCCGCTAATCAGCTTGAAGGAGCTTATGATATTGATGGTAAAGGAATGTGCGTTGCAGATATCAATGAATTTAGAGATGATGTAGATATTACTAAAAAATACAATGAAGAATTGGATACTAAATTTGTTGTTGAGGCAATGAATGCTGGCCATGGTGATGGAAGAATATTCCCAAAAAGATGGGGAATCGATTTCTATCATACATATAAAGAAGATTTAAAGCTTTTGGCAGGATTAGGTTTAAAAACATTTAGAACAAGTATAAACTGGGCAAGAATTTTCCCAAACGGGGATGATGAAAGTCCAAATGAAGCAGGATTGAAATTCTATGATGAATTAATTGATGAAATCATTAAGAATGGTATGGAACCGATGATTACAATTTCTCATTATGAGATGCCTTTGAATCTGACTTTGAAATATAAAGGATGGTATTCTCGAGAATTGATTGAATTCTTTGAAAAGTATTGTAGAACTGTTTTTGATCGATATGCAGGAAAAGTAAAATATTGGATCATTGTCAATCAAATTAATTTAATTGGACATGAATCCTTCAATCATTTAGGAATTGCCGAAGATAAAGTAGACGATCTTCAAAGTGCAAAATATCAGGCAGTTCACAATGAAATGGTATCTTGTGCAAGAGCTACAAAATATGCCCATGAACATTATCCTGAAATGCAGATTGGTATGATGCTGTGCGGGGGCTATAATTATGCAGCTACATGTAAACCAGAAGATCAGCTTGCAGCATTAAAGCACAATCAGATGGAATTCTTCTATTCAGATGTATTACTTCGTGGATATTATCCAGGATACGCATTCCGTTTCTTTGAAGATAAGGGAATTCATGTAGAGTTTGGTAAACATGATGAAGAAGATTTGAAAAATACTTGTGATTTCTTCTCTTTCTCATATTACTACACACGTATAGTTACTAAAGAGAGCTATGAAAATGGCAATGAAGCTATTCGTAATAAAGAACTTCCAGCTAATGAGTGGGGTTGGACATTTGATCCAATTGGATTGCGTATTTCATTAAATACTTTCTGGGATCGTTATCAAAAACCAATTTACATCACAGAAAATGGTAGTGGATACTACGATAAATTGGAAGATGGAAAAGTACATGATCCATATCGTGTAGAATTCTATCGCAATCATATTGAACAGATGAAAGAAGCAATTAAAGATGGTGTAGATCTTCGCGGATATTATGCTTGGGGACCAATTGATATCGTATCTTGTTCATCCAGTGAAATGTCAAAACGTTATGGATTTATCTATGTAGATCTAGATGATTATGGAAAAGGTACAGGAAAACGAATTAAAAAAGATAGTTATGATTGGTATAAACGAGTTATTGAATCTAATGGAGAAAATTTAGATTTATGAAAAAAGCTGTACAAACTGTTTTAGCTATAGCAACAGCCGTTTTATTAACAGGTTTAGGTGTTGCCTTGTTTGTACATGCCAATTTAGGTAGTGATACGATAACGGTTTTTGTGGATGGTTTGCATCGTACATTGAATGTTAGTTATGGTACGGCTTCCAGAATCTACAATGTCATTATGTTGATCATTGCTTTAATTGTATCTTTTAAAAATATTGGATGGGCAACGATCATATATGCATTGACGGTAGGCTTTGCAATGGATTTTTTTGAAGTATTATTAGCTCCATTAAATATCGTAAATATGAATATCTTGATTCGACTTCTTGTTGCTTGTTTAGGACAGATTTGTTTTGGATTGACATATGCCTTGTTGATAAAATATCGTAAAGGCATGAATCAAATCGATGCGATAGCTTATGCAATCGTAAATAAGACAAATATTCCGTTTAAATGGATTCGAACAGGAGCTGATGTTGTATTATTGGTCATTGGCTGGTTATTAGGTGGTGTCATTGGAATTGGATCGGTTATTGCGATGAGCACCACAGGAATATTGATCGACTTTTTCTTGAAAATTTTAGGAACAGAAATAGATAAGACGAGTTAGACAAATTGAAGGAGAATATTACTATGATCAAGTTGTTGGCATTTGATGTGGATGGTACGATTACGGCGAGTAATAATGAGATTACACCGAGATTAAGAGCTATTTTCGATCAGCTTGAGAAGAAAGGATTGAAGTTGGTTTTGGCAACAGGAAGACCGTATGAGGATCTATATCCTTTGAAAAAGAAGAATGATTTTTTTCCTGCAACAGTTTTGTTGAATGGGGCAATGGTTAGAGATGAAAAGGATAATAAGATTTTTGCCCATTATATGTCTAGTGATCTAGTAGAAGCTGTCTGCAAGATTCTTCAACAATTTGATGTTCCTTTTGTGTGTTTTACAAAAGATAAAAATGTCGTATATCAAAGTTCAAAGCAAACATATGGTCAAGTATTAGGCATTTATTTGCCAGATTCAGAATTGGAAATGCATGGCTTGATCGATAGTCTAGTATCCGTTGAAGAAACAGATTTTAACTATGAGGAAACATTAAAGATTGAGGCTTTGTTTGAGGATATATCTTTGGTTGACCAGGTTCGAGAAGCATTGAAAGATGTAACGGGTATTGATGTAGTGAGTTCAATGAATTTTAATTTGGAAATCACACCAGATTACATCAATAAAGCAAATGCATTACAGGAGTATGTAAAATACGAAGATATAAATGAAGATGAAGTTATGGTTTTTGGCGATAGTGAGAACGATCGTTCTATGTTGGAAGCATTTAAACATTCTGTTTTGGTCAAAAATCCAAATAATGATTTTAAAGTAAATACAAAATATATTGCGCGCTCTTGTCAGAAAGACGGAGTAGCTGAATTTTTAGAAAACTATTTTGAATTGAGAGATAAAAAAGCATGAAAGAAGTTCCAAAGGGATTCCCTAAGGATTTTTTATGGGGTGGAGCTGTAGCAGCCTGCCAGATTGAAGGAGCATATGATGTAGATGGAAGAGGTCTATCAACATCGGATATCCATGTGTATGATAAGAATATGGATCGTGCTCATATTGAAAAAGAAGGCGGAGGGACCTTAGCTGGAATCAAAGCAGCAGTTGAAGACAAAGAAAGTTATTTTCCAAAACGTTATGGAGTTGATTTTTACCATACGTATAAGTCAGATTTGGCTTTGATGAAGGAAATGGGATTCAAAGCTTTTAGAACCAGTATTTCCTGGTCTAGAATTTATCCAAATGGAGATGAGGAAACTCCAAATGAAAAAGGATTGGAGTTCTATGATCATTTGATCGATGAAATTATTAAAGATGGTATGGAACCAGTCATTACAATGTCTCATTATGATATCCCTCTTCATTTGGTTACCGAATATGGTGGGTTTGCAAATCGAAAAATGATTGATTTCTTTGTTCGCTATGCTACAACATTGTTAGAACGTTTCAAAGGCAAAGTCAAATACTGGATCGTTTGTAATCAGGTGAACCTTGTTCCAACAGTTCAGTTTGGTTCTCTTGGTATTTATGATGACCAGGCAGAAAATATGGAAGAATTGATGTATCAAGCGGTACACAATCAGTTTGTTGCTGGAGCTAAAGTTGTAAAACTTGCCAAAGAAATAGATCCAGATGCGATCATGGGAACAATGGTTGCCGATGGTACGATGTATCCGGCTACATGTAATCCAGAAGATGTTGTATTAACGATGAAGAAAAATCGTATGCAGTATTATTTCACGGATGTACAGTTAAGAGGCGAATATCCGGTTTATGCACTGCGTTATTTTAAAGAAAATAATATCTCGATCCAGATGGAAGAAGGCGATGAAGAGCTTTTAAAAGAGAATCCAATGCAGTTTTTAGCAATTTCTTATTATTACACCAAAATTGTAGACAGTACTAAAAATACCATTAAAGCATTTGATGGATCACAAAATCCATATCTAAAACCAACACCATGGGAATGGCGTGCAGATCCATTAGGTTTATATAATTCTTTATCTCAATATTGGGATCGTTATCAAGTTCCATTAATGATTGCAGAGAATGGTTTGGGTGCTTTAGATAAAATTGAAGAAGATGGAAGTATCCATGATGAGTATCGTATTGAATATTTACGTGAACATATCAAACAATTAAAAGAATGCATTAAAGATGGTGTAGATGTTATCGGATATTTGAGCTGGGGACCAATTGATATCGTATCTAGCTCCAGTGCTGAAATGTCTAAACGATATGGATACATCTATGTTGATTTAGATGATTTTGGCAAGGGAAGTGGAAAACGTCTAAAAAAGGATTCTTTCTATTGGTACAAACATGTAATTGAAACAAATGGTGAAGATTTATAATATATAAAATGAGGAATTCAAACGAATTCCTCATTCTTTATCTTTAATTTTTATCTAAAAACTGTTAAAATAATTAAGCACATATGGCGCGTTCGGCAAGCGGTTAAGCCACAGCCCTCTCAAGGCTGTATCACGGGTTCGAGTCCCGTACGCGCTACCATCTGTCTATTAAGCCTTTATTTTAAGGCTTTTTTATTTACCTAGATTTGCTTTTTTAACTGTGATTGCATTTGGATGTGTTTCTGAATTTAAGTTGATTACTGTATCATCTTCATACTCAATAAATGCTGAACCACAGAGAAAGCCTCCGTCTGGTAATTGAAGTACTTTGGAAATGGACGTATTATCGAATGCGAAAGAAGGAATAGTCACTAGACTTCCTAAAACAATGCTCCTGTGCCATAAAGTAACACAACAACTGAATGGACAGCAACTCACTACTTTAACATAGCAAACGCCTGATTTGTTGAAAATCAGGCATTTGCTATTGCCTTATAAGATTGGCTCAATGACTGCTCGAAAATATCGGTCTAATTCCTCTGGTGTTTGCTTCATTCGGCCTTTAATCCACCACAACACCATTTCTACAAAGCTGCCAGAGATATGGTTGACTAAAAAATCCTGTGGAATATCAGTATTGCTTTTCCCTTTCTGTTTGACAAACTGATTTTGTATCAATTTGTTTAAGCTGTCTTTGAAATACCGTAGGAATGGTTCACTGCTTTCGCAAGAAAGCAATTCGAGGATATTGTTTTCATTTTCCTGCAAGTGTTGTAATAAGTGGCAGAATACAGACTCCGGCGCATTTCTGTCTGAATATAGTCCGTGGGTATGGGTGCAATCCAATGCGCTGCTGATGATGTGTCCGAAAAGTTCTTCACATAAGGTTCTCAGCAAATCATCTTTTGTTTCAAAGTGTGCATAGAATGTTGTTCGGCCAACATTAGCGGTATCAATGATTTCCTGTACCGTAATTTTGCTATAACTTTTTTCTGCCAAGAGTGTGCTGAACGCGGAAAAAATAGCCGTCCTTGTTTTCTGCTGTCGTCTGTCCATGATAGCCCCTTCCGTACAATTTCTCAAAAGTGTTCCATAGGAAACACAGAGACGATATTATCCATTGAATTTTAGTTGCTCCCTGCCTACAATTAAAGAGAACAAAATGTTTGTTATTGAATATATTGTATGGTAAGAGAAAACGAGTGTCAAGAACAAATCTGTTTGAAATGTCACGCGGATTGGAGGAACTATGATGCTAAAGAAACTCAATGATTTTCTGGCCGGACTTCCTATGACGATTGTAGCCGGTGTATTCCTACTGCTGGATTTAGTCCCGCACTTGATGGAGGAATTTGGTGGTACGCAGGTGCAGCTTTCTTTTCTGCCGTTTGACCCGGCGTGGATAACTATCGTTATCAGTGGTATTCCCCTTTTGTATCTGGCAATATGGAGGATCATCCATAATCCTGGTATCAGCAAAATATCGTCTGCCCTTTTGATTTGTATTGCCATGTTCGCCGCTATTGCAATCGGAGATTTGTTTGCGGCAGGAGAAGTTGTGTTTATCATGGCAATCGGCGCACTTTTAGAGGAAGCTACCACAAACCGGGCGAAAAAGGGCTTGAAAAAACTGATTAGCCTTGCGCCGACAAAGGGACGCAGACTAATGGACGGGAAAGAAGAAATGATACCGGCAGAGGAAATCCGGCAGGGAGATATTCTTCGTATTCTGCCCGGTGAAACGATCCCGGTTGACGGAACAATCATCAATGGTGAAACTTCGGTTGACCAGTCTATTATGACGGGAGAATCTCTGCCGGTTGACAAGGGCGTAGGGGAAGAAGTTTTTTGCGGAACGATCAACCGCTTTGGTTCGATTGATATTTCAGCAACGAAAGTAGGCGAAAACAGTTCCTTGCAAAAGCTGATCCACATGGTGCAGGACGCAGAGAATAAACAGGCTCCCATGCAAAGAATAGCCGACAGAGTGGCAAGCTGGCTGGTGCCCGTTGCCCTGCTTATCGCAATTCTGGCCTATGTATTTACCGGGAATATTGTTACCGCAGTCACCGTGTTGGTTGTATTTTGCCCCTGCGCCCTTGTATTGGCAACGCCTACCGCTATAATGGCGGCAATCGGGCAGGCGACAAAACATGGCGTGATTATCAAGTCTGGTGAAGCCCTTGAAAAAATGGGAAAAGTGGACACGATTGCGTTTGATAAAACCGGCACTTTAACCTATGGCCGCTTAGATGTCAGCAATATGCTCTCTTTTGATGAATCAATCAGTGAAACAGACTTGCTTTCTCTGGCCGCTTCTGCTGAAGCCAAGAGCGAACACCCGCTGGGGAAGGCGATTGTGGCGTATGCAAAGACAAAAGATGTGCCGTTAGAAGAATCGACTGCGTTCAGAATGACTACCGGCAAAGGGATTTTTGCAGAGGTGGACAACCGTAGCCTGCTTTGTGGCAACGAGAAATTTCTCACTGAAAATGGAGTTTCGATTGATAATAAGGTGCAATCCGCTTTGGAACGGTTGCGTACACAGGGGAAAGCCTCTATTCTCGTAGCGGAAGGTCAAAAATGTATCGGTGTGATCGCACTTTCTGATGTGCTGCGCCTGGAGGCGAAAGACATGATTTCCCGTCTTTCAGATATGCACACCCGTACTGTTTTACTTACCGGCGATCATCAAAAAACGGCTGATTATTTTGCACAGCAGGTTGGTATTTCCGAAGTCCGTGCAGAACTCTTGCCTGAAGAAAAAGTACAGAGCATTAAGAAATTGCAGGCTGAAAATCACAAGGTTTGTATGATTGGCGATGGTGTCAACGATGCCCCGGCGCTGAAAACGGCTGATGTAAGCGTAGCAATGGGAAGCATGGGAAGCGACATTGCCGTTGACGCCGCAGAAGTTGCTTTGATGAGCGATGATATTTCAAAAATCCCGTATTTGAAACAGCTCTCTAATGCAACAGTTAAAACAATCAAAGCCAGCATAACCCTGTCGATGTGTATTAACTTTGTAGCAATAGTGCTATCGATCATGGAAGTGTTGACACCCACTACCGGGGCGCTGGTACACAATGCTGGTTCCTGTTTTGTTGTTCTGATTGCTACGTTGCTCTATGACAGAAAATTCGAGTGACTTGTATAGCAAAGCCAGCCGAGCCAGTCAACGGTCAGGATGAACGGCGCATACGCACCGCAGTTGACAGCTCGCCCGCCTTTGCAGGCAGGCAATCAAGGCGCGACAGCAAGGAGTGCTGCCATCCCTCACTATTATTAGAAAAGGGGAATTTCCATGACCGAAGATGAAGCCTACAAAGCGCATATCCAGTACACATTCAAGGCCTTTTGCAAGATTGTCATTCATCACACAGCCATAGATATAATTTTGAAGCTGCGCCGTAGGTGGAACGGGAATTTTCTCTTGACTATCTGATGAATGAGGAATTTGTCCAGCTTGCCGAGCCGGAGCAGCTTGAAGAATATCTTTTTACCGCCTGCGGCCAGACCGCCGTTCTGTACCATGCGGAACTTGCCGCCGCCCTTGCCCTCTTGCCGGAGCAGACACAGGAAGAAATTTTCCGTTACTATTTCCTGCACCAGCCGCAGCGAGTGATCGGCGTACATATTGGCCGGACACGCAGCACAGCGGGGCGACATATCCAGCTTGCCTTGCAGCGGCTACGGCGGCTCATGGAGGGAAATGACTATGAGTAAACTTCTCCCCTATGAAACAATCGTCAAAGCCCATGAGGGCGACCCGGACGCAATCGACACCATTCTTTCCCACTATGCCGGATATATCCGCTACTGTTCCAAAGTACACGGGAAAGTCAACGCCGAAGTTGAGGAACATATAAAGCAACAGCTCATTGCCGCCCTGTTCAAATTTCGCTTTGACCGATAAACAAAGAACAAACACTGGCTGTCATTAGCGGTTTCACTCCAGCCAGTTTACAATTCATCTATTCCTAAAGGAAGCAGGTCATAGTATAATAGAACCAACGACAAATATACTTTTAGGGGAGATATAGCAATATGAAAAGTAATAAATACTTAACTATTGGCTTATTAACAGGATTTATTGTCGGTGGTTGCATAGGTGTGTTGGCATGGGCGTTTTTGCAAAATCTTTTTGCTATTTCTATTTGTGCAGGTATCGGAATGTTGATTGGAATTGTTATAGGTACATTGATTGATTATGAAAAAAATAATCATCAAGAGAAATAGAAAAAATGCACAATGCCTTAAAGGGAAAACAGGAATTTATTGTGCTATCCATCATCGGGCCAACCTGACCTGAACTTACAAAACTGAATAACCGCCGCCCACCGGCGGCCAGCGAAAGCAGTAAGTCTGAAAAGATTTGCTGCTTTTTTGTTGTCCATTTGGCAAAATCGCAAAGTCACCCGTAGTAGATAGGTGAAGCCGGAAAAAAGCTGCCTGTCCCATTTGGCAAATTTCAAAACGCGGTGTTGTAGGGAGTGAAAGGAAAAATTCTCTGCCCCGCCGGTTGCCAAAATCCTGTTTCCCGAATTACTAAGGCAAAAGAAAATTTGAAAAAATCCCCGGACAGCGGGTAGCTGGCGGCCTTTCAAATGTATCTTTGGCGAAAGAAAAAAAGACCGCGCACAGCGGGCTGAAAGCCCCGCCCTGTTCGCTCTATGTACGGAAAAGCCCGGACAGGGGCAGTCTACGGCTTACAAAGAGCAAGTTTCTACCACGGTGCCAAAATCCGCAATTCTGCGGTTTTGCCCCTCG
>OHNO01001025.1_pt1 | contig 12889 bp, 9 predicted proteins | sample 1569521 | NCBI WGS metagenome assembly OHNO01 (sample SAMEA3879604, study PRJEB24766) | human gut metagenome | biome: human-associated habitat; feature: feces | place: USA | collected 1985/1987
CCTCCCGGCGACGTTCCACCGGATCTCCCCGCTCCAGGAGGATCGGCCGCGCCCCCGCCCGGGCCAGAATCAGAGCACAGAAGAGGCCTCCGGGGCCAGCCCCCACCACCACCGGCGGCAGGGCCGGAGCCGACCGGGGGACGGGCGGTTGGTACACCTCCGGCATAACAGTACTAACCTGGCGGCTGCGGCAGCGGCGAAGTACCCTGGCCTCGTCCCGGACCCGCACACGGAGGGTATAGATGAACCGGACGCCGTCCCGGGCGTCCAGAGCCCGGCGGAGGACCCGCACCTCCAGCAGTTCCCCCGGGGATACCCGAAGCAGGGCGGCGGCCTTTTGGGCCAGCAGTTCCTCTCCCTCCTCCAGTTCCAGCTTCACTCGTTCGATTTGCAGCACAGGGCCGCTCCTTTCCCCGGCGGCCTGTGGCCGCCGGGCCGTTCATGATAGATATAGTATACCAGCTTACCAGAAAAGTTCAACGGACTTTTTCGGGCGCAGACTCTGCGAGGCTTTTTCAGCAGAACAGCCAAAGGGCCGGGAGGCAATGCCTCCCGGCCCTTTGGCTGTAGAGAGAAAGAAAAGAGAGAGAAAAGAGGAAGAAGAACCGCTGCTATCTATGTCAAAGGCGATCAGCCTCTGCCGCCAAAGAACTGGTTGAAGAAATCTTCCATATCTCCAGCGGCGGGATAATTGCCGCCCTGTCCGCTCTGTGTATCGCTCTGCTGGGTATCCTGGCTGGTGGTGGCAGAGGCCATCTCTGTGGTACTGCCAAAGGTGAGTTCCGTAGTCATAACCTGACCGGCGCGAACAAAGGTCACAGTAACTGTATCACCAGCGGAGTAGCTTTTACTGCCCACAGCGGAGGTAATGTCCGACTGAGAGGTGACAACGGTGCTGCCAATCATGGTGATGACATCACCCGCCTGCAGGCCCGCCTGGGCCGCGGGGCCGCCCTCCACCACCTCCACCAGATAGCCGCCGGCGCTGACACCGGCCTGGGGATAGCGGGAAGCGTCCGAAACGGTAATGCCCATATAGGGGCGGGTTGTCACCTGGCCATTCTCCATGATGTCCTTAATCATATCCAGCACATCATCCATAGGAATGGCGAAGCCCAGGCCCTCCACGCTGGCGCCGGAGGAAGAGGAGGAATACTTGGCGGACACGATGCCCACCACCTCGCCATAGGTATTAAACAGGGGTCCGCCGGAGTTACCGGAGTTGACGGCAGCCGTAACCTGAATCATATTAAAGGGGGTGCCATCCACATTAATCTCCCGGTTGAGGCAGGAGATAATGCCCTCGGAAAGGGAGAAAGTCAATTCACCCAGGGGGTTGCCAATGGCCAGAACCCGGTCGCCCACATTCAGCTTCTCACTGTCGCCCAGGGTGACGGCCTGCAGGCCGGAGGCCTCGATCTTGATGACCGCGATATCGTAGTCCTCATCGCCGCCAACAACCTGGGCGGTGTAGGTGGTGCCGTTGTTGAGGGTAACTTCCACGCTGGTGCCGCCGCTGATGACGTGGTAATTGGTGACAATATAGCCATCATCCGTGATAATAAAGCCGCTGCCGGAACTGGCAGTCTGTACAGGCTGCATGAAATAGTTATAACCCACAGAGGAGACGTTGACGCTGACGCAGCTGTCCACGTTGGCACGGTAAATCTCCGGATAGGTCAATTTCTGGGTGCCGGTGACGCTGACGGTCGTTACCTCCGGGCGCTCCCGGTCACTGACCATGATCTGGGTCTGAGCCTGGTCGGCACTGCCGCCACTCATATACCAGCCGATGCCCACAGAACCGCCGATGAGCAGCGCGGCACACAAAACGCCCGCCATCACCTTTGTCCACAGGGGATGGCCAGACTTCTTGGCTGTTGGCTCCTGAGCGGGCTCCAGGGTGGGAATGGGCTCGCTGTAATCAGGCCGGTAGCTGTAGTGATACTCATAGTTCTTATTGTCGTTTTCGTTATACATGAAACATGCCTCCTTGACAGGTTGCTTGCGTTCCCTTTTGATGGTCTTAGCATACAGGGGATTTATGGCTAAAGTATGAAGAATTTTTGCAGAGTTTTTGAATAATTTGAAAAGGGTTTATGACCGGGGCAGCCAGCTGCTCCGGATACCGGCGGGGGGAGGTGTCCGGCTGGGGGCGAGTACCGTCTCTTCCAAAGGGGAAGGCGGGTCCCGCGCCCCTCCCTCCGCAGAAAAATATCCCCAGCAGGGGGCGAAATATCCCTTTTACGCAAAAAGAAGAGACGGCTAAGCCGTCTCTCCCAATGCTGTGGAGTATATGGCAGAACCGCCCTTTGAGCAGGCCGCCTGATCGGAGGAGCAGAAGTGTTTACTCCTCCTCTCCGTGGCCATGGTCGTGACAGGAGGCGGCACAGTGGTCACAGAGGCAGTCGTCACAGGGGATGCCCTTGTTCTTATAGTAATCCGCCACAGCGGCCTTTACCGCCTGTTCCGCCAGGACGGAGCAGTGGATCTTTACGGCGGGCAGGCCGTCCAGGGCCTCCACCACAGCCTTGTTGGTGAGGGTCAGGGCCTGCTCCACAGGCTTGCCCTTGATCATATCCGTGGCAATCGAACTGGTGGCGATTGCGGAGGCGCAGCCAAAGGTCTGAAACTTCACATCCTCAATCACGCCGTCGTCATTGATCTTTAGATACATGCGCATGATATCGCCGCACTTGGCGTTGCCCACCTCGCCAATGCCGTTGGCGTCCTCAATCACACCCACATTATGGGGATGGGCAAAATGCTCCATCACCTTTTCACTGTATTCCATAGCCATCACGCAAAACTTCCTTTCTAGCTTGATTTTCTTTTTTGATTAAGCCTGGTAGGGGTCCGGCATGGTCTCCAGCATATGCAGCCACACGGGACTCATCTGGCGCAGGGTCCTGACAACCTCCGGTACCTGGCTGAGGATATAATCCACCTGCTCCATGGTGTTATACTCGCACAGGCTCAGGCGCAGAGAGCCATGGGCCACCTCGTGGGGCATGCCCAGGGCCAGGAGTACATGGCTTGGGTCAAGGCTGCCGCTGGTACAGGCGCTGCCGGAGCTGGCGCAGATGCCGGCCATATCCAGGCGGAGCAGCAGGCTCTCCCCCTCCACACCCTCAAAGCAGAAGCTGACGATGCCGGGGACCTTGTGGTCCGGGTCGCCGTTGCAGCGGGAGCAGGGGATTTTGCTCAGCCCCGCAATCAGCTTATCCCGCATGGCGGTGGTATGGGCCATATTCTCCTCCAGGTGGTCGCAACTCTCCTTCAGCGCCGCGGCCATGGCCAGGATGGCGGGAATCGCCTCCGTACCGCCCCGCTTGCCCCGCTCCTGGGCGCCGCCCTCGATGAAGTTTTGCAGCTTCACCGACTTTTTACAGTAGAGGGCCCCGATCCCCTTGGGGGCGTGGAACTTATGGCCGGAGAGGGAGAGCATATCAATATTGTCCGCCACCACATCCACCGGAACATGGCCCACCGCCTGGACGGCATCCGTATGGAAGAGGACGCCCCGCTCCCGGCAAAGTTTCCCAATCTCCCGAATGGGCTGGAGGGTGCCGATCTCATTATTGGCAAACATAATCGTCACCAGACAGGTATCCGGACGAAGAGCGGCAGCCAGTTCCTCCAGACGGACCAGGCCGTTTTCATGAACAGGGAGATACGTAACCTCAAAGCCCTGCCGCTCCAGCCTGGCCAGCGTATGCAGCACAGCGTGGTGCTCAATCGTATCGGAAATAATATGCTTTTTCCCGGCAGCGGCGCCCATACGGGCGGCCTCGGTGATGGCCCAGTTGTCCGCCTCCGTGCCGCAGCCAGTGAAATAGATCTCCCGGGGCTCGGCATGGAGACAGGCGGCAATGGTCTCCCGGGCAGCCATAAGGGCCATATTGGCCTCCCTGCCCTTCTGATGGAGGCTGCTGGGGTTGCCATAAAGTTCGTGCATGGCGGGAAGCATCGCGTCAATGGCGGTCTGACTCATGGCGGTGGTGGCCGCGTTATCCGCGTAAACAAACATAGGTCCGTTCCTTCTTTCTCTAGAGCCAAGCATATCCGGCTCGATCTCCTAAATTCCTATATGGATATAGGTGTTTTCTGTGGTCTATGATACGGCGACAAAGGAAAAATGTCAAGAGTGAGATCAGCATTTTCCGGGAAGAGCACGGGGGGCGGCGCAGCGAGCGTCCAGGCGGCGCTGCTTATCCACCAGATCCGCCAGGGTGACATGGTCCACCACGTTGCTGATGGCCTGGTCCACCTGCTCCCAAAGTTCCAGGGTGGCGCAGGCCTGGCAGCGGGCGCACTGGTTTATCTCGTCATCCAGGCAGGAGACGGGAGCTATGCTGCCTTCCACCGTGCGGAGAATCAGGCCCACGGAGTAGTCCTCCGGGTCCCGGGTAAGATGGTAGCCGCCCCGGGCACCCCGGACACTGCGCACCAGACCGGCGCGGACCAGCACGGGAATGATCTGCTCCAGGTACTTTTCACTGATGCCCTGGCTGTCGGCCACGGTTTTGACCGACAGGTTTACCCCCTCCTCCTGCATGGCCAGAGCCAGCATCAGGTGCAGGGCATAGCGGCTTTTGGCGGATATTTTCAAGGGAACCACCCTCCTCTCTTGTAATTCCTATCTTAATATAGGGATTATTCCCTGTCAAGTGTGTATTATGACAAATTCCCGGCCACAGATGGAAATTTTATGGGGCAACCGCCGGCTTTGGGGCGGAGCGGGGTCAAAAAAGAGGCGTTGCCTCTTTTTTGAGAAAGCTGCGCTGCGCTCTGCGCCTCGGTGGACCGCCTAAGGCGGTCCATTCGACGCTCGCTCCGCGTAAAGTGTTTTTCCCGACGCGCATGTCGCCGGGAAAAACGGATCGGCACTCTTTTCGCGTCTGCGGACGCGAACTCTGCGAGGCTTTTTGACAAGCAAAAAACAAGGCCCACGGGAAATCCCGTGGGCCTTGAACTTATGGTAAGTTTTTAGGTGCGCTCGCTATCAGGTGAGATTAGTCAGCAATGCTGACAACCACGTTGGCAGCAGGCATGGTGAAGGTCAACTCAGCGCTGGCAGCCACAGCCTCCTCAGCGGGGGCAGCCAGGGTGGCGTAGACGTTGCCCTCGATATAGGTAGCGTTATCCGCAACCAGAGTATACTCGCTGTCGGCAGCATCCTCAGCCTTGGTGTACAGGGTGTACCCAGCATCCTGCCACAGGGCGATGTCGGCATCGCTCTCAACCTTGCGGGCAGTGTAGGTCGCCGCAACAGCGTCCTTACCGCCAGTCAGGGTACCGAGCTCCACACCGTTCAGCAGAACCACGGTGCCATTGGCATCAGCGCCAGCAGTCTTAGCGGTCACGGTGAAGGTGATCTTCTCGTCAGCAGCAGCAGTTTCGGGCAGGCCCTTAACAGTGTAGTCATCAGTGATGTCGTTGGTGATGGTCCACTGGAAAGGATCCTCGGGCTGAGCATCCTCGTAGATGACTGCAGCCAACTCGTTCAGAGCCTCAACCTTACCCCAGGAATCCTTCTCGGAGGTGTAACTCTCGGAGACGTTGATGACGTACTGGACAGCACCCTTGTTGTTGGTGACAACAACCAGGACATCGCCCACATCATAGTTCTCTTCCAGTTCCTCGACGGTGTAGGCCATGCGGACGTTCGTCATCTTGCCCTCAGCGTTGAAGCGGGACAGATCCTGATACACCACGAAGGCGGGAGTGGTCTCGGGATTGAAGTAGGTGTAGCCAGACTGGCCGGCCAGTTCCAGCTTCACATAGTCGTTGTTGTAGACATCCTTGGCAACCCGAACCAGACCCAGATAGATGTTATGATCCGCGAAGTCCTTGTCGATGATCTCAGCAACGCCATCGGTGTAGATGTCGAAGAAGTTGATGATCTGCTTATCGGTGATCTCGCCGTTTTTGACTTCCTTGGCGATCTCGGCAGCGTAGGTCTCGTTCTCCACATCCTCGCTGACGGTCCAGGCGTCGTAGGCCTTGTGGTCATACCACTTCTGGTCCAGAGCATAGACGAAGTTCAGGGTAGAGTCGGTAGCCTCGTAGGACTCGAAGACGATGACCTGAGCCACATCGTACATGTTGTCCTTATAAGAACCCTCGCCATCGATGGTCACAGCGTAACCGACGGAGCCCTCAGCCAGAACGGCCTCCTTGGGAGCATTGGCGTAGCCAACCCAGGAGTAGATCTCCGCGATGGCGCCCTTGCTGGTCTTCTGGACGAAGTAGTACTGGGTCTTGGTGGTAGCCTGGACATCCCCATCTTTGTAGGTGACGTTGGCAAAGGTCTTGTCATCCACCTCGGCGTCGGTCAGATCCAACTCAACAGCATAGTGGTAGGTCTTGTTGGAGGCATCCTGAACCTTGGCCAGGTTGTAGCCATCCTCGGAGACACTGTAAGCCGCGATGTTGGTGATGAAGGGATCATTATTGTCAGAATACTTACCAACAACCTCACCCTTCTCGTTCTGGGCAAAGTAGATATGGCCGGCCTCGATCAAACGATCCCAGGTGCCACGGTTGCCGTTGTCGCCCTCTTCGGTGTCAACAAAGACATCAGCGGGGTAGGACTTGCTGTCAACAACCTCGACATCAGCAAAGTCCTCAGCCTCGGTATCCCAGATCTGGGCCTTGAAGGTGTCGTCGCGCTTGTCGGTCTCGAAGTAAGCGTCGGTCAGCAGAACGAAGCCGCGGTTGTAACCGGAGTCGGTGTACAGACGGACATAGCCGAAGTGATCGAGGTACAGATCGTAGTTCTCCTCGGTCTCAGCGTCGGAGATGTCGTAGTAGTACTCCTCAGCAGCCTGCTCAATGCCGGACCAGCTGTAGGTGGTGCCATCGCAGGTGATGGTCTCTTCCTTGTAGTTGATGCCCTTCTTGTCGATGGTCACAGCCACAGGAGTGACAACGTTGACATAGTACACGCCGTCGATGAGGGTGTAGAGAACCACGTCGTCCACAGCCAGCTCGTCCTCGGTGACAATGTCAGCCTCGTCGATCTCAACATCCGTGTCATCCTCGAACACGAAGTAGTCCTTCTTGGTGTTGTGGTCAACAATGGTGGTCATGGTGAAGGTGGTCAGGAAGACATAGTCAGCCTTGCCGTCGCCATCGTTATCGATGACCTTCAGCCACTCGCCGTTGTCAGCACTCTCAACGCCCTTGAAGTCGGTGCGCTCGGTGATGTACTCAGCCTTGAACTTCTTGAAGGAAATCTCGTCGGAGACGTCATCGCCGGACTTGGTGCCCACATAGACCTCGCCCAGAACGATCTTGTCGCCTTCCTTGTCAGCGCCAGCGAAGATGTTCTTGATGATGGTCATGTCGTCCTCGGTGATCAGAGCGCCAGCGCGGATGACCTTCTCGATCTTATCAGAGTTGGCAGTCTCCTGGTAGACATACTCGATGCGGTAGTCGGACTCGTAGCCGTCCACCTCGCCGCCGAAGTTGATGAAGTGCTCGGCGTCATCGCTCATGCCAGTGACCTTGGAGAACTTGGAGGAGGTGGAGATGCTGACGCCAGCGCCGTCATTCTCATACACGGTGTTGCCGGCATCGGCAATGGCCAGGACCTTGGAGCCGGTGACATACGCATAGCGAGCCTCACCGATGTCGGTCAGGTCGGTGCTGTAAGCCAAGGTGTAGGTCTTGTCCTCGGTCTCCAGCTGGGTCTTGCCAGCAGCCAGAGGCTCGGTGTCGTACAGGTCAGCAAACTCGTTGGCAACCACGACGCCCTCGATCTCTTCCAGCTTAAAGGTCTTGTAGCCCAGGGACTGGTCAGCCTCAGCATAACCGAAGGCCAGCGTGTAAGTCACCTGAGGAACCAGGATGGCACGGAACAGGATCTCAGCCACGACCTCACGGGTAGCGGCGACACCCAGGGTGCCGGCGGTGATGTTCTTGGTGATGCCCAGGGCCTCACCGCGGGAAGCGGTGTTGATGTCCCAGTCCTTACCAGTGAACTCGCCCATCTTGCCATAGCCGATCGCCCGCAGGATCATGGCCAGGGCCTGATAGCCGGTGACCTTGTCGTTGGGGCCGAAGCGGCCGTCGCCGTAGCCGAGGATGTACTCAGCATTGGCGCAGAAGTTCACATAGCCAGCGTACCAGGAGTTGGACGCCACATCGGTGAACTTGTTGTTGTCAGCGTAGATGCCAACCTGGGTGTTGTCGACATCGCCGGTGACAATGCGGTAAACGATGGCGGCGACCTCAGCGCGGGTGATTTCACCCTTGGGCTGATAGCTGCCGTCGGTGTAGCCCTGGAACACCTTCAGGCCAGCGAGAACATCAACAGCTTCGGCATAGGTCTCGTTGATGTTCGCGTCATCCGTAAAGGCATTGGCAACGGACATGACAGACAGGGTCATGACCAGAGCCAGGGCCAGCGCGAGAATCTTCTTGAGATTTCTCATGGTGGATTGTTTCCTCCTTTTCAATTTTCGCAAACCTGAGAGGCGCCACCTTCGTCCGCACCGGAGCACATACCGTGGCTAGCCGGTCCCGTATCTGTCCCGGGGAGAACAGCCGGGGGCGTCCTTGGGTTTACGGATGAAGTGTATCATTTGGGCCGGGGAAAGTCAATGGAAGGGCGGGGTTTGTAACACAACTGTAAAAAAACTCCCAGGGACAGCGGCGGCGCTACCTTATTATACATTATAAATCCGGCGGGGGGATTACGGGTTTGTTACAAAAAATTCGGGGGCGTTGCACGGGGCACAGCAACTTTGAGCGGATGGAACGGGGGATATGAAGGGACGGTGAACTGGCATGGAACTGAACCGGGAGGGGCTTTTGGAGGCCCTGGGCAGAATTGCCCTATCCAACCCGGGGGACGCCATCGCCCTGGCACTGGCGCCGGAGGCGCAGAACGTGGCGGGGCTGGACTTATGGGGCGTGAGCGAATTTAAGCGGGGCAGCGGCGGCATTGTGGAAATTAAATTTACGGACCGGGTCAAGGCAATCTCCCTGCTGCTGGAGTGCGCCGGGGGCGGCGAGGACGGGATGGAAGCCCTGATCGCAGCCCTGGGGGAGTAGACAAGGGGGGACGGGATCTGCGGATCAAACGGTTTTCGGCAAAACAGCGGCGGGTCATGGGCTGGTGGAGCCCGGGTACGGCGGACAGCCGGCACGACGCCATCATCTGCGACGGGGCGGTGCGCAGCGGCAAAACGCTGTGCATGGGGCTGAGTTTCGTATGCTGGGCCACGAGCCAGTTCCACCGGCAGCAGTTCGCCTTCTGCGGAAAAACCGTGAGGGCCCTGCGGCGGAATCTGATGCAGGAACTGCTGCCCACCCTGGAGGAACTGGGGTTTCGATGCCAGGAGACACGGAGCGAAAACCTGGTGACGGTGGGGCGGGACGGACGGGAAAACCGGTTCTATCTCATGGGCGGCAAGGACGAGGGCAGCGCCGCGCTGATCCAGGGAGTGACGCTGGCGGGGGTACTGCTGGACGAGGCGGCGCTGATGCCCCGGTCCTTCGTGGAGCAGGCGGTGGCCAGGTGCTCCGTAAGCGGATCCAGGCTGTGGTTCAACTGCAATCCGGAGGGGCCACAGCACTGGTTTTACCGGGAGTGGATCTGTAAAGCCGAAGAGCGCAACGCCCTCTACCTCCATTTCACCATGGAGGACAACCCCGCCCTCTCCCCGCGCATCCGCCAGCGGTACCAGGCCAGCTACTCCGGTACCTTCTACCGGCGATTCATCCTGGGGGAGTGGACCGCCGCCAGAGGCCTGATCTACGACTTCTTCGACCCCGACCGGGACGCACGGCCCAGGCCGGAGGGCGAGATGGAGGCCTACGTCATCTCCGTGGACTACGGTACGGCCAATCCCTGTTCCTTCGGCCTGTGGGGTCAGCAAAGGGGCGTATGGTACCGGATGGAAGAATATTACTATGCATCCAGGCGTACCGGCAAGCAGCTGACCGACCAGGAATATGTGGCCGCTCTGGACCGGCTGGCAGCGGGACGGCCGATTCAGCTGGTGGTGGCCGACCCGTCCGCCGCCAGTTTTATTACCGCCCTGCGCCAGACCGGATACCGGGTGGTAAAGGCGGAAAATGAGGTGCTCTCCGGCATCCGCATCACCGCAGACCTGCTGAAAAGCGGGAAAATCGTCATCTGCCAGGGGTGCGAGGACTGTCTGAGAGAGATGGCGCTGTACCGCTGGAGCGAGGAGGCGGGGGGCCGGGACACCCCCCGAAAGGAGGATGACCACGCCATGGACGACATGCGCTATTTCGCCGCCACGGTGGCAGGGCGGCAGCCGGCGGGAGGCGGCGCCTTTTGCAGCGTGGAGCGGGACAGCTGTCAAAAAAGCGATCCGCTGTTTTTTTGACAGGGCGGCAATGATTGGGGGAGGATTTTTTTGAGATGAAGCTATGGAAGCGGAACAAGGAGACGGGCATCGCGGCAAGAGCGGTGCAGGTGCGGCGGAACGACGGGGCTGTATTCGGGGCACTGGAAGGCTATGTGCCCCTTCAGCGGGGGGACGCCCGGCTATACCGGGCCATCCGGGAGGCGGTGCCCCTGATCGACGCCTGCATCTATAAGATCATCCGCCTGTGCGGCGGAGTTACCGCCCGGTGCGGCGACAAGGCGGCAGAGCGGGAGTTGAACCGGTTTTTGGAGCGGGTGCCGGTGGGCCGGGGCCAGTGGGGCATCAACGCCTTTCTGGACCAGTACATGGACTCCATGCTGGTATTCGGCCAAGCCGTCGGGGAAATTGTCCCCAGCAGGGATGGACGGGACATTGCGGCCCTCCTCTGCGCCAGGACAGACGACATCCACATCCAGGAGGGAGAAAGCCCCCTGGATTTTACGCTCTGCGCCATGGATCAGAGGGGAAAAATCGCCCCCCTCCCCTGCCAGGAACTGCTGCTCTTCACCCCCTTTAACCCGGAAGCCCACAGCCCTTACGGCGTATCCCTTCTGCGGAGCATGCCGTTTCTTACGGAACTTCTGAGCAAAATCTACCAGGCCATGGGGGTGAACTGGGAGCGGATGGGCAACGTCCGCTTTGCGGTGGTATACAAGCCCCAGGCCGGAGAACTGGAGCGGGGCATGGCTCAGGAGCGAAGTCAGCAGCTGGCGGCGGAGTGGAGCCGGGCCATGGAACAGACCCGGGGCGGCAGCGTACGGGATTTTGTGGCCGTGGGGGATGTGGATATCCGGGTCATCGGCGCGGACAACCAGGTGCTGGACAGCAGCGTGCCCATCCGGCAGATTTTGGAGCAGCTGGTAAGCAAAACCGGCATCCCCCCCTTCATGCTGGGGTTGAACTGGACCAGTACGGAGCGGATGAGCGCCCAGCAGGCGGATCTGCTTACCACGGAGATGACCGCCATCCGCAGAAGCCTTACCCCCGCCGTACGCCGGATCTGTCAGCTGTGGATGCGGATGCACGGCTACGGAGGAGATTTTGAGGTGGTGTGGGACGACATCAATCTGCAAGATCTGCTGGAGGAGGCAAAGGCGGACTGGTACCGGGAGCAGGCCAGAAAGCTGCGCATTGAAAACGACCGGGCCGAGGGCGGCCCCACCTAAGAGAGAAAGGGACGATGGATTTGGATGTGAGGAAGCAGCCGGGGTATGCGACACCCTGCCAGGTATCCGGCCAGGAACTGGCACAGATCAACGCCCTGGCAAAAAGCGAACTGACGGCGGAGCAGGTATACACCTTTGCGGTGCGCCTGTGCGACAACGAGGTGGACCGGGACTACGAGCGGTTCGACCGGGAGGCCCTGGAGGCACTGGGCCGCCTGTTTGTGGGAAAGACCGGCATTTTTGACCACAACTGGTCCGCCCAGGGTCAGACCGCCCGGCTGTACCGGACGGAACTGTGCCGGGGAGAGGGCGCCACAGCGGCGGGCGACCCATGCTGGTACCTGAAGGGGTGGGCCTACATGCTCCGCAGCGAAAAAAACCGGGAACTGATCGGAGAGATTGAGGCGGGCATTAAAAAGGAAGTCAGCATCGGGTGCAGCGTTGGGAGGCGGGTGTGCTCCATCTGCGGGGAGGAGGCCTGCTCCCACCAGAAGGGCGGACGGTACGGAGGAAAACTCTGCTACTTTACTCTCCAGGCCCCCTCTGACGCCTATGAGTGGAGTTTCGTGGCGGTACCCGCCCAGCGGAAGGCCGGGGTCATCAAGGCCTTCGGCCAGGAGGGAGCGCTGCGGGGGCTGCTGGAGGAGCAGCCGGAGGCGCTTAAACGCCTGGAGGCACTGGAGCGGGAGGCAGAACTGGGCCGGGCGTATCTGGCCGGGCTGCGCAGGGAACTGGTGCGTCTGGCCGGGCTGGCGGAGGAGGAATTGGATCTGGACCTTTTCGCCCGCATGGCGGAAAAGCTGGAGGAGCCCGAGCTTCTGGAACTGGCCAGGGCTTACCGCCGCAGGGCGGAAAAGCGGTTTTCCCTCTCCCCTCAGCTACGGCCTGCTCAGGCCGGAGAACGGGAGGAGGTGGGGGCATTCCTGATCTGACGATGAAAACGCGGCATTGCCGCTTTTCTAAAGAGGCTCTGCCTCATTACACGACAAAGGAGAAATACATATGAGCGTTTCTTTTCATGGCATTGGCCAGGTATGCGCCACCTTTCTGGGAGCCGGCGTGGCGGAGGGCCAGGTGGTCAAAATGAGCGGCCGGGGCACAGTGGGCCCCTGCGGGGACGGCGACAGCTTCTGCGGTGTGGCGGTGTGCGTCAAGGACGACGCATGCAGCGTACAGGTGGACGGTTTTGTCACGGTGGGGTACACGGGGACTGTTCCCACCATGGGCTACACCACCCTGGCCGCCAACGGCTCCGGCGGCGTCAAAACCGCCTCCACCGGGGGTATTTCCTGCCTGGTGGCAGACGCGGACACC
>OHNO01001041.1_pt1 | contig 12774 bp, 9 predicted proteins | sample 1569521 | NCBI WGS metagenome assembly OHNO01 (sample SAMEA3879604, study PRJEB24766) | human gut metagenome | biome: human-associated habitat; feature: feces | place: USA | collected 1985/1987
GCGGCTGTGGGCCGCGGAGGAGCGGGACGGAGAGGCGGTGGCCTTCCGCCTGTACAGCCCCGACGACGAGGACGGTTTCCCCGGCAATCTGGATGTGCTGGTTACATACCAGGTGGAGGGGGATGGGTTGACCATCCGCTATCAGGCCTGTTCCGACCAGGACACGGTGGTCAATCTGACAAACCACGCCTACTTCAATCTGAATGGCGCGGGCCCGGTCAACGACCACACCCTGTGTCTGGCGGCGGAGGAACGGTCTTTGATTTTCGCAGGCCCCGCCCTCTGGGGACGGACCCCTTTGACCACAATTTTGTTCTGACTGCCGGGGAGGGGGCCAAGGCGGTTCTCTGCTCAGAGCGGGCAGGACGCCAGCTGCGGCTGTATACGGATATGCCCGGTGTGCAGCTGTACACAGCGGACGGCCTGCGAGGTGAGGCCCACGGCAGCCGCTGGGGTGTCTGCCTGGAGCCGCAATTTTTTCCGGACACTCCGAACCAGCCCACATTCCCCTCTTGCCGGCTGCGGGCGGGGGAGACCTATGACCACTATATCCGCCTGGTGTGCACTCCGCTGGAGCGGGCATAGCGGCGTGGAAGAGAGATGTCCGCCTGCCGCCCCATTATACCAAACGACTGCCGCCGTCCGGTGATCCGGGCGGCGGCAGCCGTTTGGAGTGGGGGAGAGAATCTGTCTGTGGAAAGAAGGCAAAAAGGCGCTTTCTGCTATTGCTCTGTGGAACTGGGGGTACGGAAGTGGCACAGGACTACAGCCAGGGCGCCGGGGCCGATATGGCAGGAGACGCTCAGGGAGAGGGGAGCCGCCACAATAGAGTGGCCGGGGAAGGTCTGAGCCACCTCATCGATCCACTCCTGGCGGAGTTGATCCGACACGTGGGAGTAGGCCACCATCAGCTGCATCTCTCCCCGCTGATACAACTCCCGGAAGGGGCCGTCCATATCCGCTTGAATGGCGTCCAGCATAGCGTGGCGGGCAGATTTCATGCCCCGCACCTTGCGGAAGGGCACCAGCTTTTCCCCGGCAATGTGGAGAATGGGCTTGATCTGGAGGACGGTTCCCACCATAGCCTCTCCGCTGGAGAGCCGCCCCCCCTTCTTCAGGTATTCCAGGGTGTCCACAGTGATATAGATGCTGGCCTGGTAGGCGTCCCGCTCCAGGAAGTCCTTGATTTCCCTGGCGGAGCGCCCCTCCCGGGCCAGGGACAGGGCGTCGTAAACGGACTGCCGCTGGGTAACGGAGATGCGGTGGTTGTCTGCCACCTGAACCCGGCCGCCGAGGCTGTCCGCCAGGGCGGCGGCGGTGACACAGGAGCCGCTCAGGCCGCTGGACATGGGAATATAAGACCACCTCCTGGTAGGTTTCCAGCAGCTTCTCCCAGGCGCTGAGCAGATGCCCGGGCTCTACCTGGGAGGTGGACACCTGGGCGCCCTCCTCCAGCAGCTGGAAAAAACGCTGGCGGGACAGATCCACGTCCTCGTGGTAGACGGTCCCGTTGACGATAAAGGGCATGTGTGCCAGATAAATGCCAAGCTGCTCCGCCTCCTGGGAGGTGATGCCACTGTTGCTGTCGGTCATGATGGCTGTATCCATGCTCGCTGTTCTCCTCTTTTGATCTGTTGCCCGTGGGGAAGCTGGGGAGTGGTCATTTGTGCTCCCGTGGCAATGGTGTTTGTATGTGGCAAAGAGGCAGAAACTGCCTCAAGATTGGGGCTGAGCCATAATGTTCCTATTATAGCATCCCCTGGTAGGGCCGTCAAACGCTTTTTCATGGTGTATTGCCAGATTGGCACACTTCCTGCATCTATTGTTTCCAGAAAATACGGATTACCACGGGTTTCTTTCCCTGGTGAAAAAGTCCATGAAAAAGGGAGGGATATTCCACCCCGCGCAGGTATCTGCTATACAGGAAAGGACCCCTGGAGGCAACCGATCCGAGAATCGGCCCCTCCGGGGGTCCCTTTATCCGGGGAAAATGCCTACAGATACAAAAGCAGGAGCCCCGCGCCGCCCAGCAGCAGCAATGCCACCAGTGCCACCGGCAGGATTATGGCCAGCGCGGAGAAGATTATGGCGGGCATGTCGCCCTTCTCCATCACATCGGACAGCGCCGGCTGCTCCGATGGCTTCCGGGGATCGTATTCCATACCGGGCAGCTGGGTATCCTCCTGCTTGCGCTTGGAGAGATCAAAAGCCCGGTCAATTCGCTTTTGAAACATCATGGCGCGCCCCTCCTTTCCTGGTATCCTCCGGCTTCCGCAAACTATAGCGGTGCCGGGCAGTTGCTTCAGCGATTCTGCTCCTTCTCGCTGACGCGGTGCAGCTTGTGGTGGCAGGCCACGAAGTGGTTGGGGGATACCTCCTCCCACTCGGGGACCACCTGCTTGCAGATCTCCGTGCAGTAGGAGCAGCGGGTGTGGAATTTGCAGCCCTTGGGAGGATTGACGGGGCTTGGAATATCGCCCTCCAGGATCTCCAACTCCTTACGGGATTCGCTCTCCGTAGTGGGAATGGCGTTCAGCAGAGCCTCCGTGTAGGGATGCACCGGGTTGTCAAAGATCTCCTGGGAGTCAGCCAACTCCACGATCGTGCCCAGGTACATCACGCCAATCCGGTCGGAGATGTACTTGACTACGGAGAGGTCGTGGGTGATGAACAGGTACGTCAGATTCCCCTGCTCCTTCAGATCCTGGAGCAGGTTAATAATCTGGGCCTGGATGGACACATCCAGGGCGCTGACCGCCTCGTCACAGACCACGAACTTCGGGTTGGTGGCCAGGGCACGGGCAATGCCGATGCGCTGGCGCTGGCCGCCGGAGAACTGGTGGGGGAAGCGATGGAGGAAGTAGGGGGCCAGTCCGCACTGGTCCATGACCTTCAGCACCATTTCCTGCATCCGGTCGTCCTTCCGCTTGATCATGTTGTGGGCCAGCATGCCCTCACTGATGATCTGGCCCACGCTCATGCGGGGATTCAGGGAGGAGTAGGGGTCCTGGAAGATCAGCTGCATGTCCCGGCGGAGTTTTCGCATCTCGTTGTAGGTCAGCCGGGCCAGATCAATGCCGTCGTCCCGATATGCCTCATATTTTTCAAACTCACTTTGGCCGGCATATTGGCTCCGCAGGTTCTCGATCTCCTGGCGGACTTTGGCCATTTCAGCGTGGTGAGCGGCCAACTCATCGTCGACACTCTTCAGCTTGGCCTGGGCGGCCAGCAGCTTGCTCTCGCTGCCACTGTCGGCTTTTCCACTGTCCCTGGCTTTTTTCAGGGCAAAGGAAATGTCGTCACAGTCCACCTGGACGTCCTGGCGCTTGTCATCCAGGGCGGCAATCTTCTGGGAAATACCGTAGGCCTTTTCGTAGAGGGACTGAACAGGGGCCAGGTCCTCCACGGTGAGGAAGCCGCCGATAATCTTGGCCATGTTCAGGAGGGCGTCCTCCTCCTCCTTCCGGGCCTGATCCAGTTCGGCGTGCTTGGCGTACTGCTGCTCCTCGCTGAGGCCGGCATACTCTGCCTCCAGCTGCTCCCGCTTGGCAGCCAATTCCTTCCACTGGTGGCGCAGCTTGGGCAGATTTTTGATGGTGTCCAGCATGTAGCGGGGCGCCAAATCGTCCAGAGAGCGGCCGTAGTACATGGTGCGGCCATAGGTCTGGTGGTACAGCTGAAGGATCGTGCGGCCCAGGGTGGACTTGCCGCAGCCGGACTCGCCCACCAGGCCGAAGGTCTCTCCCTTGTAGATGTCGATGGAGATACCGTCGTTGGCCTTGACAAAGCGGCCCTTCTTCAGGGGAAAGTATTGCTTCAGATTGCTGATGCGCAGCAGGACTTCTCTGTTGTTATCCATGTCTGTCCTCCTTCTTGGGGTAGAAGCAGCGAATCTGCTGATCCTCCGTCACATTGACCAGCTGGGGCTCCTCCTCCCGGCAGCGATCCGTGGCATATTTGCAGCGGGGTGCGAATTTGCAGCCCTTGGGCAGATCCAGAGGATGGGGTACCGCGCCGGGAATGGCCTCCAGCCGGGTATTGGGAGGCGTATCCAGCCGGGGAATGGACAGCATCAGGCCCTCCGTATAGGGGTGTGAGTAAATATTCTGATGGAAAATCGTATGGGCGGGAGCAAGTTCCACCACCTGACCGCAGTACATGACGGCCACATCGTCAGCCATCTGGTTGATGACGCCCAGGTCATGGGTGATAAAGAGCACGGCCGTGTTGTTTTTCTCCTTCAACTCGTTCATCAGCCGCAGGATCTGGGCCTGAATGGTCACGTCCAGCGCGGTGGTGGGCTCGTCAGCAATCAAGATCTTGGGCTTGCAGGCCAGAGCCATAGCAATCATGACCCGCTGGCGCATACCACCGGAGAGTTGGTGGGGGTACTGCTTGGCCACGACCTCGGGGTTGGGGATCTTCACATCCCCCAGCAGGTCGATGGCCTTCTTCGCCGCCTCCTGCTTGCTCATGCCCTGATGGATCATCAGGGGCTCGCTGAGCTGACGGCTGACGGTAAAGACCGGGTTGAGGCTGGTCATAGGCTCCTGGAAAATCACGGAGATGTCGTTGCCGCGGATCTTATACATATCCGAGGTGGACAGCTTGGTCAGGTCCGTACCCTCAAAGAGGATCTCACCGGAGTCAATATAACCGTTTCCATCCAGCAGGCGCAGAATGCTCATAGCGGACACGCTCTTGCCGGAGCCCGACTCCCCGACTACGCCCAAAACCTTGCCCGCGTCCACGCAGTAGCTGACGCCGTTGACCGCCTTGACAATACCACGTTTGGTGGTGAAGAAGGTTTTCAAATTCTTTAATTCCAATAATGCCATGTCAAACCTCCTTAGCGCTCAGCGGATTTGGGATCGACAGCGTCCCGCAGGGCGTCGCCAATCAGGTTAATGCAGATGGTGCAGAGACCGAAGATAGCGGCAGGGAACACCCAGCGCCACCAGAACTGCTGGATCACCACGCTGTTGTTGGCGCCGGTGAGCATATTGCCCCAGGTGGGGGTGGGGGGTGAGATGCCGAAGCCCAGGTAACTCAAGGTGGACTCAGTCAGCATGCAGGTGGCAAAGTCCAGGGTGGCCGTCACCAGAATCAGAGAGAGCACGTTGGGCAAAATGTGGCGGAATACGATGGAACCCTCCCGCACGCCCATGGCCTTGGCGGCTGTGACGTACTCCTGCTCCCGCTGGGAGAGGATCTGGGCACGAATGAGCCGGCAGGTTCCGGGCCAGCTGAGGACGCCCAGCACCACCATGATCAGGTACATCCGCTGCTCCACGGAGATGCGGGTGCCAATGATGGCCGACAAAATCATGGCGAAGGGAAGGAAGGGCAGACCGCCGATGACCTCGGCCACACGCATGACTGCCATGTCCGCAAAACCGCCGAAGTAGCCGGCCACGCCGCCCAGCAGCACGCCGATAAAGAGAGAAATGATAACCGCCACGGCGCCGACGGTCATTGTCACCTGGCCGCCGTTGACGATGCGGGTGAGGATGTCGCGGCCCAGATTGTCAGTGCCGAAGATATAGCCCTTCAGGCCCCAGGTTTTTGCCTCGCCGCTGGTGGTGACAGCGTAATTCTGATAGAAACCAGCGAACACGGTCTCAATGTCCTCCGTGTTGACGGAGTCGGGCACCACGCCCTGGCCGTGGACGTTGTCGCCCCAGGACACCACTTCGCCGTTTTCCAGCAGGGCGGTGTAGTGGTTCAGCCCGCCGTAGAGTTCCACAGGCTTGCTGTCCATCTCCGGCAGCTTCCGCTCGCCATGGGTGGTGTTGCCCCAGACAATAATGTTGCCGTCGGCGTCAACAGCGGCACAGGTGCTGCCGGTGGCGGCGATGTCAACAATATTGGAGGAGGCGCTTTCGGGAATGGAGGTGAAGGCGTTGCTGTTCTGCAGACCGGCGTAGACGACAGAGCCGTCGTCCAGCAGGGCGATATAGTTATAGGTGGTCAGGGCAACCTTCTCAATGTGCCCCTGGTAGGCGCTGCGGACCTGAATGTCCGCCATATTGCTGTTGCCCCAGAGGTACAACTCGCCCTCTTCCGTCAGGGCGGCGGAGAACTGGTAGCCGGCCTCGATCTGCTTGATGTGCAGGTTTTCTCCCTTGCGCATGGCACTGGAGATGTCCTGAGGCAGGCGGGCCTGCCCCAGCCGGTCGCTGCCCCAGACATAGATGCCGCCGTCCTCGTCCATGGCCACAATGTGGTCATAGCCGGCGGCTACCTTTACGATCTTGGCGTCCAACACCTCCTGGGGGATATCAGCCAGATCAATGGTGTCCGTGATGCGGGTATGGCCCCAGAGGTACAGCTTACCGGTGTCGGACACGCCGACGGCGTAAGTGGTGCCGGGGGCAATGTCCACAATGTGCCCCTCCAACTCCTTGGGGACGGAGAGCATATCCATGGAGGGGGGAACGTTGGCCTGGGTATTGTCCTGATAGCCCAGATCCAGAGTATAGAACCGGGGAAAGACCACCACAAAGAGGAAGATCAGCAGGAAAACGATGAGACCGGTCATGCCCAGCTTATTGCTCAGAAAGTTGTGCAGGATCATGCGGCCCGGACTTTGCAGCTGCTCCTCCTCCATAAAACTCCTCTCCCTGTTGCGGTTGCCAAACAGGCGGGAGAAGAAGCCGCCAGAGGACTTGGAGGCGGTATTCTTATTTTTATGAGCCATATTCCAAACCTCCTTCCTTACTTGTCCACGCGGACCCGGGGGTCTACCAGACCGTAACTCAGGTCCATGATCAGCGCGCCCACCAAGCTGACCACGCAGTAAAACATCTGGGTGGCCAGGGCCAGTTCATAGTCGCTGTTCATCAGCGCTTGATAGTAAATCTGGCCCATACCGTTGAGGGTAAAGGTATTTTCAATAATGACGGAGCCGCTGAAAATACTGATGAACCAGCCGATGATGACAGTGACGACAGGCAGCAGAGCGTTGCGCCAGGCGTGGGAATAGATGACCACTTTCTCCCGCAGGCCCTTGGCCCGGGCGGTGCGGATGTAGTCCATGCTCAGCGCGTCGATCATGGCGGCCCGGACATACCGGGTCATGCCGCCCAGGGAGGCAAAGGTCATAACCAGAATCGGCAGTGTTAAATAGTACAGCCGGTCAAAAAACGCCTTCATGCCCGTATAGGCGGAGCCAGGCGTCTCCATGCCGCTGACGGGGAACCACCGCAGGATGACGGCGAACAGCCAGATGAACACCAGGGCCACAATATAGATGGGGATACTGTATCCCACAATGGTGAACACCTGCACGCCATTATCAATTTTTCCCTTTTTGTGCACCGCGCAGTAGATGCCCAGCGGGATGGTGATAGCCAAGGCCAGAATCGTGACGAAAACATTCAGAAAGACGGTGTTACGCATCCTTGTTGGCAGCACGGCGGACACATCTTTCTTAAAGAAGCTGGAATAGCCGAAGTAGCCCTGCAGCATGCCGTGGTACTCGCCGGTTTGCTTCTCCGGGGCGAAGCCCATCCAGCGGGCGTAACGCAGGGGCAGGGGGTCGTCCAGACCCAGCTGCTCCCGCAGGTTCAAATACATCTCCTCATAGACCCGGGGGTTGACGGAAGCCTTGATCCCCTCCAACTGAACCCGGGCAGGATCGCTGGGAATCAGGTTGTAGAGAGCATACATGAGGAAAGAAAGAAGCAGGAATACGACGATCATATAGATGATACGCTTGAAAATATACTTCTTCATCGATGCTTTTCCCTCCTTATCGTAGAGAATATCTATCAAAAGCCCACAGAAGGGGAATATTTTCGAAAATTAAAGCCAAAAGAAAAAACTGTCCACGCAGTAAAGACAGTTTTTCGTAGGGAGAAACGGCGGGGCCGCCGTTTTTCAGACTAGGGATAGGAAATAATGTGTGCGATTAGACTTACTCAGCGTTGGCGATAGAAGCGTACAGGATCGCCTGCTCAAAGTCCCAATAGCTGCTCTGCTCATAGCCCTCCAGCCAGTCGGCGTGGACGGTGTAGTAGATGTTGGAGTACAGAGGCACGTCGGGAAGCAGTTCATTCCAACGATCCATAAACTTCTGCCACATATCCAGATAGGTGGCGTCGTCGCCGGCCTCAACGCCGTAGACCATGTCCCAGGCCAGCTGAGCCAGCTGGTCATCAATAATAAAGTTGTTGTTCCAGGTACCCAGGAAAGCGGGATCGGTGCTGCACTCATAGGCCTGGCTGTAGACCTGGGTGAAGCCGGTGGCCAGGTTGTACATGCCGTAGGTGGGTACGCCGTACTTGGGATCCACAGAGGAATCGCGGTACAGGTAGTTGAGCAGGTCGCTGAAGCTCATGGGAGTCTGCTCAATGACCATACCGGCCTCAGCAACCTGGGCGCCGTTGGCCAGCATAACGGCCAGCAGTTCGGACACGGGGTTGCCCTCGGAGCAGGCCCACATGATGTGCAGGGGCATCAGAACGCGGCCGTCGGACAGGGTCACGTTCAGGGGATAGTCGCCGGCCTGATCAGCGGTGACCTCCTTGTAGCGGGTGCCAGTGCCGCTGTACTCGGTGCCGTCGGCGTTCAGAGTCCAGCCGTCAGCAACCAGCAGCTCCACGGCAGCCTCGGGGCTGTAGGAGTAGGAATTGATGTTGTCGGCAAAGAACTCGGCGGAGTCCTTGTACATCCACATGCACAGGCCGTAGGGGCCGTCCACCACGGCGCCATAGCCCTGGCAGAACTGGTTGGCAAACTCATTGCGGTCCAGCAGGTAGGCGACAGCCTGACGGACAGCCGGGAACTGGGTGGGACCAAAGTCGCACTGGAACTGGATCTTGCCGTAGCCGTTGCGCTCGAAGTCGATGGCGGTGTAGCCGCCGGCCTCCACCAGGTCCAGAGCAGGGTTAATCTCGGAAGCGCCGTCGGTCAGAGTATCCAGCAGATCCACAGCGCCGGTCTTCAGGGAGTCGATAGCGGTGGAAGACTCGGTCTTGACGATAACAATGGTCTGGATGCTGGGCTTCTGGCCCTCATAGTTGCCGGCGTAGTTGGGGTTGATCTCAAAGGTGCCCTGCAGGGTGCCGGTATCGATGTCCACCACCTGGTAGGGACCAGCGGAGACACGGCCGGAGTAGATGTAACGGGAGGCGTTGATGTCGTCGGCATTCAGTTCGCCGCCGTCCAGATACACGCCCTCGCCGTCGTCCTTAACGGTCAGGTCGGCGTTGGGGGAGTACATGGGCAGATACAGGGGCTTCATGTCGATGAGGGTCAGTTCATAGTAATAGGGCAGATACTCGGCGTCCACCGTGTAGGTCAGGGTGTACTCGTCGGGCATGTGCAGGCCGCTGATGGTCTTGGCCTCGCCGTTCTGGTAGGGGATGCTGCCCACCAGGCTGTCGGCCACAACGCCGGAGCCGGCCGCCAGGGTGGCGGGGGAGTAGGCGACCAGAATATAGGCGGCAAAGTCGGCAGCGGTGATGGGCTCGCCGTTGTTGTACTTCAGGCCTTCGTTGATCTTGATGGTGAAGGTCTTGCTGCCGTCCTCGTTCTCCACGGCATCGATCCCGCCGCAGACGGTCTCGTTGATTACCATGGCGCCGTCAGGATCAAAGGTGATAAGGTTGTAGTCGTCGATCAGGCCGCGAATGAGCTTGTCGGTGGCGTTGTTGGTCCACCAGGCGTTGCCCAGATCGCCGCTGATCTCGGTGGTGGAACCGTAGATCAGGCGGTTCGGACGGGTCTCCGGCGTCTCAGGGGTGGTTTTGTCATCGGTCTGCGTCTGGTTATTGGTCTGGGTGTCATTGGCGGGCTTGTTGTTTCCGCCGCAGGCCACCAGGGCCAAAACCATGGACAGAGCGAGGACGAGACTAAGGAACTTCTTCATGTCTAATACCTCTCATATCCAATATTCAGCTCCCACTGGGAGAAAGCGGCTCCCCGCCGCGGCATATGCCGCGGACGCAGAAGGGCCATGGCCCTTCTGCAAGAGAACTGCCCCCATCCTTCATGGTAACTTAGTTAAATTATACTGAGGATTCGTAAAAAAGTCAATGAATTTGCACAGATTCCAGAATCTCACACGAAAATTTGATTATCTGCATAAAGAGAACAGCCCAAAACGCAACGCACTCTATGCAAATTGAGTGAAAAATTTTTGCCTATAGGGAAAGATGCATAAATTGCAGATAATTATTCCAAAAACCGTAAGAAACCATCTCTTTAAACGACAAAAATGCCGTGAAATATTATGCAAAAGCAAAAGAATATCTACAATTTTTTAATCGGTTTCTTTCTGGATTGGACAAAAAATTTTTTTCTGGGTCTGTGGAGCCCTCCGCCGGAGCCCTTCGCCGCCCGCAAAACAGACCCGCCCCGGAGCGGCGGCTCCGGGGCGGGAGATGGTTACAGATTGTTTTCACTGATCCAGCGGGAGATGGCCTGGCCGATCTCCCGGATGCAGCCGGGGGCATAGGGCAGCTTCAGCCCCGCGGCGGCCACCAGTTCCTCAAAGGTTTTGGTGCCTCCGGCGTCGGCGAAGCGAAGGTAGCGGGCCCAGGCGTCCTCCCGGTTTGCCATGGAGGCGATCCAGAACTGGAAGGCGACGGTCTGTGCCATGCAGTAGTCGATATAGTAGAGGGGGTAGAGGTAGATGTGCAGCTGCCGCTGCCAGCCGGCGCCGCGGCCATAGAAGGGGAGATCCGCAAAGTCAATCCAGGGTCGGTATTTTCTCTCCAGTTCCAGCCATTTCTTGTTGCGCTGGGCCGGGGTCCAGTGGGGGTTTTCATATATCAGGTGCTGGAACTCATCCACCATGCAGCCGTAGGGAATAAAAATCAGGGCGTCCTCGCAGTGGCCAATTTCGTACTTCCTCGTCCGGTCCCCAAAGAACTTCTCGTGCCAGGGGGCGGTCAGGAATTCCATGGCCATGGAGTGTACCTCACATGCCTCGATGGTGGCCTCCACCTGGCTGGCCGGATATCCCTTGCGCATAGAGCGGAAGAAGGCGAAGGCGTGGCCCGCCTCGTGGGTCAGCACGTCTACGTCGCCGCTGGTGCCGTTGAAGTTGGAGAAGATAAAGGGCGCCTGGTAGTTGGGGAAGGTGGTGCAATACCCGCCGGGGGCCTTGCCGTCCTTGCTGAGCACATCCAGAAGGCCGTTGTCGAAGAGGAAGTCGGCAAACTCGGCGGTCTCCCCGCTCAGTTCCCGGTACATCTGGTGCCCGGCGGCCAAAATTTCCTCCGGCGTTCCGTAGGGATCGGCGTTGCCGTCGGGGAAGAGGAGAATATCGTCGTAGAATTTCAGCTTATCCACGCCCAGACGCTTTTCCTGGTCCTTTTTTACCTGGGCCACAATGGGCACCATGTCCCGGGCAATCTGCTCCCGGAAGGCGGCCACCTGCTCCGGGCCGTAGCAGTTGCGGCCCAGGCGGTCGTAGCCCAGGGGGATGTAGCCGTCATGCCCCAGCTTCCGCCCCATCTTGTCGCGCAGCGTCACCAGCTCGGCGTAGATGGCGTCCAGGCTCTCCGCGTGCTCGGCGTACCAGGCGTCCTCAGCCGCCCAGGCGGCGGCGCGTCGGGACGCATCCGCGTCCTGCTTTATAGGCGTGAGCTGCGAGAGCGTGTACACGCCGCCCTCAAAGGGTATCTGCGCCCCGGCCAGGAGCTTTGAATACTCCGTGGTCAGCGCGTTCTCGCGCTGAAGCTCCGGCACGATCTCCGGCGAGAAGGTGCGCGCGTCGATCTCGGCGTTCAGGAACATGACGCGGTTGTACTTCTCCTCGAAGGCGGCGCGGTACGGCGTCCTTAGCAGCGCGTCCTGCCAGCGCTGGACGTACTCCTCCAGCTCTGGCGCGTGCTCGTCTATATACGCGACCTCGGCGTCGTAGAACTCGTCGCGCGTGTCTATGTCGTGGCGGATGTTCGCCACGGTGAGCGCGGTGTCGAACTTCGCCGAGAAGTCCTCCACCTCCAGGAACACCGCCTCGGCCTCCTCAAAGCTCCCGGCCGCGCTCAGGCGTTCGGCGGCGGAAGCGTAGAACCTCGCCGCGGCGTCGAAGTCCGCACGGGTGTAAGATATATCCGCAAATTTCATGGCATCTTCCTCCTAAAAAGAACTCGCAATTGTATCAATTGATAGTAATTAAGCATAATTTGCTCGCAAAATCAGTCACAGTGTGCTATAATGTCGCCGGCAGGAAGGCACGGCCGGCCTAAACGGCTAATCCACTTCCGGAGGTAATACCAAATGGGTAGACTCGAAGACAAAGTTGTAATCATAACCGGCGCAAGCTCCGGCATCGGCGCCAAGGCCGCCGAGATCTTCGGCCGCGAGGGAGCCAAGCTGGCGCTCGGCGCGCGCAGGACCGAGCTCCTGGAGCAGTCGGCGCAGAAGGCGCTCAACGCCGGCGCCGCGGACGCCATCGCCGTCACTACCGATATCCGTGAAGTCGACCAGTGCGACGCCCTTGTCGACGCCGCGCTCAAGCGCTATGGCCGCGTCGACGTACTCGTCAACGACGCCGGCATCATCGAACTGGGCCTCCACCCGGTCGACGCCTTTACAGACGACGAGCTGGAGCGCATCGTGGAGACCAACCTCAAGGGCACTATGCGCATGACCCGCTCCGCTCTGCGCGCCTTCAACGCCCAGGGCACCGGCAATATCGTCACCGTGGCCAGCATCGCCGCGATAAACGGCTGCGGCGCCGGCGTGTACAGCGCCGCCAAGGGCGGTCTCGTGAGCATGACCAAGCACATAGCCATGCGCTACGCCAACCGCAGGCCC
>OHNO01001043.1_pt1 | contig 12772 bp, 13 predicted proteins | sample 1569521 | NCBI WGS metagenome assembly OHNO01 (sample SAMEA3879604, study PRJEB24766) | human gut metagenome | biome: human-associated habitat; feature: feces | place: USA | collected 1985/1987
ATATTTATAGCGACATCTGATAAAACATCATTGCTTTAACGATTATTTAGAGGGCGGCAGAAATGGAATGCGGTAATTACTTTTGTATTTATTGGTCCGATAGACATTGCGTTCTGACTAAAATTTCATTGGATATCCAGGGCCAATGTCAAGATTGTATCTATGTTGAAATCGAGGAAGGGATTCTGAAGCGGCGCCGGCAAAAAATTTTAGATTGCTATGAATCCGGATACACCAAACGTGAAGAACAATAAAAAAAAGAGGCAACTATTTAGGCGGAGGCTCATAAGGAAGTAAATGAAATTCCCGGTAGAACCAGCGTGGTAACAATCACGCCGGTTTTTCCGTACTTGCAGGCAGCTCCGGTTTTTGAAGTGGAATCTGGATTTTGCCCACATAAGTAAAGTAAATCTCAATCGTCACATGCTTTCTTCCATCGATTTTCTCCGGGTTATGGATGACGATTTTTTCAATCAGTTCGTTGACTGTCGCAGCGTCAAGTTCTTGTATATCGGAATACCGTTCCGCAAACTGTAAGAAGCGCCCCACATCCGAAACCTGCTCGGCTTCTTCTGTGATTTCACGCTCCAATGTTTCGGAAAGCTGCCGGATTTCTATCTGTTCCGTCTCATACTGTGCAGATAACTTCTGGAAACGGAGGTCGCTTAGTTTTCCCAGAACATTATCTTCATAAAGGCGCTGGATGATTTTATCCAAGTCCTCCATGCGCTTCTGTGCGCCGGACAGGGCTTTTCGTTTCTGTGCCAGTTCTGCTTTCCGGTTGGCTTCATCCTGCATCAGCATTTCCTGTGTGAAATCATCCTTAAACAGCCGCACATAGGTCAGCGTCCGCTGAACACATTCCAGTACCCGCTTATACAGCGTGATCTCACGGATATAATGAATCTGGCAGGAACCGGTATTGCTTTTGTAATTAGAACAGACAAAATGGTCTTGCGAATCATCTTTGTAACTGTTGCAGGTACAGTAGTAGAGCTTTGCCCCGCAGTCAGCACAGCGGACAAGGCCGGAGAACATGCTTGTCTTGCCGGTTTTGGTCGGTCTGCGTTTATTTTCCCGGAGAGCCTGTACCCGTTCCCATTGCCCGTACTCAATAATGGCTGGCTGTGTTCCCTCAAATATCCTCTGGTTCTCTTTCGGATTTTCCAGACGTTTCTTAAATTTCAGGGATTTGGTATAAGTCTTGAAGTTGACGGTACAGCCGGTATATTCCCGCCGTTCCAAAATACCGGCGATTGACTTTTTGTTCCATCCATATAGATTATCCGGCATTGTCCAGCCTTTCTGTTTGGCATGGTAGGCGGTGGCAGTCAGCACCTTTTCTGCTGTCAATATTTTTGCTATCTGCATCGGCCCTTTCCCTGCAATGCACAGATCAAAGATACGCCGCACCACCTTAGCCGCTTCTTCATCCACAATCCATTTCTTTTTGTCCTGCGGGTCTTTTATGTACCCATAAGGCGGATTGCTGGCGAGATGCTCCCCGGCTTCGCCCCGCATCTTTACCACCGCCCGGATTTTCTTGCTGGTATCCTTGGCGTAGTAGTCGTTGAATACATTTTTGAACACCGCAAAATCATTTTCCCCTTTGGCGCTGTCCACATCGTCGTTGATGGCAATAAAGCGGACGTCATAGGCAGGAAAGATGAAATCCTGCAATCGCCCCATGTAGGAATACTCCCTGCCCAGCCGGGACAGGTCTTTGACAATTACAGCGGATACGCTGTAATCCTCCACAAAGAACCGGGTGTTCCGAAATCCATGATCGGCGGCGTATTTGCTCAGCAGGGCTTTCTGAGACGAGATTTGTCAAGGAGTGTTTTTGCAACGCAGTGTGCAATTCGCATTGACAAGCAGCAAAAAGAACGCTATAATAATGTCGTTATCGATAATGATGTTATTATTTAGGCGCAGAGGAGTGAAGACATGGCCAATAGGGATCATTCCCTGGATGATGGGATCATTCAGGCTGCTTATTCGGAATTTCTTGCTTACGGCTTTCAGAAAGCCTCTCTGCACAAGATCGCCGAAAAAGCCGGTGTTACTACGGGGGCAATCTACACAAGATACAAGAATAAAGACGCGTTGTTTGCCAGTCTGCTTCAGGATTTTTTTGAGACGATGCAGGTTCTCTTTGCTCCCATCGCGGAAGAATACGAAAAAGCAAAGTGCAGCGCGCAGCCGGATGATATCCTCCGCGCCATAAACGCCGAAGAACAGGTATATTTTCAACTGCTGACCGAGCACTGCAATGACTGCACTTTATTTTTCTGCCGCAGCGATGGCAGCTCCATGGAAACCGTGCTGCATAAACTAATGGATCAAAAAGCGGAACAAACGGTGGAATTCTTTTCGCATATCTATGGGAAAGCGCCAAATGCCGATGCGATCCGTCTTTTGATGGGCTCACAGTTCTGGTACTTCCGCCAGCTGCTGGATCAGCATATGGAGGAAGGCAGAATGCTTACCTGCTTACAGGCAGTCCTTGATTTCACCAACGCTGGCTGGCGGCAGCTATGCGATACCTTGCAATAAATCCGAAAAGTTAATTCGGACGGTCCATCCGTCCGTTTCTTATGGCCGCTGGTTAGAGATGGCTAACTAATAAGAAAAGAGTTTGCGATGATAGATTTTGAATTTGAATTTCAATATGCAGAAGAAAAGCAGCCCACCTTGCAAAAAGTCGGCGGCGGCATCCCAGCCGGACGCTGTGTGGTGCTCTGCGGCGGCAGCGGCTGCGGAAAGTCCACACTGCTACGGTGCATCAACGGATTAATCCCCCAGTTTTACGAGGGAGAGCTAAAAGGCTTTTGCCGCCTGAATGGGCAGGACACCGCCGGAATACGTATCGGCGAGATCGGCGAGTTGGCCGCCTCGGTCTTTCAGGATCCTCGCAGCCAGTTTTTCACCGTGAACAGCTCCAATGAAGTGGCCTTCGGTCTTGAAAATCACGGTCTGCCGCAAGATAAAATCCGACGGCGGGTAGATGAGGCCTTCCGGATCTTTCATCTGGAGCGGCTGAAGGATCGCAATGTCTACGAGTTGTCCAGCGGCGAGCGACAGCTCATCTCCATCTTGTCCGCGTGGGCAATGGACACAGATATTTTTCTGCTGGATGAGCCCACGGCCAATCTGGACTTTGCAGCCACGCAGCAGTTAAAAGAGATTCTGCTTGCCCTGAAAAAGCAGGGCAAAACGCTGCTGCTCAGCGAGCACCGACTCTACTATCTTGCCGACATTGCCGACGAATTTTGGGTCATGGCAGACGGCGAGATCAAAGGAAAATATACTGCCGCAGAGGCAAAGGCGTTCTCAGTGGAGCGGAGACAAACACTTTCTCTGCGCACGCTCGACCTTGCGGAGATCACCGTGCCGGAGAAAGAGCCGCTGCCGAAAACCGCGCCGACGGCGCTTGCCGTCTCAGATGTCTGCTATACATACGGCAGGAAGGCCGGAGATACCCTCTCTGGTGTCAGCTTTTCCGTCCGTGAGCATGAGATCGTCGGCCTTGTGGGCGCAAACGGCTGCGGCAAAACGACCATCGGCAAGCTGATTGCAGGGCTTTACCGCCCCTCCGGCGGCAGGATAATGCTTTTCGGAAAGTCGCAAAATCCAAAGCAGCTGCAAAAGCAAGTGCTGTTCATCCTTCAGGAGGCGGAGTTCCAGTTCTTCACAGGCTCCGTCCTGCACGAACTGCAATACGGCCATGCGGTGACACCGGAGTTTGAAGCAAAAACGGAAGCGCTGCTGAAAAGTATGGATATGTGGGACTGCCGCAACCGGCATCCCTTTTCCCTCTCCGGCGGGCAGATGCAGCGTCTGACGCTGATGATGGCGTATCTATCCGACAAGCCGATCGTCATACTGGACGAGCCGACAGCAGGACAGGACGCGGAAAGTCTGGAGCGGTGCGCAGCGCTGATCCGGGAGATGCGGAAAGAAAAGACTGTTCTCATCATCACCCACGACCCTGAGCTAATTGCAGGTGCGTGTGACCGCTGCATTGGGCTGTCGGATGGGCATGCAGAAATAGAATTTCCCGTTCATTCGGAACGAGATTTGCAAGCGGTACGGCAATATATGGAGCGCTTCCATCTTTCCAATGCTCCTGCGAAAAAACAGCATAAAGAACGATTCCACCCGGCAACGAAGCTGCTTTACTGGCTGGCCCTGCTGGTCGTGATCTCCACATCCAACAACCACTTAGTTTATGCCGTATATACGGCACTGATCCTGCTGACCGCAGCGGACGGCTGGCTCGGAACGGCGCTGGCAGGCGGGATGAGCTTTGGGCTGCTGTGGGCGGCAAACGCTCTGCTGCCGGGCACGGTGTTTTCCTTTATGCTGGTGCTGTTCCCGCGGATCATCGCCATCGGCATTTCCATGCGGACGCTGATTGGGCGGAATGAAGCCAGCCGCACCCTGGCAGCGCTGCGCAATCTGCACCTGCCGGAGCGATTTATCATGATCGTGGCAGTGATCTTCCGCTTTTTCCCGGTGCTGTCCGGGGATATGAAGCTGCTGCGGCAATCCATCCGCACCCGGGGCGTGTTCACATCGCCGCTTCAGAAGCTGCGAGCGCTGTCATCCTATATCGAAATACTGACCGTGCCGATGGCTTTGCGCGTTATCCGCATCGCCGAAACGCTGTCCGCCTCCGCCGAAACACGGGGCATCGACTTAACCCGCCGCAAAAGCAACTATCTGTCGCTTCGGTTTTCTGCGTGGGATGCTGTGTTCTGCGTCCTGCTGGCGGCATCGATCGCCGCCGGCCTTATCCTGTGATCGCCGTCTCTGCGACGTTCAACCATATTCCATTCAAAAAGGAGTCTTTACCATGAGTACTGCAAACCCCAATAAACTGAAAGTCAAGGACATCATCACCGTTGTCCTGCTGGCTCTGATCAATGTGGTCATTTTCTTCGCCAGCTCCGTCCTGTACGCAACGCCCATTACCATCATTCTGATGCCGGTGTTTTTCGCCCTGCTGGAGGGCATCGTCTACTTCATCATCGGCACGAAGGTGAAAAAGCCCGGTGCGATCCTGATTTACAGTATCGTCCGTGCCATTATGGGCGGATACCTGCCGTACATCATCCTCTTTATTCTCTCCGGTGTCATTGCCGAGCTGCTGCTGTGGAAGATGGGCTACGGCAACGCGAAGGCGCTGACCGTCAGTTATGTCATCAATCAGGTGCTGGCCGCATTCGGCAGCACCATCATTCCCTATGCGATCGCTGCCAAGGCTATGGCGGATCAGATGGTCACTGATGGCCGTCAGGACGCCATTCTTGCCGCATCCCAGATGCTGCAGTCCTGGGTGTCTGTGGCGCTGGTGGCCGGTGTGATCGTGGCCGCATTCATCGGAGCAGCTATCGGCAAGGGCATCGTGAAGAAGCATCTGGCTGCCTGATCTGCCTTGGAGGAATTACCCATGAATCAGAACACGAAGCAAAAGCGCTCCGCCGCCTCGTGGCTGGCAGAGCTGGCAAAAGGGCGGTACGGCGAGTACGCTTTGAGCGTCCTTACGGCGCTGCTGGGCGTCGCCTGCTCGCTTATTCCGTATTTCATCATCATTCGGCTCATCACCGCACTGGTAAACGGCACGGCGGAGCTTCCCCGCTGCCTGACGCTCTGCGCATGGATGGCGGGCTGCTGGGTGCTGCGCTATGTGCTGCACAGCGTGTCCACCTCTCTCTCCCACCATGCGACGTTCCATGTGCTGGCCAATACCCGCGTCCGGCTGCTGGACAAGCTAGCGACGCTGCCACTGGGTACGGTGCTGGATCGTTCCTCCGGCTCGTACAAGAACATTATCGTGGAGCGGGTGGACTCCATCGAAACCACCCTTGCGCATTTGCTGCCGGAGATGACGGCCAATATCGTGGGCGCGCTGGCGGTGCTGGTGCTGCTGTTCCTCGAGGACTGGCGCATGGGGCTTTCCATGCTGATCGTCGTTCCGCTGGGCATTGGCTGCTTTATGTCCATGTTCAGCGGCTATCACGAGAAGTTCCAGCGCACAGTCACCGCGACGAAGGCACTCAACGACACGGCTGTGGAATACATCAGCGGCATTGAGGTCATCAAGGCGTTTGGTCAGTCCAGGACCAGCTATGCAAAGTTCGTCTCCGCCGCAAAAGAGGGCGCGGACTGCTTCATCGACTGGATGCGCGGGAGTTTGTTCGGACAGGTGGCCGGAATGGCGATACTCCCTTCGACGCTTCTCGGCATCTTGCCGGTGGGCTGTCTCCTTTATATGCACGGCACACTGTCGGCAGAAACATTTCTGGCAGTCATCGTGCTTTCCTTCGGTGTTATGCAGCCGCTGATTACCGCCTTCTCCTACACCGACGACATTGCACAGGTCAAGACCATCGTGGGCGAGGTGGCGGAGGTGCTGTCCGGCGAGGACATGCAGCGCCCGGAAAGCGCGGAAAAGCTGCCGGCCGACAACGCCATCCAACTGAAGGATGTCCGCTTTGCCTATCACGACAAGGAGGTACTGCACGGAATCAATCTGCGCATCGCCCCGGGGACGGTCAATGCATTGGTCGGGCCTTCCGGCAGCGGAAAATCCACCATCGCCCGGCTCATCGCCTCCCTTTGGGACGTGAAGGACGGCTCTATCGAGCTGGGCGGCGTGGACATTCGCACGCTGCCGCTGGCGGAGTGCACAAAGCGTATCGCCTATGTGTCGCAGGACAACTACCTCTTTGACCTTTCTGTCATGGACAATATCCGCATGGGCAGAAAGGGTGCGACCGATGCGGAGGTCATTGACGCCGCGAAGAAATGCGGCTGCCACGAGTTCATAATGGGGCTGGAGAACGGCTATCAGACCGTATGCGGTGCATCCGGCGGTCACCTGTCCGGCGGTGAGCGGCAGCGTATCTCCATTGCCCGTGCCATGCTGAAGAACGCGCCCATCGTCATTTTAGATGAGGCTACTTCCTACACTGACCCGGAAAACGAGGCGGTCATCCAGTCGGCACTGGCAAGGCTGGTGCGGGGCAAGACGCTGCTGGTCATCGCCCACCGGCTGTCTACCATCGCCAATGCCGATCAGATCATTGTTGTCAATCAAGGCAAGATCGAAGCCACCGGCACACAGGCGGAGCTGCTTGCTTCCTGCCCGCTTTATCAAACCATGTGGGAAGCCCACATCAGCGTTAAAGACGACGGGGAGGTGGCGTAATGCTCAAGACACTGAAAAAATTTTTTGCCTTCTGCGGGGTGGACAACCGCAGGCTGTTTATAACATCTATCTGGCTGGGCGTGGTCAGCGCCATTTGCTCTGCCATGCGTATTCCGGCAGCCGCCATCGTCATTCAGGCGCTGCTGGAAAGGAACGTCACTATGGCAACTTTATGGACGAGCCTCGGCATTATCGTGATCTCATTGATCATTACGATTGCCATCAACATGAAGGCTACCATGCTCCAGACCCGTGCGGGCTACCGCGCCTGCGCCAACAAACGCATCGAGATCGCCGAGCACCTGCGCTACCTGCCTATGGGCTGGTTCAATGACAACAGCCTCGGCGAGGTCACGTCCGTCACCACCAACACCATGGAAAACATGGCGAATGTGGCTACCCGCGTCGTCATGGTCACGACCCGCGGCTTTCTGACCTCCGGCATCATCGCAGCGATGATGTTCCTCTTTGACTGGCGTATGGGGCTTATTACTCTGGCGGGACTTCTGCTGTTCTTCGCCGTCAACGCCGCCATGCAGCGGGCGGAGCAGGCCCTTTCCCAGCGGAAGTTCAATGCCGACGAGCGGCTTGTCTCCAAGGTGTTGGAATATGTGCAGGGTATCGCCGAGGTCAAGAATTTTGACCTGACCCACGACTCTGCAACGCAGGTACACGGGGCGGTGGAGGAAGCCCGCAGGGCGTCCTTTGCTATGGAGATCCCGTCGGTGCTTTATATGCTGGCGCAGTTTGTTGTCAACAAGCTCACCGGCGTTGCCGTCTGCGCGGCCGCTATCGTCTTTTACTTCAGCGGCACCATGGAGCTGACAAACTGCCTTTTGATGCTGATCTGCTCGTTCATTCTCTTTGAGCAGCTGGATTCTGCCGGGAGCTTTTCGGCTCTGTTCCGCTCCATTGACATCGGCGTAGACAAGGCCAACGCCATTTTGGACGTAGAACCTATGGACATCGATGGCGAAGACCTGACGCCGGAGCGGGAGGACATTGAACTTCACCATGTAGATTTCTCCTACGACAGCAAGTCCATTCTGCACGATGTATCCCTGACCATTCCGGAGAAAACGACTGTCGCCATCGTCGGTCCCTCTGGCAGCGGCAAGACCACGCTGTGCAATCTCATGGCGCGGTTCTGGGACGTGCAGGGCGGCAGCGTGCGCCTCGGCGGACGGGATGTGCGGGAGTACAGCTACGACAGCCTCATCCGCAATTTCTCCTTTGTGTTTCAGCGGGTCTATCTGTTCTCCGACACCATCGCCAACAATATCCGCTTTGGCAAGCCCGACGCCTCCATGGAGGAGGTGCAGGCCGCCGCGAAAAAAGCCCGCTGCTACGACTTTATCATGGCGCTGCCGGAGGGCTTTGATACCGTCATCGGCGAAGGCGGTGCTACGCTTTCCGGCGGCGAGCGGCAGCGCATTTCCATCGCCCGGGCGATTATGAAGGACGCGCCTGTCATCATTCTGGACGAAGCCACTGCCAATGTCGACCCGGAAAATGAAAAGGAGCTGATGGAGGCCGTTGCGGAATTGACCCATGATAAGACGGTCATCATGATCGCCCACCGGCTGAAAACCGTGCGCCATGCCGACCAAATTTTTGTTGTCGATCACGGTGAGATCGTTCAGCAGGGCACCCATGACGAGCTGGTTGCTGTTGACGGGCTCTACCGCCGCTTCGTGGTGGAGCGGCAGCAGGCCGCCGGGTGGAAGGTCTGAAGAAACACAATCTAAAAAATATGAAAAGAAGCTCGTATCAGCTATTGACCGATACGAGCTTCTCCGTTTATTCTCTGTTTCCGGTAATAAAGTAGTCGCAATACTCTCCGCCATTCGCCAGCGTCTGTTTTCTGTGCAGCACGCCGTGCTGAAGCGTGATCATCACTTCATCAAGTTCGCAGAACAACGGCATGAGTTCGGAAACACCGAGTTTCTCCGCGTAAATGCAAATCGGGCAGCGGGTAATGCGGTAGTAACAGGCACCCTCATACGGCTGCCCGACAAAATCCACCTTGAAGGAGGTCGGGTATTTCGCTTCCTTTTCGGGCGTGTACCATTTGGCGTATTTGACAACGCTCTTTTTGTTCTCCGCCTTGCCCTTGTCGGTATTCAAGTCGGTCTTTGCAAAATACCACTTGATATGATAGAGTGAGCGGCGCATCATTTCCTGCACGGCCGTTGGTGGAATTTTCTTTTCGCTTGCCACATAGGGCGCAACGAAGGCAAGGGCGAACAACTCGTTGTATGCCATAGGGTTAACATTCGTACACCATCGCGTAGGTTTCAGTAATGCAGTGTTCCATGCAGAGCGGGTAAAACGGAAACCACACATCACAGCCGGTCTCGCGGCAGAGCTTGCGCATCACAGGCAGGTCGCCCTTATCGGGGCCGATCACCATGCCGCCGCCAAAGAAATAGAGAATCGCGCGCTCGGACGGCTTCGGATGCTCTCGCACGATCAGGCAGGGAAAGCCGTTTACCGCGATCGTTTCATAATATGCCTTACGGTCGGTGGGCGTAAAAACGCCACGATGCCGGTTCTGCTTTTCAATTTCCTTTCGCAGTGCATCCTCCGGCAAGGCGAACGCCTTTTTCGCGCCAGAGAGCTTGTATACGCTGCGTAAGATAGATGCAAAGATACTCATGATTCAGCCCCCTCATTTCCGCGCCGTAATGCAGAGCCAGCTTTTCTTTTTGTGTATCTGCACATCGTGAAAGCCTGCCTGCTCCAGATACGCCTTTAATTCAACGTCCTTATAGATGGTCATGCCGCCGATGATCGCCGTCCACTTCTTGTCCTTGTCCGTATCGCCGCTGCTCTCGTTGCAGATGAGAAATGTCCCGCCGGGCTTCAGCACCCGGTAAACCTCCCGGAAGCACTGCGGCAGATCGGGCCAGAAATAGACGGTTTCAAAGGCCGTTACCGCATCGAACCAGTCGCCTGCAAAGATCATATTCGCCACGCTGCCTTGCAGAACGGTGCAGCGGCCCTCCGCTATGGCGGCCTCGTTGACCTTTTTGGATTTCTCCACACTGACGGGGGAATAGTCAATGCCCTTGACAATACCCTCCGGGCATTTTTTCAGAAGTCTCTTGATGTTCGCCCCTCCGCCGCAGCCGCAGTCCAGCACCTTGGCGTCCAGAGTAAGCTCCAAAAAGTGAAGTCCCCACCGTGCCACAGGACTGTGCCCCAGGTTCATCATGGCGACCATGATTTTCCCGCCAAGCCCCACAGGCTTTCTGGTGTTCTCAAAAAATGACATCTTATCATACCTCCGATTTCACACATTCCGCATAAGTCAGCGGGAAGGATGCCTTCAGAACAGCGCTTTTCCGCACCGCCCAGCCGTTTTGCCGTAGGAAGCGCAGGTATTCCTCGCTCGTCCATCTGCTGTGGAGAGGGAAGCCTGCCAGCTTCATGAAAAAGGCTTTGACCTTGCCGGGAAACGAATTTCCCGCGTGGGTAAAGGTGGGCGCGATGAGCACACCGTCGTCCTTCAGCACCCGGCGGATCTCGGCAAGGGCTTTCTCCGGCTGCTGCACAATGTGCAGCGCGTTGGACACGATCACCACGTCGAAGGACTCCTCCACATAGGGCAGACGGAACATATCCTGCACCGAAAAGTGCAGCTTCGCCGATCGGTTGTCCCGTTTTGCCTCGGCAATCATCTCCGGGGAGGCATCCGTCGCCTCAATGTGCGCCGCCGCGTTCACGATGTTTTTTGCAATCAACCCTGTGCCGGTGGCCAACTCCAGCACCGTCTTGGCTTTCACCTCCGGTCGGATCAGTTCATACATCTCGTCATATGCTGCCCGGTCCTTTCGCATAAAGCGGTCATACCGACCGGCATTTTTATCCCAGAAATTCTTGTGTTTTCGCATCGCTATCATTCCTTTCGAAGTTAGATTCATCTAACCGATATGTGCGGTTGTTCGGTTAGATGATGCTAACCGTTGTGCCTTGGAAAAGCCGCATTTCTGCGGCCTTTCGCTTATTCAAATAACTCCCTGCAAGCACCGTACACCAGCGTTTCCAGCACCTGCGGGTATAGCTCCCCAATCTGCTCCTTATGGGAAACTGTGAGGATCAGTCCCCGCACCGTCGCGGCAGCCAAAGAAGCGCCGCACCTTGGCATCAAATCATATTTTTCCAAGAGCTGACGAATATGCGTTTCGTCATCGTGGTAATGGACATTTTTGACGCCCTCCGGCAGTCTCTGTAAAAGCAGCTTCGCATCGTTTTCAATGAAAACCATGTCGCCAGTATCAGACAGCCTCCGGCAGACGGCAAGAACCGCCTTTGCCGCACGCTCCGACGGCGGCAAGCCGTCAGTTTCGCTCAGTGCATGGTCGGCTACCCCGTAAAGCTCGGCATGGATGCCCTCTAAAACCGCAAAGAAAAGCATTTCCTTGGATTCGTAGAATTTATAGAACGAGCCCTTCGCAATCCCGACCGCCTTCGTCAGCAGCTCTACGGAGGTTTTCTTCATCCCCAGCGTGACAGCACAATGTCTCGTTTCCTTCAGCAACGCCTTGCGGAGCTGTTCAGTCTCGTAATCGGTAAAAGCCAAGCCCACGCCTCCTTAAATATGACCAATTCGGTTCTTTCGGTCATATTATACCGCGTTTCTTTCTGTTTTGCAAGAGGTGCAGAGAAAAAATCACTAATCAAAAGGGGTGCAGCGTTGCAGAAAGAGACGCTGGAATTCCGGTAATCGTTGTCGCCGCGGTAAAAGAAACTATATCGTAAAAGGGCATCAGAGCGAAGCATCCAAACGCTGCGTTCTGATACCCATTTTGTTTCATATTGCACGGATGGATTGATTACAAGAAAAAAGCAGGAATTAACACAACATGAACGACATATGATATCTGCAATAATCTTCCTGTGGAACGATCTGCACAACGCTCAACAACATGCCCCATGTATAGAGACGGCGACTCGTATGAGCCGCCGCCTTTTACGTGATTACCGCTCAGGGTCATTTCTTTTTCGTTTACTGCGAGAATTTCGATACTGCTCTTGATTTCTGTGCATAATGAGTTGTCGCGCCTGCCGTTCTTCTGCATCCGCGCCATTTCCATCAGAAGCAGGGCCTGCGCGCCTGTTGCCACCCAGGAATTGATGACGTGAATCTGCGCATGAGGAAATTCCTCCTCCAGCATGGATTTTGCCGTTACCGCAGATTCCAGAGAGGCGGTCAGCGTGCGCGTCATGGTGATGCAGATGATGTCCTTGCCTGCTTCGAGGGCAGGGCGGAATGCATCCATATAATCCTGAATGGAGGGCAGGGAGGTTTTGGGGTAGCCCTTTTCCTCTGTCATATAGCGAAAATATTCCTCTAAAGAGATTTCCTGAATTTCCTTATAATAAGTTTCATGGTCTATCGAAATATAAAAGGGAATCAGCCCGATTCCTAATTCCTTTGCCTTTGCAAAGCCGATATCACAGGCACCATCGCTGAAAATTTGATACTCTGCCATACTATTCTCTCCTTTTATACTCTTTCCACACACAAATTATAAAGCTTACGGTACTCAT
>OHNO01001068.1_pt1 | contig 12495 bp, 8 predicted proteins | sample 1569521 | NCBI WGS metagenome assembly OHNO01 (sample SAMEA3879604, study PRJEB24766) | human gut metagenome | biome: human-associated habitat; feature: feces | place: USA | collected 1985/1987
CGCTTTCACGAGCGATCCGACGTGTCCCACGCCCACGATTCCCAGCGTGCGCTCGGCGGGCTGCCAGCCCTGCGTGCGGGAGAGGTGGACGAGCGCCGCGCCGACCCATTGCAGTACGCCCCGGGCGTTGCAGCCCGCGGCCGTCGTGACTTCGATGCCGTGCGCCGCGCACCACGCCGTGTCGATGTGGTCGAAGCCGATGGTCGCCGTGGCGATCAGCTTTACGCGCGAATCCGCCAGTAGTTTTTCGTCGCACCGCGTGCGGGTGCGGATCACCAGCGCGTCGGCGTTGCGGACGTCGGCGGCCGAAATCGCCGTTCCGGGGAGGTATTCCACCTCGGCGAACGGCTCCAGAACGCCCCGCAGAAAGGGAATGGCGCTGTCGGCAATGATTTTCATGGTAACGGGTGCTTTTTTCGTTTTTCGTCTTTGAGCAAACAAATATAGGTAAAAAATAAAAAATGCGTACCTTTGCAATTCAAAAGCATGTTATGGAACAGAAAAACTTCGATCCGGACGGGGTCGGCGTGGACAACGGAACCTATTTCGGACTTCCGTTCGCTCCCGAAACGGCGGAACTGGTGCTGATCTCGGCGCCGTGGGACGTGACGGTCTCCTACGGGGCCGGAGCGGCTTATGCCCCCGACGCCATTATCGAAGCCTCGACGCAGCTGGATTTCCACGATCCGCTGGCTCCCGGCGCCTGGCGCCGCGGCATCGCCACGGCCGATGTGGACTATGCGTTGCTGGAGGAGTCGCAGCGCCTGCGCGGCGATGCGGAGAAGGTGATCGCCCACCTCGAAGGCGGGGGCAGTCCCGAGGACGACTATGTGGTACGCAAGGTGCGCCGCATCAACGAAGGCTGCCGTGCCATGAACGCCAACATCGGAGCGCAGGCCGCACGGTGGCTCGACGCCGGGAAGACCGTGGGGCTTGTCGGGGGCGACCATTCGACGCCTTACGGCCTGATCCGCGCGCTCGGCGAACGGCATGCGGAGTTCGGAATCCTGCATATCGACGCCCACTGCGACCTGCGCGATGCTTATGAAGGCTTCGAGTTCTCGCATGCTTCGATCATGTTCAACGTCCTGCGCGACGTGCCTTCGGTGAAGAAGATCGCTCAGGTCGCCGTGCGGGATTTCAGCGGAACGGAAGCCGCCCTGGCCGCTTCGTGCGGTCGTATCGCTACCTTCGACGACCTGTCGCTCGCCGCCGCGATGTTTCGCGGTGAGACCTGGGATGCGCTGTGCCGGCGAATCGTGGATGCGCTGCCGCAGGAGGTTTACGTGAGCTTCGACATCGACGGCCTCACTTTTGAGAACTGTCCCCATACGGGTACGCCCGTCTGCGGGGGGCTTACGTTCAACCAGGCCGTGTGGCTGCTCGATACGCTCGTGCGTTCGGGCCGCCGCATCATCGGGTTCGACGTCGTGGAGGTCGCTCCGGCGCCCGAAGCGAAGGTGGATGCCATCACCGGGGCGCGCGTGCTCTGGAAATTGTGTAATTTGACATTAAAATCAAACGGACGGTAAATGCGACTATTTTCGATGTACCGCTGGGTGCGTGAGCGTCATATGATCGGTATACGCGGCCGCAATTTTCTGGAAGCCCCCTGGGCCGGAGGTATCGTGCTGCTCGGCTGCGTGATCGTAGCCATGCTGTTGGCCAACCTGCCCGGGACTTCGCTCTATTACCGCCATCTGCTCGAAACGGATCTTTCGCTGATGGTGCACAGCCCCGACGGGCTGATCGACTGGATTTTCCCGCGCGGGATGACCGTCGAGAAGCTGATCAACGACGGCCTGATGGTGATTTTCTTTTTCGCCGTCGGGCTCGAAATAAAACGGGAGATCGTCTGCGGGCAGCTTTCGTCGGCACGCCAGGCCATCCTGCCTGTATTGGCGGCCGCAGGCGGTATGCTCGCCCCCGCGATCATCTTCCTGTTCTTCAACCACGGCACCATATCCGCCAACGGATGGGGTATACCCACGGCAACCGACATCGCCTTTGCCATCGGCATCCTTTCGATGCTGGGCGACCGCGTGCCGGTTTCGCTCAAGATATTCCTCACGGCACTGGCCATCGCCGACGACCTGGGGGCCATTCTGGTCATCGCGCTTTTCTATGGCGGCAAGGTGCAGATCACCTGCCTGCTGGTGGCGCTGGTCATCATGCTGGGGGTCTACTTTATGAAGCAGATGGGCGAGAAGCGCATGTTCTCCTATCTGGTCCCGGCCTTCGTGGTCTGGGGGCTGTTCTATTACTCGGGCGTCCACTCGACCATCTCGGGCGTGGCGATGGCGCTGCTGATCCCGATGGAGCCGCGTTACAGCAAGGAGTATTTCGCCCATAAGATGCGCCACCTGAAGGAGCTGATGCTGGCGGCAAGTACGTCGGGCGACGATTTCCCCAACGAACACCACCGGTTCTACATGCGCCGTATGCGTTCGCTGGCGGCCGACTCGGTGGGCATGAGCTACCGTCTGGAGCACGGACTGGCGCCCTACGTCACGTTCCTGATCATGCCGGTCTTCGCGCTGGCCAACGCCGGCGTCGAGATTACGTCGCTCGAATACCTCAATATTTTCCACTATTCGCCCGAAATCGGATCAATCGGCATGGGCGTCTTCTTCGGTCTTGTCCTCGGCAAGCCGCTGGGCATCTTCCTTGCCAGCTGGGGAGCCGTGAGGACGGGTCTTGCGGAGCTGCCCGAGGGGGCGACGTGGCGCATGCTGCTGGCCGTGGCCTGCCTGGGCGGTATCGGGTTCACGATGTCGCTGTTCGTCGATTCGCTGGCCTTCACCGACCCCGATCTGGTCGACCGCGGCAAGATCGCGATCCTGATGGGTTCGCTGGCCGCCGCCGTCGTGGGGTGCCTGCTGATCCTGATCTTTTCGGGAAAAAACCGCCGGACCCGGCAGGGCGGGCGGTAGGCATCCGCCGCGCAGGCGGCGTTTGCCGGAAATGGCGTCCGGTCCGGACCCGTGCGGCCGGAACAGATTTATTTGCTTCTGCCGGTGCCTTGCACTATCTTTGCAAAAAAGATTCGATAATGATGAAAAAGACCTTCCCGATCCTCCCGGCCCTCGTGCTGCTGGCCGGAGCCTGCTCGAAAAATTCGGGCGGAGGCGGCGTGAAACTCCGGAACGATACCGATTCGGTGGCCTACGTCATCGGCATGAACGTGGGCGCGAACCTGCTGAAAATGGATTCGACGATCAATGTGAACGCCGTTTGCGAAGGCATCCGCGACATGTTCCGCGGCAATCCCAGACTCTCGGCGGCCGATGCCGAGACGTTCTATCTGAGCTACGTGAACTACGCCCTTCCCGAGAAGGCGCGCGCCTATGAGGAGCAGTTCCTCCTCGACATCGCCAAGTCGAACCGCTCCTATGCCCGCACGTCGTCGGGCGTGACCTACACCGTTACGGACGTCGGGGATCAGAATCAGGTTCCCACTTCCGAGCGCGACAGCGTGGCCCTGCGGTGGGTGATCCGCACGGCGGCGGGCGACGAGATCGCCTCCTCCTACGAGCGGGGCGATACGGTGCGTTCGCTGGTCCGCAACCTGCGGCGCGGGGTGCAGGAGAGCGTGAAGCTCATCGGCAAGGGCGGCAAGATCAACGCCTGGATGCCTTCGTCGGCAGCCTACGGCGCCGAGGGCGACAAGGAACTGGGCGTGGCTCCCAATGCGACGCTCTATTTCGAGATCGAACTCGTCGACCTCGACAAGTATACGACCCGGTCGCGGCGGCGTTGACGGTCCGTCCGGCGCCGCCGGTTCCGCGGCCGGATCGTCCGGCCCGGGGATTTCGCCAAAATAGTTGCTCGGAATCATTTCGTTAACAAAATTTTTATATCTTTGCGGGGAATAAGCCCGCGCTTTGATAGGCGGCGCCTCGGCAGAGCCGGATAAATTCGCCTCTGCTCCCGGTTTGCACTGTCTTTGCGCGTGCGACGGCGACAATATAAAGGAAACATCAAACATAGTGAAAACAACAATGAAAAAAATCTTTTTTGCTGCGGCGCTCGCGGGTGCCGCAATGCTCGCCTCCTGCGGAGGAAACAAGGGCGGGGTACAGCTGGGCAGTCTGTCCGAGTTCGACTCTCTGTCGTATTCGCTCGGAGCCAACATCGGCTATGGCATGAGCTACGAAATGAAGGATATTCCGTTCGATTTCAAGGCTGTGGACAAGGGTGTCCGGGAAGGCGCTCTGGGCAAGGCCACCCAGGAGCACGACAAGTCGCTCGATATGCTGCGCGAATATTTTATGACCAAGCGCGGCGAGCGTGCGCAGGCCGTGGCGCAGAAGCGTGCCGAGGCGGACAGCGTGCGCCTGGCCGGCGGCGACACGACCAAGGTGGAGTATCCCGCGGCCGATCCCGACATGTTCGAGAGCGAGGAGGAGCGTACCGAGATCTCCTATGCCTTCGGTAACGACATCGGTTACAACATCGCACAGAGCGGCATGCCCATTCAGCTGGTCTGGATCGGCGAGGCCATGCAGAACGTGCGCGACAACAACGCCAAGATGACCGAGGACGAGGTGAACCAGTACTTGCAGTACTACTTCATGGTGAAGCGTCCGGCCGAGAACGCCGAGGCTTCGAAGGCGTGGCTGGAGAAGACGGAGAAGAAGTCGGGCGTGAAGAAGACCGAGTCGGGCCTGCTCTATAAGGTTACCGACGCCGGCGACGCTTCGGTGATGCCCAAGGACCCGCGCGACGTGGTGAAGGTGCACTATACGGGCCGTACCCGCGAAGGCAAGGTGTTCGACACCTCGAAGTTCGCCAACCGTTCGAAGGAGCAGCAGGAGATGATCAAGAAGCAGCGTCCCGATGATTTCGACAAGGACGAACCCGTCGAGTTCCCGCTCAACCGTGTGATTCCCGGATGGACGGAAGGGTTGCAGCTGGTGGGCAAGGGCGGCAAGATCACGCTCTGGATTCCCGCCGACCTGGCTTACGGTGCGCGCGGCGCAGGCCGTGACATCGGTCCCAACGAGGCTCTGGAGTTCGAGGTCGAGCTGATCGACGTCACTCCCTACGTGGAGCCTGCTCCGGCTGATTCGACCGCAACGGCCGAGAAGCCCGAGGCTGCTCCCGCAAAATAGTCGGACCGTGAAAAATGAATCCGGATGTGCGCATGCGCATCCGGATTTTTTATAAATAGGCATCTAAAAAAACTCCGGCCTTCGATGATTCGAAGGCCGGAGTTTTTCGGTTGAGTCCGTTTAGAACGGCAGGTCGTCGACCTGTGCGGGCGCAGAGGCGTATGAAGGCTCCTCGGCGATGGGCGGCATGTCGGGCATCGGGGCCGCCGCGGCCTCCTGTTTGGGTTGCAGACGCCATGCGCGGATGTCGGTGTACCAGCGGCCGTTGTATTCGCGCGACTCGATGTTGACCGAGACGTTGTAGGTCGAGCCCTCTTTCAGACGGGCCACGTCTTCGGGCTTGTTGAAGAACGTAACGCAGATTTTGCGTGTGAAAGAGCCTTCGTTCATTTCGAAAACCACATCCTGACGCTGCCACTCACCGCGTGCCGACGTTCCCTTCGTCACGGGCAGTATTTTGTAAACGGTTCCTTCGAATTCCATAGTGTAAATAGGGTTTGTTTGCGACAAAGGTAGCAATTTTCCGGGACATTCGGAGCCTTTCCCGCGGAAAAAACGCCTGACGTCCGAAGATCGGCGGATGCGGCGTTTCTGTCCCGGAACCGCGGCGTGCACCCCGTTCCGGTCGGCTCCGTCGGAGGTTCGGCCCTTTCTTTTTGCTGCCTGTTACAGTGGTCTGCGGCCCGTAATCCGTATAAAAAAGCAGGGTCCGGTTTGCTTTTTTTGCTTTTTTTGAATTATCTTTGGTGCTGTAATGATATTTTTTATTTGTCGGAGCGTTCTGCCGGACTGTCCGGTTTCGGCTGCGTCCGGCGTGTTGGCACCTTTGTCCATGATGAAAAAACTACTGCTTTTTGTTGCGCTTCTCGGCCTTGCGCTGCCCCTGCGGGCGCAGGACGACAAGGCGCTGGCCGCCGCCGCTGCGAAGGCCGACCTGAAACTGATGTCGTTCAACATCCGCTATTACAAGCCCGGCGCCGACGGCGACAACGGCTGGGTTGCGCGGCGCACCGCCTGTCTGGAGATGATCCGTGCGGAATCGCCCGACGTCATCGGCTTCCAGGAGCCGCACCGGCCGCAGATCGACTATCTGAAGGTGAACCTCCCCGAATACGCCGAGGTCGACATGGGACGCGACGCCGCGACCGACATCGAGAAGAAACCCGACGGCGGCGAGCATCTGATGATCATGTACCGCCGTTCGAAATACATCCTGCTCGACAGCGGGTTTTTCTGGATCAGCCCCACGCCCGAATGCCCTTCGCGGGGCTGGGACGCCATGTGCCGCCGCGTCACGGTGTGGGTGCAGCTCAAGGACCGGAAAACCGGAAAGGAGTTCTTCTATTTCGACACCCATTTCGATCATATCGGCAAGCAGGCCCGCGCCGAATCGGCCCGGATGATGGTCGCCCGGATGAAGCGGATCGCCGGTGAGAAGGCCGCCGTCTTTCTCTCGGGAGACCTGAATACGACCTACGACAACGCCCTGCTCGACCCGCTGAAGGCGTGGATGCAGTCGGCGCGCCATGCGGCCCCGGTGACCGACGAACTGCCGACGTTCAACGACTTCGGCAAGCGTTCGCTGTGGATCGACTTCATTTTCGCCCGCAACGCCCGTGCGCTGGCCTACCGGACCCTTGTCGATTCCGGGCGTTACGGCGTTCCGTTCCTCTCGGATCACAATCCCGTTTACGCGCTCTACAAACTCTGAATCCGCCGGACGGCCGACAAACCCGGATACAACCAAATTCCGATACCATGAAGAACCTTTCCCTCGTTTTCCGCAGCCTCGCGCTGCCCGTGCTGCTGCTGACGCTGAACGCCGCCGGTGCGCAGGAGAAGCAACCGCTCCGTTACGTCGATGCCGCGACGCTGACCGTCATCGGCAAGAGCATGCCCACTCCCAAACTGTTCCAGCGGGTCGACACCGCCCGTTACGAACTCTGGCAGCCCGTGAAGAACTACTCGGCCTTCTCCACCGGACTGGCCGTCGTTTTCCGCACCGACAGCCGGACGATCCGCGCCCGGTGGAAAACCGGCGGATACGGATTGGGCCACAACATGACCGCCATCGCCCGCAAGGGTCTCGACCTCTACATCGAGCGCGACGGGCAGTGGGTCTACGCCGGTTTCGGCTGGCCCAAGGGCGACAACCACGACAGCGCGCTGGTCGAGTATATGGACGAGGGCGAAAAGACCTGTCTGGTCTACCTGCCCCTGTGGGACGAGGTGCTTTCGCTGGAACTGGGCATCGACGGCGACAGCCGCATCGAGGCCGTTCCGAACCCCTTCCGCCACCGGATCGTGGTGCTCGGGTCGAGCATCACCCACGGCGCTTCGGCCGGGCGTCCCGGCATGACCTGGACGGCGCGGCTGGCCCGCCGGATGGGACTCGATTTCCTGAATCTCGGTTACAGCGGGCAATGCAAGCTGCAACCCGAATTCGCGCGGATGCTGGCCGAGATGGAGGCCGACGCCTTTGTTTTCGACGCCTTCTCCAACCCGAGTGCCGGGGAGATCGAGGAGCGGCTCGACGCCTTCGTGGCGACCGTCCGCAAGGCGCATCCCTCGACGCCGCTGATCTTCATCCAGACCGAGGTCCGCGAGACCGTGAATTTCAACCTCCGGGCGCGGAAATTCGAATCCGACAAGCGCGCCGCCGCCGAAGCGGGCATCCGGCGGCTGATGAAGGACGACCGGAACATCTACTTCATCGACTCCCGGGGGATGATCGGCACGGACCACCTCGGGACGGTCGACGGTTCGCACCCCTCCGACCAGGGTTTCATGTACATGACCCGCCATCTCGAACCGCAGCTGCGCAAGATTTTCCGGAAATACGGAATCCGCTGATCCGCAGACCGGCAGGGCCGCAGCTTTCGGGCTGCGGCTTTTTCGTTTTTTGGGGCAGGAGGTTGCAAATCTGAAATTAATGCTATCTTTGCTTCCGGTATGACCGAAGATTTCATTCAGGAAAACGAGGATCGGGAACTGTTCCGGCGGATCAAGCAGGGGAGCGAGGAGGCTTTCCGGGTGGTTTACGGGAAGTATCACCGGATACTCTATGCCGTGGCCCTGAAGATGCTGAAGGACCGTTCCGCGGCCGAGAACGCCGTGCAGCACGTCTTCGTGAAACTTTGGATCGGGCGGCAGGAGATGACCGTCATGCTGAGCCTGCGGAACTACCTCTACACGATGACCCGCAACTACATCCTCAATTACCTGCGCAGCCGCAATACCGAGCTGGTGCACAGCTACCGCCTGGCGCAGCTCATTCCCGAGGCTTCGGACCCGCTCGACGCGCAGATCGAGCGCGAGGATCTTTTGCAGATGCTCGATACGGTGATCGCGGGGCTTCCGACCCAGAAGCGGCAGGTCATGTACCTGCGCAAGGCGGGCTATTCGAACCCCGAGATCGCCGAAATGCTCAATCTTTCGGTCAACACCGTCCGTTCGCACTACCAGGAGGGCGTCAAACTCCTGAAGAGCCGTTTCGGCCATATCGTCCTGCTTATCGTCATCCTGCAAACTTTATTTTTATGAACAGACCTTCGGAAGAACTTTTGCATAAGACGCTCGAAAACCGCGCCACCGCCGCCGAGGCCACTTCGGTCGCCGAGTGGCTCGCCACCGATTCGGGCCAGGCATGGGCCAGTCGCTACATCGGCCGCGACTTCGACCGGCAGGAGTCCTGCGGCGACTATGAGCGGGAGGAGGTCGCCTCGGAGCGCATCTTCGCGCGGATCAAAACCGCCCTCACGCGCAGCCGGCGCCGCATTCTTTTTCGCGTCGCCGCCGTCGTGATTCCCGTCGCGCTGGTGCTGGGCGTCGCCCTGCGTCTCGACCGTCAGGTAGGGGGCATCTTTTCGGATGCGGAGTACGGCGAATTCGTCGTCGACCGGGGGCGGCGTACGCAGTGCCTGTTTCAGGACGGCACGGTCGCCCACCTCAATTCCGAGTCGAAAATCCACTATCCCGTGAAGTTCGGGCTTTTCGAGCGTCGCATCCGGCTCGAAGGCGAAGCCTACTTCGAGGTGACCCACAATCCCCGGCGGCCGTTCGTCGTGGAGTTCGAGGGCGGAGAGATCCAGGTGCTCGGCACGTCGTTCAACGTCAAGGCCTACCGCGACGATGACATCGTCGCCGTAACGCTCGACGAGGGGCGCGTGGTGCTCGACGACCGTCGCGGCGGTCGTTTCGAGCTGTCGCCCTCCGAACAGCTGCTCTACGACCGCCGCTCGGGCGAGGGGCGGATCGTCCGCGGAGCCGACGCCATGCGTTATTCGATCTGGAAGGACGACGTGATCTCGTTCCGCGACACGCCCCTTGCAGAGGTGCTCGAAACCCTTTCGCGGTGGTACGACGTGCGCTTCGAAACCGACGGACAGCCCGATCGCCCCATATCCTACACCTTTGCGACCGACAACACGCTGCTGGATAGTGTTTTGCGTGAAATGGAACTGATCTCTCCGGTGCGTTTCGAACGCACCAAAACAGAAATAAAGGTAAGTTTCAGATAAAAAAAAGAGTTTCGGCTCATCGTTTTTTCCCGTTTGCGTGTCTATTCTGTGAAAAGCGCGCAAACGGGCTTTTTAGTAAACAACTACCTAAACTAATCTGTATGAAACGAATCAGACTACTCTTTCTGATGCTGCTTTGTGTAGCCGGGACGGCCCTGACGGCCCGGGCGCAGAAAGTGACGTTGAATTTCCGGAATGCCAAGCTCGAACAGGTGTTCGGGCGGATTACCGAGCAGACGGGCTACACGTTCTACTACGCGCGTCCGACGGTCAATCCCGACAAGGTCGTCAGCATCGCCGTCGCGGATGTCGACGTGCGTGCGGCGCTGAAACAGCTGCTGGCGGACGACAAGGTCGAAATCGAGATCCGCGACGGCAAGATTTACCTTTCCCCCCCCCGGCAGAGTACCGCTGTGCCGCAATCCGTTAAGGGCGTCGTCCGGGATGCCGCGGGCCAGCCCGTTGTCGGGGCCGCGGTGATCGTCAAGGGAACCACCCGCGGCGTGAGTTCCGGGACCGACGGCTCGTTCTCGTTCGAGGGTCTGGCTGACGGCGCCGTGCTGCAAGTCTCGGCGCTGGGCTACGCCACTGCCGAAATCCCGGTCGGCAACCGTTCGTTCGTCGCCGTGGAGCTGAAGGAGGACGCCACGCTCGTCGACGAGGTGGTGGTCGTGGGCTACGGCACGCAGAAGAAGGCCAACCTGACGGGCGCCGTGGCCAGCATCTCGCAGAAAGAACTCCAGGATCGTCCCGTTTCGAGCGTGGGCAGGGCCCTGCAGGGTGCCATTCCCAACCTCAACGTCACCCTCTCGTCGGGACAACCCGGCGCGGGAGCTTCGTACAACATCCGCGGCAACACGTCGCCCAACGGCGGCAGCCCGCTGATCCTGATCGACGGCATCGAATCGTCATCGACCGACCTGGCCCGTCTCCAGCCGGACGACATCGCCGACTTCTCGGTGCTGAAGGATGCAACGGCCTCGGCGGTTTACGGTGCCCGGGGTGCCAACGGCGTGGTGCTGGTCAATACCAAGAGCGGCCGCGAGGGGAAGACGCAGTTCAACTTCCGCGCCGAGAACTCCATTTCGACCAATACCCGCAATTTCCGTTTCGCCGACAACATTACCTACATGCAACTGGCCAACGAGGCCGTGCTGACGCGTAACCCGCAGTCGCCGCTGACCTATTCGAAGGACAAGATCGAACATACCCGCCGTGGGGACAACCCGGTGCTCTACCCGAACAACGACTGGATCGACCAGCTGATCAAACCCTCGACCATGAACCAGCGGTTCAATGCGAATATCTCGGGCGGCGGGCGTGTCGCACGCTTCTACCTGGCCGGTACGTTCAACATCGACAACGGTGTGTTGCGGAACGACAACGGAAACGATTTCAAGAATAACATCAGTCTGAAGAACTATTCGATCCGTTCGAATACGGATTTGCAGCTGACCAAAACCACGGTGGCGACAGTGCGCGTCTATGCGCAGTTCGACGACTATCACGGCCCGATCGGCGGAGGTGAAAAAATCTTCAATTCAGCCATGGCCGCCAACCCAGTGGCCTTCCCGGCCGTCTATCCGCAGAGCTATTCGCCGACGACCACGCACCCGATGTTCGGCAGCGCGCTGACCCCCAATTCGACGGGCCAGCTTTACACGAACCCCTATGCGCAGATGGTTTCGGGCTACCAGGTTAACAATGCCTCGACCATCAATGCCCAGATCGAGTTCAAGCAGGACTTCGGGTTCTGGGTGCCCGGACTTACGGCACGCGCCATGGGATATACCCAGCGGTACTCCTTCTTCTCGACTACCCGCCAGTACAATCCTTTCTATTACAAGGCAGACCTCACGTCGCAGGGCGTCGTGCTGACCCCGTTCAACGATGGCGGGAACGCTTCGATCGGGACGCCGGGTACCGAATACCTCAATTACAACGAAGGCGAAAAGAAGGTCAGCACGGCCTATTACGGCGAAGCCGTCATCAATTACGACCGCACCTTCGCCGACAAGCACCAGGTGACGGGTATGCTTATCGGGACGATCCGCCATTCGATTGTCGGTAATGCCGGCACGCTCGAAGGGTCGCTGCCGTCGCGCAACCTGGGGCTCTCGGGGCGTTTCACTTACGGCTTCGACTCCCGCTACCTGCTGGAGTTTAACTTCGGTTACAACGGCTCCGAGCGTTTTTCGAGCAACAAGCGGTGGGGTTTCTTCCCCTCGATCGGCGGCGGTTGGGTCGTCTCCAACGAAAAATTCTTCGCCCCGCTCAAGAAGGTCATCTCCGACATGAAACTGCGTGTTTCCTACGGTTTGATCGGTAACGACCAGATCGGCGATGTGAACGACCGTTTCTTCTACCTTTCGAACGTGAACCTGAACCAGACGGGCGACCGCTCGCAGGTTTTCGGCGAGAACTTCCTCTACGGGCGTCCCGGTGTGGAAACGACGCGTTACGCTAATTACGACATCGGCTGGGAAGAGTCGCGCCAGTTGAATCTCGGTTTGGATATGAAGATCGGTGGTGTGAATATCATCGTCGAGCCTTACTGGCAGGAACGCTCCAACATCCTGCTGGATCGCACCTATATTCCTGCGACGATGGGTTTGTCGGCGAAGGTGAAAGCCAATACGGGCAAGGCCAAGTCGCACGGCGTCGATGTGTCGGTCGATTACAACAAGTTCTTCCGGAGCGGCCTTTGGACGACGCTGCGCGGGAATTTTACCTATGCCACCAACGAGATCACGGTGTATGACGAGCCCAATTATCCCGCCAACGAATACTACCGTTCGCGCCTGGGCTATCCCTTCGCCCAGACCTGGGGCTACGTGGCCGAACGCCTTTTCGTCGATGAC
>OHNO01001074.1_pt1 | contig 12432 bp, 10 predicted proteins | sample 1569521 | NCBI WGS metagenome assembly OHNO01 (sample SAMEA3879604, study PRJEB24766) | human gut metagenome | biome: human-associated habitat; feature: feces | place: USA | collected 1985/1987
GTTACAAAAGCCGAAGTTATAAAAACTGCTTCTGATATGGCTGATAGAAATGGACTTCATAATGTTTCTTTGAAAGCTATTGCTGAAAATTTAGGGATTCGTACCCCCTCCTTATATAATCATATAGGAAGTTTGGATGAACTTCTTAGGGAGATAGCACATAGTGGTATGCGTACTATGAATGAAAAAATGATTCGTGCAGCAATCGGTAAGACAGGGGATTCAGCGTTAAAATTAGTGGCAGTTGAATATCTTAATTATATGATTGAACATCCCGGTGTTTATGAAATAATTCAATGGGCTAGTTGGAATGGAACAGAGGAAACAGCAATCATTTTTAATGATTATCTATCTTTACTTAAAACACTTATTTGCTCATGTGGCTTTAATCCAGATAAGACCACTGAAATTTTGAGCATGGTAACAGGTATGCTTCATGGTTATACAACTTTACAATTAAGATATGCTTTTTCTAATCCTGATAAAGTAAGAAAAGAATTATCCGAAGCAATTGACACACTACTATTGGGAGCTAATCAAAAATATAAAGACTAATGATAAATTTTAAAAAGAAATACTTTATAAGAGAAACGTGCAAATCTCAAATGAGAAATGCACGTTTTTCTATAACTATTTCACAATCTTCCAGTTTTCCCCGTTCTTTTCCAGCACAAGGTCAAACTGCGATACCTGTGTTGTCATGGTCTGGTTATCCAGATATTTTACTGCTAGGGAAGCGGTCACCTGATTTCCGTTTCGGTTGTAGACCGGATTCACCAGTTCCGAGAAAATGTATTCTTTTCCCACAGGTTTCAGTACGCCCTCATTCACATAATAGGTCAGCTCCTTTGCGGTTGCCGTAGGGTACAGCTTGAAAAAGGTAGTGAGAAATTCGTTGATTTCCTCCGTAGTGATGGAATCCACCGTACCGTCACTTTGTACCGCTTTTGGCGTATAGCCGGATTTTATGGGAATGCTGGTAATGGTTGGGTTCTGGATAATCGTCAGGTTTCCAGAGCCGTCCACATAGACCGTCACCTGATAGGCGGAACGGACGGTTTTACTGGATTCTCCCTCTGTGATACGCTGTTCCACTGTATAGGTCACTTGATAATGCTGCTCCTTTTCTTCTATGATTTCCCATATCTGAAAATCAGTCAGGGCAGACGATACGGGGATGTCCTTTCGGACAGTATCTACATTCAGGGCTTGCAGCTCTCCGGTGAGATAGCCTTTTAAAGCATTTGTCCGGTTATCAATGGAAGCGGCGGACTGTTCCCATGAATAGTAGACTTCTGCGAAATTCTCCACAAAGTTTTCTATCTTGTGGGTGTCGAGGATTTGTTCCTCAATTACTTTGGTTTCATGGACAGTATGAATGTCTATCGCCGTGAAATTCTTATAGACGGCAAACAGGAAACTCACTGCCAGCAGCACCCACAGGGCAATCACGGTTTTTTTGTGGGTATTGACTTTGTAAACTTTCAGCTTCTTTTCTTTCTGCTTTTTCTGGTTTTCCTCTTTTCTAATCTGAATCATATCGGTTCATCCTTTCTATTGTTTGATTCGTCCGGCTCCGGCAAGGTGCTGTTGCCAGTAGGAGCCTGTCAGGTCTGCGTAACCAATGGGATTTCCGGCATGGTACATCCGGTTATTTCCCACATATAGCCCCACATGGGTGATGTAGGTTCCAGCGTTGTAGGTAGAATGGAAAAAGACCAAATCCCCTGCTTTTGCTTCGGACAGGGGGATGTGCTGCGTTATATTGTACTGTTCCTGTGCTGTCCGTGGCAGGGCGATTCCTGCCTTGCCATAGCACCACTGCACCAGTCCCGAACAGTCAAAGGAAGTGGAGGGGGAATCGCCCCCGTACACATACGTCCAGCCCTCATACTTTAAGGCTTCCTCCATGATAGCCTGCACCGTTTCATCATCAAACTGTGCCACGGTCAGGTATTGCGATACCAAGAGGACATAGAACATATTTCCGTAGGAATACCGCCAGCCCCCGTTTTTCTCTACGGCAACAGGGTTGGTGTAGGTGACTTTCTTTCCGCCGGATTTTTCCCTTGCGAAGCTCTCTGCCAGTTCAAAGGTGTACTTTTTCCCGTGTCCTGCCACATAGTCTAGGAAACCGCCGCCGTAGTTGTAGGATTGAATCACACTGTTTAAGTCACAGCCCTTTGTTTCTGCCGCTGCGAGCAGTTCCGAGAAATATTTGCAGCCCTGTTTGATGGATTCCTCTGTGCTAAGGGAGTTCGGGGGAAGCCCCAGAGATTCCGAGGACTGCATAACGTCTTCCAGCGTGCCGCCGGATTCCACCTGAATGATGGCGAGCAGCACATTTAAGTATTCCTCTATGCCATATTCCCTTGCATACTTTTCCAGCATAGGTTTATGGGCGAGGACTTCCTGTGATACGCTCACGCCCCCATAGATAAGGTTTCCGCCGCTTCCGCCGTCTTCCTCATCCGAGAAGACAATCACCACCAAAAGGAGCAGGGAGAACATCATCACGAACACGCCGGAACAGGCAAAGAAAAGGTGTCTTAACTTCATGGTTTCTCCCCTTTCTTTTGTTTGGCAGCCGCTTTTACTGTTTTTGTCCACTCCTTTCTGGCGGTGGTACGCCGGATGGTAAAGTTCGATTCCTTAACCACAGGGGCAGCCCGTTTTCTTTCCGGTATCACAGGAGCCGTATCATTCTGGACAGGTCTTGCCGGACGGGGAGCAGCCGGTGTGATAGTTGGAGCTGTCTTTTGTCTTTCATCTGGCTGGACAGGGGAAGCCGGTGGGACTATCTGGCGTTCTGCCCTTACAGGCGGTGTATGTTCATAGTGGATGGAAGCAGCTTTTACCACCGGAACCGAAGCCCGTTCTGCCACAGTTCCCCCATAAGAAACCTGTCCCCGTTCCCTGATGGATGGGGAAGCTGGCTGTATAGCTGGTTTTCCTGCATGGGCGGTATCTGCATGATGTCGGAAATCTTCTGGCTGCTTTGTAGTAACAGGGCGTTCATGGACAGGAGCCGCCCCTTTGGGTGCTTCGGAAGCTGTCTTTTGCGGCTGTTTTGCCTGTTCCAGTTCCGCCCTGCGTTCTGCAATGGTCTGTCTGCGGCTTTCTGCCTGTGCGTTCCGCTGTTCGGCTCTGGCAGTTCGGGTCTGGGTCACGCTGGAAGTAAAATCCCGTACTCCCTCTGATACCTGTGTTTTCCCGTGGTAAAGGGCGTACTTTGCATTGACAGGCAAATCCTTTGCCTGCTCCCGAAGCTGTCCGGCAGTATCGGCTATCTTATCTTTGGTATCGGCCGCCGCATCTACCGCAGAACCAGCCCGTTTCCATGCGGATTCCTTTTCCGGTGCTGCCTGTCCGTCTGGTCTGCTGTGGTCTGCCTGCGTCCGTTTGGAAGAGCCGGAGCTGGAAGCAGTTCTCTGGTCTGAGCCAGCCTGTTTTCCTGCATGGTAGGCAGCCGTACCAGCCCCAAGAGCCGCCACAGAACATCCTAACTTATGCTGTAAACGGTGCATATGGGCGTGCATGAGCATACGGGGTCTTCGCATGATACGGCTTCCCATGCTTTGGGAATCACCGCTCTGTAAGGAGAACATCCCCATCAAATCCCCCAGCTTGAAATAAATTCCGGCAAAGGTCACTATCTGCAAGAACGCCGTCAGGAAGAACGGATATTCCCCAGACAGGTTGTAGAGCATGGTGGAAATGCTGAACGCTACCGTGATAATCAGGGTGATTCCGGCTCTGGTAAGGATGGTATTGAACAGTTTCGTGATGGCACGTTTTGACATCCCCTCAAAAGAGGGAACCATGCTAAGGAGAAAGCTCACAGGCAGGAACATGGCGTAGATGATAAAAAGCACCTGTGAGAAAATCATTATCCCCGTGAGCAGGAATACAAAAACAGAGATACCGATATTGAACATGAACAGGAAGAAGACGGTTCCCAATCGGTTGATGGTCTTTGTGATGGTAAGGTTGGTGTTTTCCCTGTCTTCGATTTCCTCCACCACGATTTCTTCCCTGTCCTGCCCGTTGTTTTCGTCTGGACTGGTTGAAAGCAGGCGTTCCACACGGTCAGCCCCAAGGCTTTCCACATCCGAGTTGCCGTATTGCAGCAGGAGCCACGGCTGCTTGACCTGAATGGAAAACAGGCTGTCCCGTATCAAATCCACGCTGTCTTTTCCTTGACTTTCTGAGTTTGGCAGCACAATCTTTGTACCAAGGGTCAGGCTGGCATTGCTGATGTCTGCGGAAAATTCATTGATTTTCCCGATATAATCAGGGGCATAGGCGATAAAGGCAGCGGACAACACGAACACCACCACGAAATTCACAACGGCATGGATGGCTTTTGTGGTTTCCCGTTTGATAAGCCCTGTGTAGGCAACGTAAATCCCCACCACCAGAATGAGAATCAACAGGAACCCGATATAAAATCCTTCCGAGGACAAGCCGCCTGTGGTAACGCCTGCAAGGGTCTGCATATTTTTCCCGATGGAATCCGCCGTGGAGGAAATGAAGTCCAGCGAGTAGGCTTCCTGAATCAGATACCCTGTAGCGTTGGAAAGGTACAGGCTGATTGTCCAGATAAAATTTGTGATGGCATACAGCCCGTACATCACCTGTTTTCCGATACCGTCCAGCCAGTTCCACGGGAGCCAGTCCCATCCGCTGTCCACATAAAAATCAAGCTGGTAGTTGTCCAGCGGATATTTGCTGTATTCGTTGGCAGCGTCCACCGTATCATCCACCAGTCCGGCAGCGTGGGCGGCTGTGCCAAAGACTGCCAGCAGCAGGAGGATGAGCAGGAGTGCCAGCAGCACTTTTCCTGCTATACTCCCGATTTTTTTAAAAGAGTTTTCTCCCTTTGTCCGGCAAGGGACAAGAGCTGTCCCCTGCTGGATGGGCTTTCTTATCTTCATTCCTCCACCTCTTTTCTAACAGGCGGTCTGGTGTCAAAGGCATGGAACAGGTCTTCAAAGATAGGATGGAACTGTATCACTCCTACACGCCCGTACAAATCACTGATAAGGCACTGTCCGTTTTCCAAGTCACGGAGCCGCTTCTGGTTGTTTTCATCTTCGGAATCCACCCCGAAAAAGGCGAGGGTCTTCTTGATTTCGTTGATGTCTGTGGAACGGAACGCAAATTTCAAGCCCAGATTGTTTTTCAGCTTTTCATCCAGCAAATCGTCCGTGTTCTGGGTGACAAAGTAAACGCCTGCGTTCATGGCACGTCCGGCACGAACCAGCTTCATGGAGAGGGTCTTGCCCTGTGCCACCTGTAAGAAGCTCCATGCTTCATCCAAATCCACAATCTTAAACACGCTGCGGTCGGTATGGATGAAGTCGAGGGCAAAGGTACTGATAACAATGAGCATTGCCACGGAAAGCAGCTCCATTGTGGTGTATTCTTCAAACGAGGTTTCCTTATCCGGCAGCACCAAATCCGCCACCTGAATGATGTTGAGCTGCTTTTCAAGGCTGATGGACTGTGTGACATCCCCATCCGAAAAGAGCAGGTGTGCAAAGTCATAGTCCGTAAAGGATTCGATATGGTCGGCTATGCTGGTGCTGATGGTGGTTCCCTCCGCCCGTAGTTCCTCAATCACCTTTAAAAGCCCCCGCTCCTCACTGTTTGTTACCGCACGAATAGCTTTCCGAAGAACAGGGAACTTTTCCCCGTCACGGCTGGAAATGCCCGTTAAAAAGGTCAGGATGTCGATTGCCAGTGATTCGGAATCCTTTGGGTTCTCCATAATCACATAGGGGTCGAGCAAGCCCCTGTTCTGTTCCTCTGAGGTCAGGTTTACGATATTGATTTCATGGGCGATTTCCGGCAGGGTTTCTTTCCAGCGTCCCCGTTCCGCTTTCGGGTCAACAATGAGTGCCTGTGCCCCAAATAAAACGGAATAATAAACAATCATGTTGTTACTGAATGATTTTCCACCGCCGAGGGAGCCGACAAAAGCGGCAGCAAGGGCGTTGGTGACGGAGCCTTTTACCCCTTGACTGGCAAGGGCAGGCTTTAAGTACACGTTTCTTCCTGTATCAAGGCTGTACCCGATATAAATACCCTCCGTTTCCCCCAACATCTGGGTTGCCCCGAAGCCAAGACCAGCAAGGAAGTCGCTGGTGACATACTGGATGTAATCGTTCAGATACCGTTTGCTGGCAGGGAGAAATTCCCCATGCAGCCCCAGCATATCCCCAAAGGGGCGAACCAGCTTCACGTTCAAATCATCATAAAAATCTTTCACCTCATTGCAGCGGCGTTTCAGTTCTTCCAAGTCGGGAGCCGTCACACGAACCACATAGGACAGCTTATACATGGATTCCTTGCTCTGGTCTAAGGTGGATTCCAGCTCATTCACGCTGTCTAAAGCATCCACCACGTTTGTACTGGTTTCGCTGTCATTCTGCCATGCGTGGCTGTCCAAATCTTTCAGCTCTTTTTTCTTGTTCCGCACCGTGGAGAGGGCTTTCCGATTTGTGACAATCTCCACATTCATAGAGGTATCAATGGGAAAGGTGAATTGCTGCTGCTGATAGTAAAAGATTTCCGAGGATGGGAAGTCCAGTTCCCCCACAATGCTGTTGATGGTAAAGTAGGCGGCATACACTGTCCCGTCTTCCTGTTCGATTTTCAGATACCGCTGGTTTTCCTCTATCAGACAACGGGTGGGTTTGATGAGGTCATAGTATTTCACCAGCGTTTCCTCCTGAAACCGCTTCTTCGGCAGGTAATACTCATAATCTTCGTAGGCGGTTCCGGTCTGCCCGTATAAATGTTCAATCAGATAGCCGAAATCGTCCTTATCAAGCCGCCGTACTTTGAAACGGCGTGAGATTTTATTTTCCAGTAGTTTTTCCATCTTCTGAAACCGCCAGATTTCTTCATTGCTCATGGAAACAAAATCCCCCATGAGCTTGTGGTTGACTTCATGGAGGAAATCGGAAACGGCGGTCTTTGCTTCCCTGCGAAATTGCTTCATGGTGACTTCCTGCTCATTGACAAGCAGCTTGAAGCCGATAAAAAAGCGGTAGTCCACCTGATTTTCCCCTATCATGGAAATCAGGGCTTCGGTCTGTGCGTCAATCTTTGCACAGGCAACGTCCTTTAACTTGCCCGTCACTTCCTGTTTGGAGCGTTCCTGTGCCGCCCGTATGCTGGATTCAGTGCTGATTTGCAGGGCGTGAATCTTCCCGTCCCTGTTCTGGGCGATAAGCTGCCGGAACGAATCGTGTACCTGATACTTCTGTTCAGGGCTTAAAAAGGAATAGTTGTAGGGAAGCAGCTCATAGTAAGCAAAGCACTCCCCGTCATGGTTGAACACAAGGTTATTTTCGATATACTTAATCGGATATGCCATAAATATCACTCCTAACTGCCGTGATGGGCTGTGCCGGATATTCCTTTTCCAGCTTCACGGGCTTTCCTGCATACGTCAGTTTCGGGCGTACCAGATATGCCAGTACGGATTTCAGGAAGCCGTAAGGCTTCTTCCCGTCAAAGGTCTTCTGGCACATGAACCAAGTGAGGGCAAAGGGTACGCCGAAATATTTTAAAAATGCCCCGTCAATGAACGAAAGAGGAGGGAGGTTCCCCAAGAGCATAACCGCAAACACCGACATCACGAACCACGCCATCTGTGTGAACGTGATGGGGAATGGCAGTTTAAAATCATTGATGGAATAGAGTACCTTTTCCACCGACCAGATACTGGTATAGCTTCGTATTTTCTTCATGTTGTCCGTCCTTTCTAAAAGATGGGGCAGCAAAAGCCACCCCTGAATCAAAAAATCCGCCTGTATTTCCTGAAAGAGATACAGACGGGTCTACCGTAAGATTTCATATACGCCGTGGTTCGTGACGATAAAAGTTCCCTCCAATTCCATGTCACGCCCATAGGCTTCATAGTCGATATAGTTTTGTAAGTGTGCCGGAAGTTCCCCAAGCTGTCCGCTTTCTTCCAGATAGCAGCGAGCCACATCCGCCATATCGTCACAGCCGGAATGGCAGATAATATCGTCTTCATGCTCACAGAGTTCTTCGATACTGCCAAAGTAGGATTGCAGCTCCGATAGTTCCTCCTGAATATATTCCGGTAAGTCCTCCACCATCTCACACAGGCGGTTGACTTCCTCAATGGGGGTATATTCGTCAATCGCAAAGGGCAGCTCATAATCATGGATGGCGTATTCCTCATATTCATCATTCAAACCGATACGCTCTTTGACTTCCTCAAAGTCCACAGGCGGCGTGAACCATGCTCCCACCAGTTCGCCCTCATTGTATTTGCCTAAGTTGGCAATGTAAATCCGCATTTCTTCCAAGTTCCTCCACCTCCTTTTAGCGGTAATAAAAGATACCATTGTCCGTAAACAGGTAGTGTTCACTATTTTCCAGTTCCCGACCAATGGCAGCGTAGTCGATATGGTTCAACAGGTCTGGATGTACTTCTCCAAATAGCTGTACCTCCTGCACCAGATAACGGGCGAGAGCTTCCCCGTCCTGCACCGGATAGCAGCGTATCTGGTCTTTGTGGTCGATAAATTCTGTAAAGCTGGGAAACCACCGCTTTTGTACCACATCCATTTCATAATAGAGGGGCGTTCCCTGCATTTCCTGTACCATCCGGCAAAGGGCGTTGATTTCCCAGAGCCTTGTGTTGCCCTCCAATGGAAACGGCAGCTCATAGTCTTCAATTTCGATTTCTTCCTCACTCTGAACCCCAAGACGTTCCCTGATTTCTTCAAAATCCACAGGGCAGGAAAACCATGCTCCAGGATATTCCTCAAAATCTTCATGGTAAAACCGTGTGGTGTTCAGGATGTAGATTCTCATTTTCTCAATCAGTATCACGTCCTTTCTTAGAACAAAAAATGGCAACTAACTTTGTTTGTCAGTTGCCATTTTTCTAATAAAATATTCGCTTTAATTCTTCATCACTATTGATTTTTTTAATTACCCAAGGTTGTAAAAAATAATTGATTTGTGGGTCTAACATACTTACTAAATGAGTTTGTCCGGCAGGGGTTAATATTTGTAAATGTTGAAGTTCTATTACTAATCCATTGTTCATGGGTAATGGCAGGGTGTGAGTTGGTTCACGTAAAAACTCCCGAATGATTGTCACCTGCTCTGGTGTCATATTTTTCAAATATTTAATCTGAGCAGTTCCTAATTTCTTTGAAGCATACTTGTCATAAAAGAAATGAAAAATTTTAGATAGTAATAAAACTATTAGTAAGGCTGTGGAAATCACAAAAACAATGCCTATTGTAAAACCATATTTTTCCCGAAAATTTATAATATAAAACTTTTGGGCTAACTTTTGAGGCAATAATAATAATGTACCACTGGCAATAGATAAAGCTCCTAAAATGTTCGGCGGTAATTTCAAAAAATCAATAAAATCTTTCATACATTTCCTCCACTTTCAATTACTATTAAAGAAATTATACCACCATTCTTAGTTTATCTCAATTATCATACACTATCATATTACATCTTCTTTCTTTTGGGGAGTTACGCTCCCCAAGCCCCTAGTGGACTTCCGCCATGAAGCAATCAGAGCTTGCTCCATAACGGAAGTGTGATATGTTTTTTTCTATGCACCGATAATCTTATTGAACAGTTCCAGTAAGATGTCCTTTACACCGTCCGCATTGAAGACCAGCCCAACCGCTACAAGGGAAACTACCAGAAAACCGATAAGTTTGGAAAATTCCCTCTTAAATCCGAGGTACAGTCCAATCACCACGATTGCCAGCAGCACAAGGGACTGGGCGTTGGATAAAAACCAGTTGTAAAGATTCTGTCCGAAATTCATAAAAGCTCCTTTCTTTCCTGTAAGAGTTCTTAGGTTCCAAAATTGCCGCCGTTAAAGCACCACCTCCTTTGCAGCGGCGGCTTGCTGCTTCAGGATTTTTTCGTGCTTCTCCGTCAGCTTTGCATGGGTGATGATGTCATGGACAATCTGGGTGTGGTTCATCTTATCCAGACGGAGAGCCAGCTTTAATGTGGGTGCTACCTGATGGGAGAGCCAGTGCAGGGTGCGTTCAAAGGAATAGGGTTCCGGTTTGGTTGTCAGTTTCAGGCTTCCCCTGTGTTCCCCAATGAACCACGCCCATTCCTCACTGATACGCCAGTCAGAACGGGGCTTCGTATCGTCCCTGTCCACGAACCGGACATAGCGGTTGATGATTTGAAAGGCTGTCCGTTCTGGATTGTCATGTTCTAACAGGTCACGGATGGCGTAAAAGGCACGCTCATTTTTCAGCCGGATTTCAAAGCGGTTCTTTACCTCTGCGTCCGCAATGGGAATATCATGCTTTTTGTACTGCTCATAGTCCTTTTCGTAAATGCAGAAGTACACCTCACTTTGGAGGGAGCCTATATACAGGGTGTTCCCCATACATTCTTTTTCCTCACGCCGTACCAGTTCGCCGCTGCGGTAGCTTTTGAAGCTGCGGAAGACCGAGATACATTCCTCATTCCGGCACTTCTCTGTCAGATGGGGAATGTTCAGGATTCCCGTTTTGTCATTGATGGCGAGGTCAAGCCGCTTCATCACGCCGTCCTCCATGAGAACATCCATGAAAAACTCATACCAGCTCCGTTCCTGTGCCAGCAGATAACTTTCAAACTGGCGACAGCCTTTTCCTTTCAGTTCCAGCAGGACACCTTTTTCTTCATCGGGAGAAGTATATACGAAAATATCTCCGATGTAGTAGTGCTCCGTGTAGCTATAATGCCCGAAGTCCTCATGTATCATGTACTGGATATTGAGCTGTAAGATGTCCTTAATGATGTGTCCAATATCCAGTGTCGGAAACCGTATCCTCACATAGTCAAACAACATGGTAAGCGGTGCTTCTGGATTGAATTTTTCCAGAGCTTCTAGTAGTTTCACTTTCATTTCCTCTGTGACTGCCACCTTGCCGGATTCGATACGGCTTAAATGTTCACGGCTGATTCCAGCCATGACCGCAAGTTTCGTCTGGGATACACCGTACTGCAAACGCCTGTCTGCAAAATCCTGTATCCACTCTGTATCATTCAGTGCGATACCCCCTTTACGAAAAAACTGTGACATTTTATATCCAATGTCACAGCAGTAAAAAAAGCTACCAAACGCTTGATTTTAGCCAAGAATCGGTAACTTTTGTGTATGTTTCCTTGTGATTTGTGCCCCTCTGTTAGATACCGAGGGGCTTGATATATGCTGGCGTGGCTACCGCCACACCAGCAAGGCTAGTCCGTACCTGTGGCTTTCGCTCCGCACGCCACCTGTCCGTCCTGCCTTATATGTGCAAGTTCCCCAATCGTACCTAAGAAATCATAGCCTTTGGGTACAAGGGGAGTATAAAATTCCGATATGACGCTTGTTCCCACATCACAATATCCACGCCCTTTAATTCGCTTCTGGAAGAACTGTTTTTTTACATCACTTCCAAAGAGCATACCGTAACCGAGTTCACTCATGCGACCAAGCCCCACACGGAAGTTGAAATTATCTCTGATACCGTCCCCGAAATACTTTGCGTCTGGACGCTGGCAAGCCACAATTAGAAAGTATCCAGCCTGTCTGCCGAGCATGACAATTTTCTTTAGCTGGCTTAACAGGGCGGTGCTTTCCTTTGTCGTGAGCATTTCCAAGAACGCCACATATTCATCAAAGATAAGGAACTGTGGAGCAAGCCCCAGATAGGCGTAGTTTTCCCCTGTGCGGTAATTCGGGTGCAGTTTCATTTCTTCCGAGCGTGTGACCATGCCCTCATAAAAGGCATTGACGCAGTCAATCATATCGTCTTTCGTGTGGTAGACGTTTCCCATGACCGTTCCCAAGTCCGCAAGGTCAGCGTTCTTCGGGTCAAGAATATATAAATCCGCATTGGTTTTAAGCAGGGCTTCAATGATGGTCAGCAGAAAATAGGTCTTTCCACCACCTGTACCACCGCAGATAAGGGCATGGGGAAGTGAATCATATTCCCACACCAGATTTTTCATTAACCGCAGACCGCCGTTTTCAGCAATCACTTCATCAATCGAAATACGGTTCGCTATCATATCATAGAGCAGGGTGTATTCGATATAGCCGTCATGCAGTGTCTTATCGGTCAGCTCACAGTACAGACCCGATTCCAATTTATCCTCTAAGGACAGGAGCTGTTCTTGATATTTTCCCATTGTGATTTCACACAGGATATGGAGCAAGCCATTGTCCATCTGATAGTAAATTTTCGGAAACCACACGATTTTTTCTCTGGATCTGCTTTGCAGGTCAGTGAAAAAACCGCTGTCTTTGGTGTTCTCCGCTTCATACCATTTATTTTCCAGCACCATGCGAGCCAGCTTTTGTCGATGTAACAACCGCTTGATACGGTTATATCCGTAACGGTAGTAGAGAAA
>OHNO01001083.1_pt1 | contig 12355 bp, 2 predicted proteins | sample 1569521 | NCBI WGS metagenome assembly OHNO01 (sample SAMEA3879604, study PRJEB24766) | human gut metagenome | biome: human-associated habitat; feature: feces | place: USA | collected 1985/1987
TACTGGGTGCAGAGAAACTTCCGAGGCATTCATCACCAAAGTTATTGACAGTGCCCCAAACACAACATGGCATGACTGTTGAGAAATATTGTGAAAAATATGATTGTCATATAGTAGAATACAAATATTATGATGACGATACTATATATGCGATACTTGAAGATAATCATGGAAATAGTTGCGGTAGTATTAAAATGCATTTAAATTATGTATTAAATATAGTGGAACTAGATACATCAAATTTCCATCCTCCTGGAGGATTATAATGATCTTATTTTAGAAAGAGACCTTGACCTGATTGAATTTGCTTATGATGTTGGAATAGGTGAGAAAAATTCAATGGGCTTTGGAATGGTTAAATTATTGGAATAATTTAATAAAAAAAGAGTCAAGAGAAGATTTCTCCTAACTGATTGTAATTTTATTTCCAACCTGATAACTGTTCCATGTTGAAGTGATAATATATTTTCCTTTAAGGAGGTTGATATTTAAACTTGCAACACCATTATCTGCTGTTGTTTTATTGTAAAATACTCCGTTTATATTGAATATCACTGTCTGATTAGCTAAGGGTTTTCCCTGACCGTCAAGAACAGTTGCATTAAATTTACTGCCGTCCTTAAACTTCATGGACAAATCATCAGTAAGCAGGACACTTTTAACAACCACATTGTTTCCCACATCATATCCTTCATATATTGCAGTTACAATATATTTTCCGGGATTCAAATTGATATTTAGTGTTACTGTTCCATTTTCATCAACTGTCCTTTTATAGAATACTCCGTTTATGTTAAATGTTACGGTTTTACCAACAGCTAAACTTCCGTCTTTATCATAGACTTTTGCTGTGTATTGTGTGCTGTTTTTATAATATTTGACTATATCATGGTTTTCACAGATAAGTGCTTTGACAGTTATGTTGAAACCTTTTTTCTCATTGTTTACAGGATTGTGTGCAGTTAAAATGTAGGTTCCGGGTCTTAAGTTAATGTTTAATTTGGCATAACCTGAATCATCAGTGTCTCTTGTGTAAAACACACCGTTGATATTGAATGTAACTGCCCTGTTAGCTAAAGGATTTCCTGAAGTATCAATGAATTTTGCATAATACTGTGTTGCATTTCTGAACATCTTTACAATATCATTACTTTCAATAGTTTTTGATACGTTTATATTGGCTTCTTTAGAATCACTGCCGAAACGTCCATTATAAGTTACTTTAGCCGGATATTCCCCAGACTCCAAATTAACTGCCAGTGAAGCAGCGCCTTTATCATCACTAACTTTTTTATAATCAACACCATTGATATTAATGATAACATTTTCACCAGCAATAGGATTGCCATTAACATCTTTTAAGTATACATTAAGTCTTTCAGGACCTTTATAATATTTGTTTACATCATTTACCCAAAGTACGGCACCATAATCGTTTACAAATAACTTATCGCTGCCGACAAAATTATTATCCAGTGAATGGTAAAAATCAAACTGTCCTGATCTGACAGCTTTAAGAGAAAGTGTAATGTAATTATTCACATCACAGTCATTTAAATTCCAAACTACAATACGATTAGAATCCAATCTGTAATTTCCTTTAGATACTGTTGCACTATTAAAATCAAATCCTTCCGGAAGAGCAAACTGAACTACAGGGCTTGAATGAGCAATATAATTAACCTGATATTTCAGCTCAATATTATCCCCAGCAAGACATGAGCTGACAGGAGTCAGTAATCTGAAAACTTCCATACTGCTGCCAAAAACATGAGTTCCCAAAAACACTTTATCCCTGGCTAAGGGAAGGGAATTTCTTGAATGGAAATTACTGAAGTAATAAACATTATCTGCCATATGGGATGTTGAGCGGCCAACACCTGCACCGTCATCATTTGATGCATAGGAATCTACTCCATAGGACAGTCCGTTGGGAGAAGCAGTCAGCTTCCAGTGATAAGTCATTATATTTCTCCTGTTGACACCATAGCTGTCAGTATAAACTTTTTTAATAGCTGCATCAACAGGATTCAGACTGCTGTCGTAACTGCCTTTCTGAGACATGGAATAAACATTAGGACATAAAACATACTGTCCCGGCTGCAGTTTAGAAACATGATATAAATTAGTAAAGACAACACCGTAAGTTCCGTCAGCTGCCTTAATTACAAAATGACCTAAAGAATATCTGGACATTATCTTATAAATTCTTGAAAGATAGTCATTTGTAATCTGATTATTGGCAACCATTTCAGAAGCTATGCTTTCAATCTGGCGAAATGCCGAACCGTCTGTTACACCGCCATTACCAATAAGCCAGCCGTTGGACGTAACAATTGCATGTGAAAAATATCCATCACTGGTTTTATATTGCTTCAGATAACCAATATCTCCCCAGCTGCCGCTTTCAATATAAATATCCGCAGCATTTGTAGCATCACGCCTGACACAGATAACTCCTTCATTATCACTTACCTGAAGAACAGCTGAACTGCATTCACTTAAATTAATCAAATCATCAGCAGTCTGACCTGTGTCCTGTCTTACGGCACCGTCTGCATAGTGTTCTGCATCAGTGTTAGTATCCAACACCACATTATCATTAAATGACAATTCATCTAAATCCTGACTAGCTACAGCATCATCCTGCGCACTGACTGAAGTTATAGCTATCAGAAAAACAAAAAAAACTAAAATAAAATACTTTCTATTAAACATGAATTCACCTGTAATCTATTAATTAACAGATATTTAATGATTGTATGTTAAAATATAAACATTTTTATGAAATTCAGATGTGTTTTTAGAATATAAATCAGTAACGGATTCAACTAAAAAATTCAAAAAAACTCCAATAATATTAATAATGCCATTATTTATGTGACATTAAGTATTTTTACTTTAATTCATGTTCTAAATCTTGGACTAAAGAAACATATTTAAAACCTTTTAAATCACATTTATCCATTGCAAAATCCAAATCACTATCTTCATTAGCTTCACCACAGGCATAAGATCCAAAAAGACTAAAAGTATTTACACCATATTTAACGACAATAGAAATAACTCTTTTTTTAATATCGCCAATTAGTAAAAATCATGAAAATCACCATTTTTCCTATTCTAATATATTACTTTCATTAATAATAAATTTTCAAAATCTTCTCTTAACTCCTTTCTTTTATAATTTTATAAGTAAAAATAGCTTTTTTATAATCATAAAATAAGATTTGGAAGTAACAATTACAATTGATTTCTAAAAAATAGGTAAAAAATAAAAAAAGCTGATTTGAGTAATTAAACCCAAATCACAAATAAATTATAATTTTCTTTTTCTAGATCCCGCGAATATTACACTTAAAATACATAAGAGCAATATTGCTAGTGGATTTCCTGTATTTGGTAAGCTTACAGATTCACTACCTGCATCTGAAGATGAACCATCATCAGCTGAAGATGAATCGTCTGGATGAACTGGTTTATCCGGACCGATTGGAGCTGCTTTTTTAAGGACTTTAACAGTTACATTGTCGTAGTTGTTTTCCAAGATTACCTCAAAGGTTTCGCTTGTTACATTAACATATACTGTTGAATTGCCTTCATTTAATGCTTTAGCTACAAATGTTAATACGACTTTTTCACCATTTGTTAAGTTTCCTACATACCATTTGCCAGAAGTTATGTCAAATGTTCCTTTTGTTGCATTATATGAAATAATGCTTAAAGTATTTGGTACAAATACATTAGCAATTGTATTTATTGCATCGCTTGGTCCATTATTTATGACAGTAACTGTGCAGACAACAGAGTCCCCAATGTATATTTCAGATTTGTCAGCAACTATGTGTATTTCCAAATCAGCAATATCCTTTGATTCAATAGTGCAGTTAGCAGTTTTGTTTCCAACATTTACAGTATTTGTAATATTTCCTGATTTAGTTACATTAGCTACAACAGTTAAATCAACAGTTGAATTAGCTGTAATGTTTACAATCCATGTAATAATCCCAGTAGCTGGATCATATACTCCGCCATTTGAAGCATTAATGAATTTTAATCCTTCAGGAAGTACATCTTTAATTACGATATTTGTTGCATTGGTTTTTCCAGGATTTGAAACAGCAATAGTGTAATTTATTTCATCTCCAATATGGATATCAGAGGAATTAACTTCTTTTACAGGGATTATTTCAGGAACTGTTACATTTTTGTTAAATGTTTTGTTGCCAACAATTACACTGTTAGTTATATTGCCGTATGCTGAAACTGTGGTATTTACATATAAATATTTGGTTTCACCAGCAGTTAAGTTAATAATCCAAGTGATTGTACGGGTAGTTTCATTGTATACTCCACCATCTGAAGCACTAACGAAAACTAAACCTTCACTTAATTTATCAGCTACAACAACATTAGTGGCATTGACTTTTCCGGTGTTGTTTACAATTACAGTGTATGTTACATTATCACCGAAGTTTGGAACTTCAATGTTAATTTCTTTTCCCGGGTTAATTTCAGGTACTGTAATGTTTTTGATAACTGTTTTATTTCCGACAACTACTTTGTTAGATAAATCACCATAGCTTAAAACAGTAACATTTACATTAAATGTTTTAGTTTCGCCTTTAACCAAATCAACAATCCAAGTAATTGTACCAGTTTTTTCATCATATGTGAAATTTCCATCTGCATTTAAGAATTTTAATCCTTTACCTAAAATATCACAAACAACTACATTGTTAGCATCACCAATTCCATCATTAGTGACTGTTACACTATAAGTTACATTATCACCGAAATTAGGAATTTCATTGTTAACTGTTTTGTTTGAATTGATTTCAGGAACTGTTACATTTTTGTTAAATGTTTTATTGCCAACAATTACAGTATTTGTTACATTTCCATATCCGGAAACTGTAGCATTTACTTTAAATGTTTTGGATTCACCTTTAGCTAAATCAACAATCCATGTAATTGTGTTAGTAGCTTCATCAAATGTATAATTACCAGTAGCACTAATAAATTTCAATCCTTTACCAAGAGTATCTTTAACAACAACAGCTTTAGCATCACCAATACCAACATTAGAAACAGTAACAGTATAAGTCACATTATCGCCAAAGTTAGGATTTTCAATATTTGCAGTCTTGTTAGGATTAATCTCAGGAACAGTCACATTAACAGAAGCTGTCTTATTACCAACAACTAAAGAGTTAGAAACATTTCCATAAGCATCAACAGTAGCATTTACATAGAAAGTTTTACTTTCTCCTTTAGCTAAATCAACAATCCAAGTAATAGTATCAGTAGCTTCATCAAAGGTATAATTACCAGTAGCACTAATAAATTTCAATCCTTTACTAAGAGTATCTTTAACAACAACAGCTTTAGCATCACCAATACCAACATTAGTAACAGTAACAGAGTAAGTTACATCATCACCAAAGTTAGGATTAGCAACATTAACTGTTTTATCAGGATTAATCTCAGGAACAGTCACATTAACACCAGTAGTCTTATTACCAACAACTAAAGAGTTAGTAACATTTCCATAAGCATCAACAGTAGCATTAACAGTAAATACTTTGCTTTCACCTTTAGCTAAATCAACAATCCAAGTAACAGTACGTTTAACAGGATCCCAAACACCATTATCAGAAGCACTTACAAAGGTCAAACCTTCACCAAGCCTATCAACAATAACAACATTGTTTGCATCACCAATACCATCATTAGAAACAGTAACAGTATAAGTCACATTATCACCGAAATTAGGATTAGCAATACTTACAGTCTTATCAGGAATAATCTCAGGAACAGTCACATCAGCAGAAGCACTTTTATCCCCAACAAATACATTGTTAGATAAAACACCATAAGCTTCAGCAACAGCAATTACATGGAAAATTTTAGATTCACCTTTAGCCAAATCAACAATCCAGATAATAGTGCGACTATCTTCATCCCAAGTATACTCCCCAGTAGCTGAAACGAATTTAAGACCTTCACCTAAAACATCTTTGACAACTATATTATTAGCATCACCAATACCATCATTAGTAACTTTAATAGTGTAATCTACCTTATCGCCAAAGTTAGGATTAGTAATATTAACTGTTTTATCAGGAGTAATTTCAGGAACAGTCACATCAGCAGAAGCACTTTTATCCCCAACAGTTACATCATTAGTTAAAACACCATAAGCTTCAGCAACAGCAGTTACAGTCAAATCAATGGAACTGCCTATATCAATGTCAACTATCCAGGTAACAGTATGAGTAGCTGCATCATAAACACCATTATTAGAAGAACTGAAATATTTCAATCCTTTATCCAAATGATCCACAACAACTACATTCTTAGCATCAACAACAGCACTGTTGAAAACAGAAACGAAATAGGTTATTTCTTCACCGAAATTAGGATTAGTAATTTCAACTTTTTTAATTGGAGTAATTTCAGGTACTGTAATATTTTTAGTAAATGACTTGTTTCCTACAACTACTGTGTTATTTATGTTTCCATATGCTTCAACAGTAGCATTTACACTAAATACAACACTTTCACCAGCATCCAAATCAACAATCCATGTAATGGTTCTTGTAACTTCATCATATTTACCGTTATGGCTTGCATTAATGAATTTTAAACCTTTACCAAGAGTATCAACTATGACAACTTGTTTTGCAGCTGTATTTGCATTATTGTTAACAGTTACAGTGTATTCAACTGTATCTCCAAAGTTAGGAGTTGTATTGTTAACATCCTTAGCAGGAATGATTTCAGGTATATTTACAGTTACAGCAGCTGTTTTATTACCTACAGTTACTTTATTGGTTACATCTGTGTATCCGACTATTTTAGCAACAACAGTAAATGTTTTAGTTTCTCCAGAAGCCAGGTTAACTTTCCAGGTAATTGTATTGGTTTTATTATCATAGTTACCAGTAGAACTGATATATTCTAAACCTTTGCCAAGAGTATCAACAATAATTACATCAGTAGCATTTCCATTACCTTCATTTTTAACAGTAACTGTATAAGTTAAATTATCTCCGAAGTTAGGGTTTTCATTGTCTACTGTTTTGTCCGGAGTGATTTCAGGTACGGTTACATTTTTATTGAATGTTTTGTTACCGACAACTAAAGAGTTGGTTACATTACCATAGTTGATAACAGTAGCTACAACAGTAAATGTTTCTGTTTTACCTGCATCTACATCAACAGTCCATGTAATGGTATTGGTAGCTTCATCAAAGGTATAAGTACCGATAGCTGAAACAAATTTAAGATCTTTACCTAAAACATCACGAACAACAACTGCTTTAGCATCTGCATTTCCGCCATTAGTGACTGTTACAGTATATGTTACATTGTCACCAAAGTTAGGATTTTCAATGTCTGCAGTTTTGTCAGGAATAATTTCAGGAACATTTACATCTACAGAAGCACTTTTATCTCCAACAGATACAATATTGGTTAAAACACCATATTCATTAGCAGCAGCAGTTACAGTCAAATCAAATGAACTGTCTGCAGCAATATCAATTACCCATGTAACAGTATGGGTAGCTGCATCATAAACACCATTATCAGAAGAACTGATATATTTCAATCCTTTAGCTAAATGGTCTACAACAACAACATTTTTAGCATCTGCTTTACCAATGTTATTAACAGTAATTGTGTAATCTATGCTATCACCAAAGTTAGGAGCTTTATTATTAGCATCTTTACTTGGGATAATTTCAGGAACATTAACATCTACAGCAGAGGTTTTATTACCTACAACTAAAGAGTTGGTTACATTCCCATATCCGATTACTTTAGCAACTACTTTAAATGATTTGGTTTCACCGGAATTTAGATTAACAGTCCATGTAATAGTGCGAGTTTTATCATCATATACCCCACCATCTGCTGAAATAAGTTCTAAACCTTCACCTAAAACATCATGAACAACTACATTATTAGCATTAACTTTACCTGCATTGGTAACATTAACAGTGTATGTTATTTCATCACCAAAGTTAGGATTATCAATACTTGCAGTTTTATCAGGAATAATTTCAGGAACTGTAATGTTTACGAAACTGGTTTTATTACCGACAGTTACATTGTTGTTTAAAACACCGTAATCTTCAACCTTAACTTTAACAGTTAAATCAACATGATTTTTAGCATTAATATCTACAATCCAAGTTACAGTTCTTGTAGCTTCATCATAAACACCATTATAATTAGCTTCAATAAACTTAAGACCTTCTGCAAGAACATCTTTTACAACAACATTCTTAGCATCAGCAATACCATCATTAGAAACAACAATAGTATAAGTTACATTATCGCCAAAATTAGGGTTTTCGTTATCTACAGTTTTATCCGGAGTAATTTCGGGAACAGTAACATTTATTTTAGAAGTTTTATTTCCGACAGTTAAAGAGTTAGTTACATTGCCGTATCCGACTACAGTAGCTACAACAGTAAATGTTTTAGTTTCACCTTTAGATAAATCAATAATCCAAGTAACAGTGTTGGTTTTTTCATCCCAAACACCACCATCTGAAGAACTGACATATTTAAGGTCATTACCTAACTGATCAACAATGATAACATCTTTAGCATCTACATCACCATCATTAGTGACAATAACACTATAAGTTACATCATCACCATAATTAGTGTTAGTTGTATTAGCTGTTTTATCAGGAATAATTTCAGGAACTGTAATATCAACAGAACTTGTTTTATCACCAATAGTCACATTGTTGTTTAAAACACCATAAGCATCTACAGCAGCAGTTACATTTAAAGTAACTTTATCTTTTGCGTTAATATCTAAAATCCAAGTTACAGTATGTGTAGATTTATCATAAACACCATTATAATTAGCTTCAATGAACTTAAGTCCTTTTGCAAGAACATCTTTTATAATAACTTGTTTTGCATCAGTAATACCATCATTAGAAACAACAATAGTATAAGCTACATTTTCACCGAAATTAGGAGTTGTATTGTTAACATCTTTTTTAGGAGTAATTTCAGGTACATCTATATTTTTAAAGATTGTTTTATTTCCAACAACAACTTTGTTAGATATATTTCCATAGCCTGAAACAGTAGCTTCAACAGTAAATGTTTTTACTTCGTTTTTAGCTAAGTCAACAATCCAAGTGATAGTTCGGGTAACAGGATCATATTGACCGTTATCACTAATGCCAGTAACAGTTAATCCTTCTCCAACAACATCCTTAACAACAACATCATTAGCTCCAAACTCACCATTGGTAACAGTAACAGTATAAGATACATTATCACCGAAATTAGGTGAATCATTGTCAATGGTTTTATCCGGAGTAATTTCAGGAACAGTTACATTTCTTATAAAAGTATTGTCTCCAACAGCAACTGTATTGTTTAAAACACCATAAGCATTTACAGTAGCATATACATAGAATGTTAAGTTTTGACCTACAGGCAAACCGCCAATATTCCAGGTAATAGTACGGGTAGTAGAATCATATTCATAATTGCCACTAGCACCGGCAAATATTAAACCTTCATCAAGAATATCTCTTAAAGTTACATCCGCAGCAATTTTACCAACATTACTTATTACTATAGTGTATTTAACTTTATCACCATAGTTAGGGTTAGTAACATTTACATCTTTTGTAGGAACTACCTTAGGCTGTTCTTGTATGTATATGGTTTTAGTAGCCACATTGTTACTTATGTTAGTATCTTCAGTACTGTTTACTGCATTAACAGTTAGAGTAATAGTGCCAAGACTTGTAGTTTTTGTTTTAACTTTGAGAGTAACAACTTCATTTTTGGCTAATTTTCCAACATTCCATACACCTGTAGCTGCATCAAAAGTACCTTTTGAAGGAGTAAAACCAACAATATCATCAAGTTTAATTCCATTTACATAACAATAATTGTCAGTATGCGGACCATGGTTAGTCAAACTAATAGTCCATTCAACTTCCTCATCTAATCCATAATAATCTTTATCAGTTGTAATGTTAACATCTAAATCAACAAAACCAACTACTTCAAAATTAGTTTCATTTTTGATAGCTTTATAGAAGAGATCTTCAGGGTGTTCTGCTTTAACGGTATAATTACCCGGAGCAAGACCGCTTAATGAAAACCGGACATCACCATAAATTGAAGAGATTAAAGTTTCATTGTAAATAATGTTTCCATCCTCATCATAAATAACAATCGGATTGATTGACTGAGTGTTTTCACGTTCATCCCTATAGATTAAAGTACCGTTTTTACTGTTTTCCACACCATCAACTGGATGAAGTTCATCTGGTCCGGTTGTTCTGTTCATGATTGTTCCGTTTACATTAAATAAGTAAGTTACATTATCAAATGAAATATCATTAAGCTGACCTACATGATGTATTGCATTTGCAATATTGTTTCCACCAATAATCACTACAGTAACATTAACAGTTACTCCATAAGGAGTTTTCGGATTTTGAACAATAATCGGCAATACATAAGTGTAAGCCTGGTTTCTGTAAAATACAATATTTTTAAGAGAAGCTGCACCGTCTACAAATAAAGCAGAACCGTTAACAGCTGTATTATATCTGAATATTGCATTATCATAAGTTACATTATTACCCATAGTATATATAGCTCCACCTAAACCAGTATTTAAATCATGGTTAAATGGATCAGCATGGTTGGAGTAGAACTGTGAATTGGTTACTTTTATATGACTTCCTTTTACACCTATAGCTCCCGCATCCCCTTCTGCAGTGTTATTTGCAAAGTAAGAACTGTCTATATTAACATTATTTCCACTGATTCCTAAAGCTCCTGCTTGAGATTTTGAAACACCATCAGAAATAGCTTTATTTCCTATAAAAGTAGCGTTCAAAACATTGACATAATTTCCTTCCACTCTCACAGCACCTGCGAAGTGTGCGGAATTATTTACAAATGTTGCATTTTGAATTTTAACATTATTTCCTTTTACATAAATAGCTCCGGCATGGTTTTTAGCAGAGTTATTTCCAAAATTAGAATTTAAAACACTTATTCCATCATCAACAACATAAATAGCTCCACCATCATCAGCAGCTTTATTTGATATGAATGTAGAGTTATCTACAGTTATATCGTTACCGTGAGTAGTAATAGCGCCACCGATAGGTGCAGTGTTTCCTTCAAAATAAGAATTTGAAATTTTTACCTGTTGACCTGTAGTACCGTCATATCCTGTAGATATTGCACCACCAAAACCGGTTGCAGTGTTGTTAATAAAGATACAATCTTTCAATTCACCGCTTGCATGGAAAGTGGTAGCTGCTCCCCTATATGCAATATTACCTATAAAAGTACAGTTATAAACATTACTTCCCGGTCTGAAACAAAGTGCACCAGCATGGGAATTATTAACATCTGAATTTGCCTGATTATATTCGAATGTACAATTAGAAACTGTACCCAATACCTGTAATGCAGCACCAAAGGCATTTCCCTTTGTTGATGTAGCATTATTGTTCATAAATTTAGTGTTTGTCACTTTATTACTGCTGGAACCAACAATTGTAATTCCAATAGCCATTGTTCCTATAGAAGAAACATAATTATCACGAACAATACAGTCAGTCATTGACCCGTCAAAACTGGCAGTTCTGACAACATAACTATTTGTTACAGTATTGTAAGTACTGGTAGCTTTATTGTTAACCAAAGTACAACGAGATAATGTTACTGTATTTTCTGAATATAATGCAGAATGAACATCTCCTCTTGAGCTAGATGATGCTTCACAGTTACTTATAACACAATTTTCCAAAACAAGATTAGAACCTGAACTGTAAACACCAGCACCATTTGCATCACGTCCGGAATATTTACCATTAGTTATAATAATGTTCTTCAAAGTTATACTGCTGGCTCCAATGTTAAACACACGAGAACTTAATTTTGCATCTAATATAGACATTTCATTACCAGTTCCACCTTTGTTTGGATTAATAGAACCGTCAATAGTAATCTTATCTTTATTAGAAAACCATCCACCATCTACAGAAATCTCACTGCCAGATCCTGTGAAAGTGTGATTGTTTAAATAAATTGTATCACCAGATCGAGCCTGATTTATTCCATTTTGAACATCACTAAATGTTCCATCATTATTTATATCAATGTCTGCTGCAGAACTAGCTCCAATTATTAATAAAAATAATAAAGCTAACGCTACAACAGCGAATATTTTTTTAACCATTTTATCAACACATCAATCATTAGAATTCAAAAAATTTTCTCATATAAATTACTATATGGAAATAAAAATTCTACAGGATTATATTTGGAACATATG
>OHNO01001090.1_pt1 | contig 12290 bp, 17 predicted proteins | sample 1569521 | NCBI WGS metagenome assembly OHNO01 (sample SAMEA3879604, study PRJEB24766) | human gut metagenome | biome: human-associated habitat; feature: feces | place: USA | collected 1985/1987
ACGGCAAGCTCTCGGCCCATTTCGAGCACACCATCGCCATTACGCCGAAGGGCCCAGTCATCCTCACGCAGCAGGCGTGAGGCGGGCCAACGCAAACGCGGCGCTTTGCGCCAACACTGAAGGAGGCTGTGAAAGCTTTGTCCAAAGAAGACGTCATCGAAGTGGAAGGCACTGTTGTCGAGGCAATGCCGAACGCCATGTTCCGCGTGGAGATCCAGGGCGGCCATCAGTTGCTGGCACATATCTCCGGCAAGCTGCGCATGAATTTCATCCGCATTCTGCCGGGCGATAAGGTGACAGTTGAGATGTCGCCATATGATTTGACCCGCGGGCGCATCACATGGCGCTCCAAATAAGGAGGTAATCGAATGAAAGTCAGGCCTTCTGTTAAGAAAATTTGCGAAAAGTGCAAGATCATTAAGCGCAAGGGGAAAGTCATGGTGATCTGTGAGAACCCCAAGCATAAGCAGCGCCAGGGCTAAGCCTTGGCCGATCAGGAAAAACCACTTATGGAGGTGCAAGTGACAAATGGCGCGTATTTCAGGTGTTGACCTGCCGAGAGACAAGCGTGTTGAAATCGGCTTGACCTATATTTACGGCATCGGCCGCAAGACCGCCAGCGACATCATCAAAGCCACAGGCGTAAACCCGGATATCCGGGTCAAGGACCTGAGCGAAGACGATGTTTCCAAGCTTCGTGAGTATATTGACCATAACGTCAAGGTAGAGGGCGACCTGCGCCGGGAGACGGCCTTTGATATCAAAAGGCTCATCGAAATCGGCTGTTACCGTGGCGTGCGGCATCGCAAGGGCCTGCCCGTGAGGGGCCAGCGCTCTAAGACGAACGCCCGCACACGTAAGGGCCCGAAGAAGACGATCGCGAACAAGAAGAAGTAAGCTAGGAGGGATAGAATGGCTACAAAAGCTTCCGGGAAAAAGACCGTTGCCACGCGCAGACGCCGTGAGCGTAAAAATATCGAACGCGGTGCGGCGCATATCCAGTCCACGTTCAACAATACCATTGTGACTATCACGGATACACAGGGCAATGCGGTATCCTGGGCAAGCGCGGGCGAAATGGGCTTCCGTGGCTCCAGAAAATCCACCCCCTTTGCCGCACAGACCGCTGCTGAAACAGCTGCCAAGGCTGCGATGGAGCACGGCATGAAAACGGTTGAGGTTTATGTAAAGGGCCCGGGCTCCGGGCGTGAGGCCGCCATCCGTGCGTTGCAGACCGCAGGGCTGGATGTCAGCATGATTAAGGATGTCACCCCGATCCCGCATAACGGCTGCCGCCCGCCGAAGAGAAGGCGCGTATAACCAATTCAGGAGGTGTAACGAACTTATGTCAAGATATACCGATCCGGTTTGCAAGCTGTGCCGCCGCGAGGGCAAAAAGCTGTTCCTTAAGGGCGAGCGCTGCTACACGAACAAGTGCTCCGTGGAGCGCCGTTCCTATGCGCCGGGCCAGCACGGCCAGAGCCGGAAGAAAACTTCCGAATATGGCCTCCAGCTGCGTGCCAAGCAGCAGGCCAAGCGCTACTACGGCGTTCTGGAGAGCCAGTTCGCCCACTACTTTGACATGGCCGAGCGCCGTCCCGGCCAGACCGGCGAGAATCTGCTCGCCATCTGCGAGAGCCGTCTGGACAACGTGGTCTACCGTCTCGGCTTTGCGATGAGCCGCGCGGAGGCCCGCCAGCTGGTCAATCACGGTCACTTCACCGTGAACGGCCGCAAGGTCAACATCCCCAGCTTCCAGGTGAAGCCTGGCATGGTCGTCTCCCTGCGTGAGCGCAGCCGCAGCCTCGAAAAGATAAAGGCCAACGTGGAGGCCAACGCCTTCCGTCAGCCCCCGAAGTGGCTTGAGTATGATGCCGCCAACATGATCGCAAAGGTGACTGCTGTCCCCGCCCGTGAGGACATAGACCTGCCGATAGAGGAGCACCTCATCGTCGAGCTCTATTCCAAGTGATAAAAAAACCCTCGATTGGAAAGCTGAACAACGCGCGCGCCCCCCAATGGCGCAAATTTTAAAGGAGGGTTAGTTCGCAAATGATTGAAATAGAAAAGCCGCGTATCGAGTGCATCGAAACTCCGACGGACGATTCTTACGGCAAGTATGTTATCGAGCCTTTGGAGCGCGGCTACGGCACGACTTTGGGCAACTCTCTCCGTCGGGTGCTCCTGTCCTCGCTGCCCGGCACGGCAGTGACGTCTATCAGGATATCCGGCATCCAGCATGAGTTTTCCGCAATACCCGGCGTGAAGGAGGACGTCACCGAGATCGTCCTCAACATCAAGCGCATAATTGCCCGGCTGCACAGCGATGAGCCGAAGACGGTGTACATCGAGGCCTCGGGCGAGGGCGAAGTCACGGCGGGCGACATCAAGGCCGACGGCGAGGTCGAGATCCTGAACCCTGAGCTGCACATCGCGACTCTGGGCCCCGACGCTTCGCTGTCCATGGAGCTGACCCTTGACCACGGCAGAGGCTACGTCCCGGCGGACAAGAACAAGAATCCGCAGCAGATAATAGGCACCATTCCCGTGGACTCTATCTATACGCCCGTTCTGAAGGTCAACTACGCCGTGGAGAACACCCGTGTCGGCAACCAGACGGACTTTGACAAGCTGACTCTTGAGGTCTGGACAGACAGGACCATATCCCCGCGCGACGCCGTGTCGCTGGGCGCGAAGATCCTGGTGGACCACTTCACGCTGTTCACCGACCTCTCTGACAGCATCGGCAGCCGCTCCACGGTCGTCGAGAAGGTCGAGACCCAGCGGGACAAGGTGCTCGAAATGACCATTGAAGAGCTGGACCTCTCGGTCCGCAGCTTCAACTGCCTCAAGCGCGCCAACATCAACACTGTCGAGGACCTTATCAGCAAGACTCAGGACGAGATGATAAAGGTTCGCAATCTGGGCCGGAAGTCCCTGGAAGAGGTCGAGCACAAGCTCGCCATGATGGGACTGAGCCTGGCCAGCGACGACAACCAGTAAGGAGGAAACCACAATGCCCGGTACAAGGAAACTCGGCAAGCCGACTGCGGCGCGCATGGCCATGCTGCGTCAGCAGGTGACTGATCTCCTCGACAAGGGCCGGATGGAGACGACCTTCACCCGCGCCAAGGAGATCCAGCCGCTGGCCGAGAAAATGATAAGCCTCGGCAAGCAGAAGGACATGGCGGCCTACCGTCAGGCCCTGAGCTTCATCACCCGCGAGGACGTGGCGCACAAGGTCTTCAACGAGACCGCGGCGAAGTATGCCGACCGCAACGGCGGCTACACCCGCGTCACCCGCATCGGCCCCCGCCGCGGCGACGCCGCCGAGATGGCCGTCATCGAGCTCGTGTGAGCGAGAAATGAACAGTGAAAGCCCCCGAGCATGGCTCGGGGGCTTTTTGCACAGCCGCAGACCTCCGTACCCAGCGAGTGCGGGGATTTGGGACTTGCGTATTGACGGGGGGCCGAAATTGTGGTGTAATATCTCAAAAGGAGTATTTGACCTTGACTATGGTTGATGAAAGCGCCGCCGGCGCTGAGGCCGGCTGTACAGCTCAATATTCGTAATCGAGCGTTCACGCCTTCCGCCGCCGGCGGAGGGCGCGGACGCATTTTATTCGGGAGGTTTGATCCTTGAAGACAATCGCATGGCAGCTTGTACTCCAGGTAGTGCTCATTGCCCTCAACGCCGTCTTTGCCTGCGCCGAGATAGCCGTTATCTCGGCAAAGGACGCCCGTATCGCCGCCCTCGCCCAGGAGGGCGACCGCCGCGCCGTCCGGCTGGCCCGCCTGACCAACCAGCCGGCCCGCTTTCTCGCCACCATCCAGGTCGCCATCACGCTCTCCGGCTTCCTGGGCAGCGCGTTTGCCGCCGATAACTTCTCTGAGCCGCTCGTGGACTGGATCATCAGCCTCGGCGTCACGGTCAATATCAAGGTCCTGGACAGTATTTCAGTTGTGGTGATAACGCTGGTGCTCTCGTATCTCACGCTGATTTTTGGAGAGCTAGTGCCGAAGCGCCTGGCCATGAAAAACGCGGAAGGCCTTGCCCTGGCGCTCTCCGGGCTCGTGACGTTTATTTCCATAGTGTTCAAGCCCATCGTCTCTCTGCTGACGGCCTCGACGAACGGCATGCTCCGCCTCCTGCGCGTAGACCCTGACGAGGAGGAAGACGTCTACTCCGAGGAGGAGATACGCATGATGGCCACCGCGGGCAGCCAGCAGGGCACCATCGGCGAGCAGGAGAATGAATTTATCCAGAACCTTTTTGAATTCGACGACCTGCGCGCGGAGGAGTTTGCCACCCACCGGACGAAGATGAGCGTCCTCTGGGCCGACGGCACGACCGAGGACTGGGAGAGGGAGATTTTCAGCTCCCGGCACTCGCTATATCCCGTGTGCAGGGATACTACAGACAAGGTCGTGGGCATACTGGACATCAAGGACTATTTCGCCCTGCCGGAGCGCAGCGCGCAGGCAGCTATGGCCGGTGCGGTGAAGGAGCCCTATTTTGTCCCCGAGAGCATCAAGGCCGATGTCCTGTTCAGGCGCATGCGCGAAGGCAGGCTGCGTATAGCCGTCGTGCTCGACGAATACGGCGGCGTCACCGGTATCGTCACTCTAAGCGACCTGCTGGAGCTGCTGGTGGGCGACCTCGATTGCTGCGAGAACGAGACAAAAACCGAGGGAAATTAACAGATTATTGATAAATCCCAGGGCCTCTGGTGCTATCATTATTATTTGAAGCATGATAATGAAAAGGTGAAACGCAATGCGGGAAAGACTCATTAGATTCATGGCTGGGCGCAACGGCGCCGACAATCTTTCGAGGGCGGTATCCCTTGTGGTATTAGTGCTGCTTGTCGTGGGCATGTTTGTCCACGGCGACGCGGCGCGCGTTCTCTGGGTGCTTGCCATCGCGGGCCTGATCTATGTGTACTTCCGTATGTTCTCGCGCAAGGTGCATAAGCGCCGGGCCGAGAACGAGAAATACCTGCGCGCGACGGCGGGGCTGCGCCTCTACTTCCGCGGCCTGCGCGAGCGCTGGTCCCAGCGGCGGGATTATAAATTTTTCCGCTGCCCCTCCTGCCGCACGCTGCTGCGCGTGCCGAAGGGCAAGGGCAAGCTGAAAGTAGTCTGCCGCAAGTGCGGAAACTCCTTCATCAAAAAGACCTGAGGTAAAATGTTCGGCTACGTCATCGCTAACAAAGACATAATGACCGAGGCGCAGGAGGCGCGGTACCGCGCCTGCTACTGCGGGCTCTGCCACGCCCTGCGGCGCAGGCACGGTTCGCTCTCGCGCCTGACCCTCACCTATGACATGACCTTCCTCGTCCTGCTGCTCGCCTCCATGTACGAGCCGGAGGAGCAGGAGGGCACTTCCCGCTGCGTCATGCACCCCATCCGCTCTCACGACTGGGTCTCCAGCTGGGTGACGGACTATGCTGCGGACATGAACCTCGCCCTTGCCTACCTGAACTGCATGGACGACTGGAAGGACGAGCGCCGCTTAATGCGGCGAGCCGAGGCCGGGGTGCTGAGCGAGGAATACTTTTACGTCACGCAGAAGTACCCTGAAAAGTGCAAGTTTATAACTGACTGCCTTGAGGAGCTCTCCGCCATCGAGGCGAGGCGCGACCCCGACCCGGATGCCGGTGCGCGCTGCTTCGGGCGGCTGATGGGCGAGATATTTGCCGAGGGGCCGGATGCGCATTGGAGCGAGCGGCTGCGCCTCTTCGGACAGGAGCTTGGAGAATTCATATATATAATGGACGCGGTCCTCGACCTCGAGGAAGACAGGGCGCAGGGACGATATAATCCCGTTGCCGCCTTTGCCGAGGGGAAAACCGAGGACGACCTGCGCTATACCCTCACCATGCTGATAGGCGAGTGCGCCGCCGTGTTTGAGCGGCTGCCCGTCGTAAGGGACGCGGACATTATGAGAAACATACTCTATTCCGGCGTGTGGCTGCGCTACAACGCCGAGATGGCCCGCAGGCATGGAGAAGAAGGGGGAGGACCCGCTTGAATCGTGACCCATACGAGGTCCTGGGCGTCTCAAGGGACGCCAGCGACGAGGAGATAAAAACCGCATACCGTACCCTGGCCAAGAAGTACCACCCGGACCGCAACCCGGGCAACAAGGCCGCTGCGGAAAAGATGAACGAGATAAACGCGGCCTACGACGCGATAAAGAGCGGCCAGGCCGACAGGTACAGCACCGGCGGAGGCTACGGCTATGGCTACGGCGGCCAGCAGCAGAGCTACGGTGGCCAGCAGCAGTGGGACCCCTGGGGCGCCTGGGGCGGCTGGCAGCAGCAGAGCGACTGGGGATATTCCGGCGGAGGGGCGCAGTATCAGGAGCGCAACGAGTACCGCGCCGCCGAAAACTACATCCGCGCGCGGCATTTTCAGGAGGCCATGACCGTGCTCTCCTCCGTTCCCGCCGCGGAGCGCGACGCGCGCTGGTACTTCCTCGCGGGTATAGCCAACTCCGGCCTGGGCAACAAGATAACCGCCATGGAATTTGCCCAGCGCGCCGTCCAGCTGGAGCCCGACAACGAGGAATACCGCCGCTTCCTGGACGAGCTGCAGCACGGCGGCACGGTGTATACGAACTTCAGCTCCGGCTTCCCCGCCGGGGACTGGATGACGCCGAACAAGCTCTGCCTCGGCCTGTGCGCGGCGCAGTTTTTGCTGAGGTTCTGCTTTTGCAGGTGCTGAATATGACGCTTGAGGATTTTTTCGCGCGGCATCCAAGAACCGCGCTCGGCTTCTCCGGCGGCACGGACTCGGCCTATTTGCTGTACGCGGGCCTGAGCCTGGGCGCGGATGTGAGGCCGTACTACATAAAAACGCAGTTCCAGCCGGAATTTGAGCTTGCGGACGCGAGCCGGCTGGCGCGGGAGCTCGGCGTGGAGCTCGTCGTCATAGAGGCGGACATCCTCGCCGCAGACACCGTGGCGGAAAACCCGCCGGAACGCTGTTATTACTGCAAACGGACGCTGTTCTCGCTTCTCGCGGAGCGGGCGGCGTCCGACGGCTATACAGAGCTGCTGGACGGCACCAACGCCTCCGACGACCCGGGTGACAGGCCCGGGACGCGCGCGCTTGCGGAGCTCGGCGTCCTCTCGCCTTTGCGCGACTGCGGCGTGACGAAGGCGGAGGTGCGCCGCCTCTCGCGCGAAGCGGGGCTTTTCACGCACGACAAGCCCTCCTACGCCTGCCTTGCCACGCGCATACCCGCGGGCCGGAGGATTGAGCCGGAAGCCCTGCGCCGCATCGACGAGGCCGAGGCGCGCCTGCGCGCCCTGGGCTATGCCGACCTGCGCGTAAGGCTGGAGGAGGGCGGCGCGAGGCTGGAGCTGCCGGAAGGGCAGCTGGAGCGCGCGGTGCGAGAGCGGGAGCGGCTGCTGGAAGCGCTCGGCGGTTTCGGCCGCGTGTCGCTGGATTTGGGGGGGAGGAAAGTGTGAAAAAGCAGGACGTGCTGGAGATACTCCGGGCCGTGGAGAGCGGCAGGCTGGGTGCTGAGGAGGCTTTTACTAAGCTCAAACTCGCGCCCTTTGAGGACATAGGCTTTGCCAAGGTGGATCACCACCGCGAAATGCGCCAGGGCGTGGCCGAGGTGATCTACGGCGCGGGCAAGACGCCGGAGCAGATAGCCAAGATCAGCGCCGCACTTATGGCGGGCGGCGACCGGGTGGTGCTCATAACCCGCATGGCGCCGGAAGCAGCGGAGTATGTGGGGGAGAGATTCCCGCTTGTATACGATAGTCTCTCCAAAGTGGGGAGAATAGGCGAAAACCCGGAGCCAGACGGCGTCGGGGTGGTGCTCGTCGCCACAGGCGGGACGACGGATATCCCCGTCGCAGAGGAGGCGGCGCTCACCGCCGAGGCGCTTGGCAACTGCGTGAAGCGGCTCTACGACGTAGGCGTCTCGGGCATACACCGCCTGCTCGACCACGCGGAGGACATCATGACGGCGCGCTGCATCGTCGCCGTCGCGGGCATGGAGGGCGCGCTGCCGAGCGTCATAGGCGGCCTTGCGGACTGCCCTGTCATCGCCGTGCCGACCAGCGTGGGCTACGGCGCGGCCTTCGGCGGCGTGGCGGCCCTGCTCTCGATGCTCAACTCCTGCGCCAGCGGGCTCTCGGTCGTGAACATCGACAACGGCTTCGGCGCGGGCTACCTTGCCAGTATGATAAACCACCTGGGGGCGGAGAAATGAGGACCTTGTATCTGGACTGCGGCATGGGCGCCTCGGGCGATATGCTGATGGCCGCGCTCTCCGCGCTCACGCCCGAGGGCGGGCGGATAGGCGAGCGGCTGGAGGCCCTGGGTCTGCCCGGCCTGCGCGTCCGGCTGGAGCAGGCCGCGCGCGGCGGCATAAGCGGGCGGCACATCTCAGTGACCGTCCACGGGGAGGACGAGGCGGAGCCTGACGCCCACCACGCCCGTCACTCGCACAGGAGCCTTGCAGACATGTTGGAGCTTATAGACGCACTGGAGCTGCCGGAGGCCGTCAGGGAGGACGTGAGGGCTGTCTACGGCCTCATAGCGCGCGCAGAGGGCGAGGCCCACGGCTGCGAGCCGGGGGAGGTACACTTCCACGAGGTGGGTTCTCTGGACGCTGTGGCGGACATAGCGGGGGCGAGCCTGCTCCTGCGCGAGCTCGGGCCGGAGCGGGTCGTCGTCTCGCCCGTGAGACTGGGCTACGGCACGGTCAGGTGTGCGCATGGGCAGCTGCCCGTGCCTGCGCCCGCGACGGCGGCGCTCATCCGCGGCGTCCCGGCCTATGCCGGGGACATCGAGGGCGAGATGTGTACGCCCACAGGCGCGGCGCTCATAAGGCATTTTGCCACGGAGTTCGGCCATATGCCGGAGATGACGCTGGAGGCCGTTGGATGCGGCCTGGGCAGCCGGGAATATCCCGGCGCGGCGAACTGCCTGCGTGCCTTCCTGGGCGAGAGCAGGGCACCTGAGCGCGCCGTGAGCGAGCTGCGCTGCAATCTGGACGACGTGACGGCGGAAGATCTGGCCTTCACGCAGGAGCTGCTGTTCGAGCGCGGGGCGCTGGACGTGTATACCCAGGCTATAGGCATGAAGAAGGGCCGCGCAGGCGTCATGCTCAGCTGCCTCTGCGCGCGTGAGCGCGAGGAGGAGTTTGCGCAGCTCATCCTGCGCCACACTCCGAGCCTGGGCCTGCGCGTGTATCACCCGCAGCGCGTGACTCTGCCGCGCCGAGAGGAGCGCATAGAGACGCCCTACGGCGCCGTGCGAATAAAGCGCGCCGGCGGCAAGGTGAAGCCCGAGTACGAGGATTTGGCGAGGATCGCCCGTGAGACAGGCAAGACGCTCGCCGAGCTGCGCGCAGAGCTGGCGCGCAGCTGAATCAGATTCACGCGCAAAGCGCAGAGTTATTTGTTCAACTCTTACAAAAACTGGCGAGAACCAGGGGGCCTGGAATCCCTGTTGTCTCCCGAAAGTTCAGGAAGAGAGTACAGGGGGAAACCCAATCATGGTGTTTCCCCCTGCTTTTCAATAATGTAGGCAGTCAAGCCCCTATTACATCCATTCTTTTCGTAGAAACCCTCTACCCCCGGCTGCGCCCCGAAGTAAAGCATAGTAGGCGAGTTTTTTCTGGCAAGTTCGAGCAGCCTGCTGCCGATGCCGCGTTTCTGATATTCTGGCAGCACGAGCAGCTCTGTTATCGTGCCGAAATAGTATCCGTCGGTCAAAATACGCAGGCAGCCGACTAGCAGGCCGCCGTCATAGGCGGTGATATTCAGAGTCCTGTACAGCGCCTCCTGCGTCTTTGCTGCGTCGTAATTCCCTGGCCAGACGTTTTTCGCCAGCGCCAAAAACACCGGCGCGCTCAGTTTGTCGTCAACAATGTAGTCCATAGCTTCCCTCCTTGACCGTTGTCAGAGCCAGATGCCCCAGTCACCGTAGTTGTGGACGCCGCTGCCGTGGTGGAGCTCGCCCCTGGCTTTCAGCTCACGCAGGGCGTCACGCATTCTGAGCACAAGCTCGGGCTTTACATTAAGCGAGTGGTGCGCGGGGAAGATGCGCTCGGCCTGCAGCGCCGCTATGCGCTCAAGCGAGTCCAGGTAGGCTTCGGGGTCGGTCGAGGGATAGTAGGCGAGCAGTATGTCCGCATAAACGAGGTCGCCGGTATATAGCCAGCGCCTGTCGGGCTCCCAGAAGCACATGTGCCCGGGCGAGTGCCCGGGAGTGTGCAGCACCTCGACGCTGCGTCCGCCGAGCTCTATTTTGTCGCCGTCATGCAGCACGCGGGAGGGCTGGCCCTGGAACATCTCGTACCCGGAGACATCAAAACCCTCCGGAAGCTCACAGCGGTCAACTACCATGGCCCGTATCGTCTCCGCATCCAGCGGGAATTGCCCGCTGAGCCAGTCCAGCTCTGCCTCGTGAGCGTAGAACTCTGGAAACTCGGCGTGCCCGCCGATGTGGTCCCAGTGTATATGCGTGGCAACAGGTATGACCGGTCCGGATACCAGTCTCGAAACCTCGCCGCTTATCCTGCATATGCCCAGACCGCTGTCTATGAGCAGGCTGCGTTCCTCGCCGTGGAGGAGATAGCAGTGCGTTTCCTCCCAGTGCCTGTATTCGCTTATAATGTGGGTGCCGCTGTCAAGCCTGTCTATGGTGAACCAGTTTCCCATACTAAACATCCCCTTTTAAAGCATGCCGCTGAAGTATATTATACGTATACTTCAGCGGCAAAGTTATTTTATATTCCGCACGTATCCATATCCACCCGCCCGTCGGGGAGAAAGCTCACGCCCTCCTCGGCCAGCAGGCGGCGCTGGACCTCAGGCCCGCCGAAGGCGTAGCCGGTGCAGACGCTGCCATCTCGGAAGACCACGCGGTGGCATGGGATTACGCCCGGTTCCGGGTTGTGGTGGAGCGCGAAGCCCACGCCCCGTGCGCCGCGGGTGTTGCCCGCCAGGGCGGCCACGCGGCCATAGGACATCACCCGGCCCGCCGGGATGGACTTCACGACCTCGTAAATGCGGCGCGTGAAATCCGTCATTGTGCCATGTGCGCGGAGGCGTACTGCTTTATCGCGCCAGCTCCGGCGTACTTCTCGAAGTGCTCGCCGTCCGTCACGACCAGCGTCGGCGCCTGCTTCACGCCGTACTTCATCGCGAGCTCGGCGTTGTCCTCGGCGTTGAGCTTCTCATAGGCGAAGCCCTGCTTGTCCAGCATCGTCACCGCGAGTCGGCAGTTGGGGCAGGTCGGCGTCGTGAAGAGCAGGGCCGCGCCGAGCTTGTCGATGTGCTGGGCGGGCTGCTCCGCGGCGGGGGAGATGTGCCTGTCGAGGTCCGGCTCCTCGCCGCAGCCGCAGGCGGCCTTCGGGTGCTTCACGGGGTCGAGGTGGCTGTGCGCGACGTCGTAGGTCTTGCGCTCCTTGTACTCCTGCGTCTTGCCCGCGTTCCAGTTTTGCACCGGGCGGTAGTAGCCGGTGATGCGGCTGTAGACCTCGGCGCTCTCGCCGCAGTGCGGGCAGGTGAACTGCTCGCCGGCGAGGTAGCCGTCGTTTTTGCAGACGGAGTAGGTGGGGCTGAGGGTGTAGTAGGGCAGCTTGTAGTTCTCGGCGATCTTGCGCACGAGGCTCGCGGCGGCCTGCCAGTCGGGCAGCTTCTCGCCCAGGAAGGCGTGGAAGACGGTGCCGGAGGTGTAGAGGGTCTGGAGCTCGTCCTGAATGTCCAGCGCCGCGAAGATGTCCTCGGTGTAGCCGACAGGCAGGTGGGAGCTGTTGGTGTAATACGGGGTGCCGCCCGCCTCAGCGGCGGTGATGATGTCGGGATAGCGCTCCACGTCGTGCTTGGCGAGGCGATAGCTCGTGCTCTCGGCCGGGGTGGCTTCGAGGTTGTAGAGGTCGCCGTATTTCTCCTGGTAGTCGGAGAGGCGGTTCAGCATGTGGCTCAGGGTCTTTTTGGTGAACTCCTGGCAGCTCTCGTGCGTCATGTCGGCGCGGACCCACTTGGCGTTGAGGCCGGCTTCGTTCATGCCGACGAGGCCGATGGTGGAGAAGTGGTTGTCGAAGGTGCCGAGGTAACGCTTCGTGTAGGGGTAGAGGCCCTCGTTCATGAGCTTCGTGACGACGTCGCGCTTTATCTTGAGGCTGCGGGCGGCAATGTCCATGAGCTTGTCGAGGCGGCGGAAGAAGTCGGCCTCGTCCTTCGCAAGGTAGGCGAGCCTGGGCATGTTCAGCGTGACGACGCCGATGGAGCCGGTGCTCTCGCCGGAGCCGAAGT
>OHNO01001091.1_pt1 | contig 12288 bp, 13 predicted proteins | sample 1569521 | NCBI WGS metagenome assembly OHNO01 (sample SAMEA3879604, study PRJEB24766) | human gut metagenome | biome: human-associated habitat; feature: feces | place: USA | collected 1985/1987
TGCAATGTCAAAACGGACCTTGCGGAGCAGTTTGCCGACGGCATTTATTGTCATCTCGACGAAAGCGTGTCGCGAATCGGCTGAAACCGATTTAATCGGAAAGGAGAAAATATGATAGCGGACGAAGCCACCGTAGCAAAGACGGTTGAAAATCTCAAAAAGCGCAAATTCGACGTTTATGTGTGCAAAACCGGTGAAGAAGCGCGCAATCTCGCCTTGTCGCTCATTCCCGCAGACGACGTTGTAGCGTGGGGCGGTTCCAAAACCGCGGAACAAGTCGGGCTTATTGACGCCGTGAAAGCCAAATTCGCGACGGTTGACCGCGACTCGGCAAAGACGGTTGCCGAAAAACGTGAGGCTATGCGAAAGAGTCTGTCCGCCGATACGTTTATTGCAGGTATCAACGCTATATCTTCGGACGGTTGGCTTGTCAATATAGACGGTACGGGCAACAGAGTGGCGGCAATCTGTTTCGGTCCCGAAAACGTAATACTCGTTGCGGGCACAAACAAAATCACGGGTGCAATGCAGTCGGCGATTGCAAGGGCGCGCAACATAGCCGCTCCCATCAACGCAAAGCGTTTCGACCTGCCCAATCCCTGCACGGTTTCGGGCAAGTGTGCGGACTGCATTTCCGATACTACTATATGCAGTCAGTTCCTAGAAACAAGATATTGTAAACCTGCTGGCAGAATAAAAGTTATTCTCATTGAAGAAGAACTCGGGTTCTGACCTTGCAAATAAATAAACATTTGAGGTGAAATATGAAATTTTATCGTTGCGAACATTGCGGCAATATAGTTACTTTTGTGCACAACAGCGGAGTTCCCGTGATTTGTTGCGGTGAAAAAATGAAAGAACTGCAAGCGGGCGTTACCGATGCGGCACAGGAAAAACACGTTCCCGTCGTAGAAAAAGTCGACAACAAAGTGACGGTTCGCGTTGGAAGCGTTGCGCATCCTATGTTCGAAGAGCACTACATCGAATTTATCGCACTCGAAACCACCGAAGGCGAATATGTCAAGTATCTCAAAGCGGGCGACGAACCTGCGGCAACGTTTGTCCTTGCAGACGGAGAAGACGTGATTGCGGCTTACGAATACTGCAATCTCCACGGCCTTTGGAAAAAGTAATAGCTGAGTGCGGCGGTTACAATCGGAAAAATCCGAATGAAGTAAAATCAACCCGCAAAGCTCTTTAATAAGGAGAAATAATGAACAGAACTATTACTGTAAAAGGTGCGGGAAAACTGTCTTTGACGGCAGATTTTACCGCTGTAAACATTACCGTCAAATCGTCCGATAAAGATTATGCCGCGGCAATGGACAAAGCGGCTGAACAGCTGGAAGATTTGCGTGAAAAACTCGTTGCAGGCGGACTGTCAAAGGACGATATAAAAACCACGGATTTCAACGTTCAGACACAGTACGACAACGAAAAGGACGAAAAGGGCGGTTACAAACGCGTTTTTGCGGGTTTCGTTGTGTCGCACAGCCTGAAAACGGAGTTTGCTTTTGACAAAGAACGTCTGGCTAAGGTTTTGTCCGCGCTTTCTGCGACAAAAGGTCAACCGGAATTTTCCGTCAGGTTTACCGTAAAAGACAAAGAAGCGGCGAAACAAAGTCTAATCAAAGCGGCTGTTAAAGACGCAAAGGAAAAAGCCGCAGTACTTGCAGAAGCAGCAGACGTCCGCCTCGGCCAAATTGTCAATATCGATTACAACGTCGGCAACGTCAATTTCTATTCGCCCGCGCGTTATCAGGTCAACGACGCTGTTTGCCGCAGCGCGGCATTTACCGCAGCGCAAATCGACATAGCACCTGAGGACATCGAACTTTCCGACACCGTTACCGTTGTCTGGGAAATCGAGTAATAAAAGGCAAAGCGACGGAATAGCGATTGCTACACGGAGTGTCAATCGCGTCACAGAAGTGTCTGAATCGCGTCGAGACATAAAAAAACGACCTGGTTTACAGGTCGTTCGTGGCAGGGGAGACGCGATTCGAACACGCAACCGACGGTTTTGGAGACCGTTGCTCTACCGTTGAGCCACTCCCCTAAATGCTTGATTATTATATCAACAAAGCGACTATTAGTCAAACAAAACGCAAATAAATCGGAGATTATATGGAAAAGAAATTCACACTGGGCATTATCGGTGCAGGCAACATGGCGTCAGCCATTCTCGGAGGGGTTCTCAAAGGCGGACTTCTCAAAGCGGACAAAATCATAATCAGCGACAAAGACGACGAAAAATTAGCGGTAATGGCGCAAAACGGCGTTGCCGTGACCAACGACAATAAAGAAGTTGCGACGAATGCCGAGTACGTTATGTTCGCCGTAAAACCTCAAATTGCGCCTATCGTCTTCGAGGAAATAAGCGAAGTGATTTCGGCAAGTACGGTTATATCCATTATGGCGGGTATATCCATTGCCAAACTCAAATCCGCACTTGGCGAACGCAATTATGCGCGCATTATGCCAAATACTCCCGCGCTTGTCGGAGAAGGTATGAGCGCAGTCGCGTTCAGCGAAGGTTACCGTTCGCGTTTTGTGACGGACATATTCGGGTCTGTCGGCAAAGTGGTCGAACTTGACGAAAAACTGTTTGACGCGGTTACGTCGTTGTCAGGTTCCGGTCCCGCCTACGTTTATATGTTCGTCAAAGCGTTGATTGAAGGCGGAATGCAGGGTGGACTTGATTTTGCCACGGCAAAGGAACTTGCGGTTCAGACTGTTCGCGGAGCCGCTCAAATGGTGCGTCTCGACAACAGACCCATTGACGAACTCATCGACGCGGTGTGTTCTAAGGGCGGCACAACAATTCAGGCAGTCGACAGTTTCCGTGCGGACGGACTGGAAGATATTGTCGTCAAAGGAATGACCAAATGCAGAAAACGTTCGGAGGAACTCGGCAATGCGTAAAAAAGCAGTAGACATCTACACCGACGGCGCGTGTTCGGGAAATCCCGGGGCAGGCGGTTGGGCGGCTATACTTTTTTACCGTGCGTTCAAAAGAGAGATAAGCGGAGCGGAAAGCAATACCACCAACAACAGAATGGAACTTACCGCGATAATAAAAGGATTGCAGATGCTGAAAGAGTCCTGCAAAGTCACCGTTTACAGCGACAGCGCCTATTGCGTAGACGCATTTTTGCAGGGTTGGATATACGGCTGGCAGAAAAACGGCTGGAAAACGGGAAGCAAAGACGACGTCAAAAACGTCGATTTGTGGCAGGTTTTGCTTGCCGAAATGAAAAAGCACGAAGTCACGTTCGTCAAAGTCAAAGGACACGCCGACAACGAGCACAACAACCGTTGTGACGAACTTGCGCGCGCTGCAATCAAGAAACTTGTTGCGGAAAGTGCTTCGTGAATAGTGCATTGTGTTGGGAACCGAGCATTTCCAAAATAAAATCAAAAAGAAAAGTTAAAGCAAAAGAAAATCCACCCTAATTGGGTGGATTTTTCATTCATCGGTATTTGCGCTGTATTTGCGCGTGTTTTGACTTGATTTTAACCGAATAGCGGTTAATTTGCTTTTAGGATTGCATTATGCCGTGTGATACTTCTTCGTGCGGTAGAGCAGATAGTAAACTATCGAGCTCAAAGGCAGGTTGGTAAGCAGTATAATCGGCAGTACCATGGTCATAAGTATCAGGGTTTCGTCGTTGACGCTTACGCCAACCGCGAAGAATGCAACGAGTACGAGGATTACGGCAAGTTCAATCATTATCATACCGCGGTTGATAACCGACAACTTGACATTGAAATCCGCACGTTTACGCTTGGTCGGGTTTGCAAGATAAGCAAACGTCGGCAACAACATAAGAACGGCACCGCCGAGCATTATCGGCAGGAAGTAAATCCAGCTTATCTGACGTGCGGTGGACAGCCACATAATCGCAACTTCTACGAGGAATATTGCAAGAACGATGAGCCACGAGTCGCGGTTCAGGCGGTTTGCCTGTATGAAATTGAAAGTGTAGTACTCCGACGTGTTACCGCGGTCGTAAGGACGCATTTTGAACCCGTCGGCATAAAGTCGAGCTTTCAGGTCGGTGTCGGCTTTGGGAAGGGTATGTTCCTGAACTGCGGGTTCGGCTTTCTCTTCGGGAACGGAAGCGATAGAGGAGAAGAATTCGCGGTAATTCACGTTTTCTTTCTCGTATTCGAAAGCGTCGGTGCGTTTGCCGAGAACGGCAGAGGTTACAAACTCACCCTTTGAGTCTGTGCCGACCAACTGAGTTTTGGCTCCGTCGGTATGTATGCTGGCTTCCGCGGTGTCTGCGGGGGCGGATTGTGACGCAGTCTGTTGAGCGTATACAGCATCGGCAGAGTATGCCTCAATCGGGCGGTCATACTCGCCGAAGTTTACGCTCTCCTCGGGTTGGGTGTATGCAACCTGTTCGGTTTCGGAGTAACCCGTGTTTTCGTCGGTCGTGGCGTTTTTGGCGTCTATCTCGGCTTCTTTTTCGTCGAGTTTGCGGAATATATCGCTCAACGTGGCTTGCGGTGCTTGTCTTTCGTCGACAACTCGCTCCGCGCTGAAATAGTTTATTTCTTCTTTTGCTTCTTTTTCTTCATGCAATCTTGCCTGTTCCTGCCAGATTTCGGAAGTGATGATTCTTGACGCCGCCGCAGCTGTTCTTTGCGCTTCGCGACCTGCTTCGTTGTTGTCTTCGGAAACAGTTGCGGGTTGTTCCGGTTCCTCGATTATGGTTGCGGGGAGCACGTTTTCTTCGTGAGCGGCAAGTCTTTCTTTAACAGACGCGAGTTCTTCGGCAAGACGTTTGAGTTCCGCTTGTCTTTCTTCGTCGCGTTTGCGGTTGTTTTCTTCTATTTCGGCTTGCAGAGCAGCAAGTCTTTCGGCTTCCGCCGCGGCTCTGCGTTCCTCTTCACGCTGTTTTTCTTCGTCGGCCTTTTGTTGTTCGACGTGCCAGTTTGCTTCGTCGATAACAAATGTGTCATTACCCGATTTTTCTTCCGAATACTCGGATTTTGCGTCAAGCTGTTCGAATATTTCTTTAAGCGTTACGGTTGCGGCGGTATTTTGAAGGGCAGTCGCGCAATCTGCGGCAACTTCTTCCGACTTGTCTTTGGCTTCGGTTTCTTCCGCGGTTACGGTTTCAGCCGCGACAACATCGATTTCCTCGACTTGTTCTTCTTTTTCGACCGCATTTTCGCTGTCGGCAATTTCGACGGCGTTTTCGGCTTTTTCCGATTGTTCTTCAACTTCTTCGGCAGCGGTTTTTTCTTCTGCAACCGCATAAACGGGCAGAGGAGCCGCAACTTGCCATTGAGCCTCTTCGACAATCAGTTTGTCGGAAAGGGCAGAGTTGGTTTCGTATTCGGATTTCGCGTCGAGTTCCTTGAAAACGTCGGCAAGCGACATTGTGGCTTGTGACCTGAGCGCTTCTTCGCGTTCACGTGCAATTCGTTCGATTTCTTCCGCGCGTTCGCGTTCTATTCTTTCGAGTTCGGCTCTGCGCTCTTCTTCGATACGCTTTTCTTCGCGGAACTTTTCGCGCTCTTCTTCAAATCTCTTTTCGGCGGCTTTGCGTTCTTCTTCGATGCGGGCAAGTTCCGTTCTGCGTTCGTTGTCGATACGCTCGGCTTCGGCTCTGCGTTCTTCTTCGATACGTTTTTCGGCTTCGAACCTTGCCTGTTCTTCTGCAAACTTTCTTTCAGCCGCTATTCTTTCTTCTTCGAGACGAGCAAGCTCGGCTTTTCGTTCCTCTTCGATGCGGGCAATTTCGGCTTTTCGCTCTTCCTCTATACGCGCAAGCTCCGCCTTACGTTCTTCCTCAAAAGTATCCTGTTTGCGCGCGATTTCTTCTTCTGCAAGGCGTTTTTCTTCCTGCAAACGGAGAATTTCGGCGTTGTGAGCTTCTTGCAATCTTTCAAGCTCTGCCTTGCGCTCTTCATTGAGACGTTCTGCTTCTGCTTTGCGTTCCTCTTCAAGACGAGCGATAGCTTCTTCTTTTTCGCGTTTTTCGCGCTCGAACATTTCACGCTCCGCACGACGTTCGGCTTCTATGCGTTCTGCTTCTGCTTTGCGTTCCTCTTCTATGCGTTCGGCTTCTATTCTGCGTTCTTCCTCGATGCGGGCAAGTTCCTCTTCTTTTTCCCTTGCAAGTTGTTCGAGTTCGCGTCTTCTTTCTTCTTCCGCGGCTGCCTGTTCGGCGTCGACAAGCACTTTGTTTTGTGCTTCTTCCGCAAGTTTTGCCGCCTCTTCTTCCGTTATCTCGTTGCCGTTGGGGTCAAGATAAACTTTCTTTTCGACAAGAACGACTTTCTCGACTTCCTTTTCCTTGTAGACGACTTTCTTTTCGGAGTTATCCTTTTTGGTGTAAGGGCGCAGGTCGTCCGTATTGAAAGGGGCGGGGCTTTTATCGAAATCGAATTGCTGAGAAGATACGAGTTTGTCGAGAATGGTACGGGAATACTCGTATTCGGATTTTTCCTTTTGCAGGAAATTTCTGCCCTCGGCAGTGAGAGAGTAGTAACGTCTGCGTCCGCCGCCCGTGTCGTCGGGGTCGCCGTCGTAAGATGAAATCAAACCTTGTTTTTCCAGTCTTTTGAGCTGATTGTAAAGGGTAGGCTGTTTGAGTTTGTACTGGCCTTCGCTTTTGGTTTCGATTTCTTTGAGAATGTCGTAGCCGTAACGGTCCTGACTCCAAAGAGAGCCAAGAATAATGGTCGTTACGTTGCCTCTTATGAGGTCGCTGTTGACAGAAGAAATGTCCATTTTCGAATCTCCCTGTTTGATAATGAAATGATAACAAACTATTATAATAAAGTCAATATTTTATAATAGTTGTGTGGCAAAAATGACGTAAATAGTGCAAATTTTCCTTATTGCGCGTAGAAACGCGCGAAAAGGTCAAATAAAAACTTCCCGACCGGTCGGAGAGTTCAGGAGGATTAAAACATAGCGTCTTAAAGTAAATCAGCAATTGAACAAACCGCTTTACTCATTTCAGTCGTCGTCGCGGAGCGTAACGGCTTTTGCCGCCGCTTTGCGGTGGTCCTGTTCTATTGCGGCGTAGTGTTTTTTTGTGGTGTTTACGTCACGGTGTCCGAGTACGTCCGCAACCATATAAATATCGCCCGTCGCGCGGTACAGGTTGGTGCCGTAGGTGCTGCGCAGTTTGTGCGGAGATATTTTTTTCAAAGGCGAGGCGACCATTGCGTACTTCTTGACCAGATTTTCGACTGCGCGCACGCAGATTCGTTTGACCTGCAATGACAAAAACAGGGCGTCTTCGTCGGGAACGTTCATTTTCTGAGTGCGTGAAAGCAAGGCTTTTCGTTCGCCGTCGACGTAGTATTCCAACGCTTCTTTGACGTCGTCGTTGAAGTACAGGATTGCCTGATTGCCGCCTTTTCGCGTAACCGTGAACGCATTGGATGCAAAGTCGATGTCTTTGATGTTCAGTCCCACGCATTCGCTGACACGTATTCCCGTCCCAAGCAAAAGAGAAAGAATTGCGACGTCGCGTGCACGCGTGTTGAGCAGGATTTTGCGTTGATGTTCGCTCATTCCTTCGCCGTCTTCGGCGGCGTTCAGAATTTTGTCTATTTCGTGGCGTTCAAGCCTTATGATGTCTTTGTCGTGTTGTTTTGGCAGAGTGATTTTTGCGGCAACGTTCACGCTCAGCTTATCTTTGTTGAAGAAGTACTTGAAAAACGTGCGAACAGTGGAGATTTTGCGGGCTTTGCCGCGTTCGCCGTTGGAGCATTCCTTGCCTTCGAAATCGTATAATGTCAGGTATTCCAGATAGTTTTCAAGGTGCGTAACCGTGATTTTTTCAAGGTCGGACAAAGTTATGTCCTCGGGTGCCATATCGCGGAATGCACGGACTCTTTTTGTAAGATAGTCGAAAAAAATGCGCAGGTCGTATGCGTAGTTGAGACGCGTAAGCGCGGTTGTCTGCGGCTCGATGCCCACAAAGAACTCCTCACAGAATTCGGGAAGAGTGTCTCTGATTTCACGCAGGCGCATATTTGTGTTTCTTTCGCGTTCTTTGAAATAGTTTGCCATTTTAGTTGAATACGTATAATTCGCTTTTGTGAGCGTTAATTATGTTGCGTGGTTGAAGAAAAGTACAAAGTGCATTGAGTTGCGGCTTTTGTATACTTTCTGTTACGGCTTTATTTTACCAACTATTCGCAAAATGTCAAGTCTGTTGAAAAACGGACGCTGTTTGCTCTTTTGAATGTTGGTTGAAAGAGCAAACTTTACGAGCCAATATACGGTTGGAGTATAATATATAATTTTTAAGTCAGCGGTGTTTTGGTTGCCTTCCGTTTGACAAAATGATAATATATTGCAGTCAGCAGAGGTTAATATGAGAAAAATCAACAACAGCGAAGTAAAAAGAGTTTGCAAAGAGTTCACAGAAATTTTCAAGAACTATCAGACTTACGCAATGTTTTTCCCGAGAAAAGACCGCAATAAAGGCGTGTATTATTTCTTTCGTTTCGAAGTGAGCGCAGCGCGCAATTATACTTATGTGGGTGGGGATTACGACGTTATTGCCTGCGTGAAAAAACCGGGCGACAAGGACCATAATCCCGCTTTGCAGTTTGCAAATCCGTTTTTTGCCGTGGCGTTTTATGCGGCTACGGGAAATTTTGCCATTTCGCTTGCGTCGGAATATATGAGTTTTGCGGACAAAATCGCAAAGAAATATTACAACCCGTCGACCGACTGTTACATCAAAAACATCGGAGTTGCGGAACGTGCACGCGGAAAAGGTCTGCTTCGTAAAGCAATAGACGAACTTTGCGGCGACAGCGCGGTTTATCTCGAAACGCACGACGAAAGAAACGTGGAAATTTATCGTCATCTCGGGTTTGAAATCTGCGAAGTCGCGGATTTTCACGGAGCAAAGCATTTTGCAATGCGCCGTCCCGCAAAAGCGGAAAATGCGGTAAAATAAAACCGAAATAGAGCGGTTTGTGAAACAGTTTTGCCGTCGGGGTTACCCCGACGGCTTTTATTTGTCAGTCGTTGGAAGCTGTTTTTCGTCGCGTTTCGGTTTCTGTCCGACGTATTCTTCTCGGGTTATGCGGAAAATGATATGGGGCATATCGATGCCGTAATAGTGTTTGACCAGTTCTCCGCACGGCGTCATTCCGTTTCTTCGCGCTACTGCCTGCGACGGCAAATTGTTGTCGCGGATAATGGAATAAATGGCGTCAAAACCCAGATTGTCGAAACCGTATCGCTTGCAGTATTTCGCGCCTTCCGTGGCGTATCCGTAGCCGAAAAAGTCGGAGTTCAGAAGATAGCCTATTTCGGGAACTTCTTTTTCGCCGATATTTTGCATTGTTATTCCGCATTGTCCTATCATTTTGCCGTTTTCGCGCAGGAACATTCCCCAAAGTCCGAAACCGTAACGGCGGTATCGCGCAATCTGTCTGTCCAGCCATTCGCGCGCTTCGCTTTCGCTGAAAGTGTGCGCGTATGCGTACATGACCTTTTCGTCATAAAGCATAAGGCAGAGCGAACCGAAGTCCGCCTCGGTCATTTCTTTGAGTATAAGTCGCGGTGTAACAATGCGGAAAGAGTTGTTTTTGTTGTCCATAAGCGCATTATAATATCGCGACTTGCGTTTTGCAATCATGCATATTTAACGGATTTTGCTTTTTTGGCGTATTTTGTTGTTATAAGCACAAAAAAATGCTATTTTATTGATGAACTTCGGGAGAGAGTAATGAAATACGTTTTCAAAAATTACAAAACCACTTTGGCGGCTTGTTTTACGGGATATATTTGTCAGGCCATCGTCAACAACTTCGCACCGCTTTTGTTCCTGACTTTTCAGACGCAGCTCGGAGTTCCGCTTGCGCAGGTGACGCTGCTTATTGTCATAAACTTCGCAGTGCAACTTGCGGTCGACCTGCTTGCAGCAAAATTCGTTGAGAAAATCGGATACCGCACGAGTGCCGTTGCCGCTCATTTGTTCATAGGCACGGGACTTGTCTTGCTCGGAGTATTGCCTCTTGCCGTAGGCAACGCATTTTACGGTCTTCTTGCTGCGGTGCTCGTATATTCGGTGGGTGGCGGAATAACGGAAGTTCTGCTCAGTCCGCTCGTCGAAAATTGTCCGACCAAGAACAAGTCCGCGGCAATGAGCCTTCTGCATTCCTTTTACTGCTGGGGCAGTGTTGCCGTCATCGGGTTCTCAACGTTGTTTTTCCGTCTTCTCGGAATAGATTTCTGGAACAAACTTGCCATTATATGGTCTGTGGTTCCCTTCCTCAACGCGATTTTCTTCCTGTTTGTTCCGATAGTCCCGCCGCTCGGAGACGGTGAACCGCACGGATTTGCCTCGTTGTTCCGTTCCAAGTTCTTCTGGGTGCTGGTTCTTATGATGTTTTTCGGCGGAGCAAGCGAAATCGCCGTAGCACAATGGGCGTCGGCTTTTGTAGAGAGCGGTTTGGGGGTTTCCAAGTCCTTGGGCGACCTGCTGGGACCTTGTATGTTCGCCGTTATGATGGGCGTTGTCAGAACCGTTTACGCCAAAGCGGGACAAAAGCTGAACCTTACAAAACTGATAATCGTTTGCGCCGTGGTTTGCACGGTCAGTTATATTCTCATTACGCTGTCGCCGTGGGCAGAACTTTCTTTGTTAGGTTGCGCATTGTGCGGTCTGTCCGTCGCAATGATGTGGCCGGGTACTTTCAGTATTGCGGCAAAAACCTTACCGCGCGGCGGTACGGCAATGTTCGCATTGCTTGCGCTTGCAGGTGACCTCGGTTGTTCGGCGGGTCCCACGCTTGTAGGTGCCGTGTCTTCCGCATTCGGCGACGATTTGCAAAAGGGCATACTTGTTGCGGTTTTGTTCCCCGCCTTGCTTATTGCGGTGTCCGTGTTCTTTTTCTTCATGGAAAAAAATCCCGCGAAAACGCTTCGTTTTTGACTGCGTCAACCGCCGCAGAAGTAAATTGTGACACAGAATTTTCCGATACAGCCGCAGACAATGCCACCGAACAGAGCAGCGCGGAAGACAAGGAAAAATAAATTTGAGTTGTCGTTCGACAAAATTTCAATAAAGAAAAAGACCACGATCGTGGTCTTTTTTCAATCGTTTGCCGGAGTAGTCGGATTTCAGATTGTTGCGTCTTCGTCTTGTACTTCCGTGTTTTCTTCGGTATGTTCCTCAACGGCTTTGTTTGCCGCCAAGGCTTTCATTCGTGCGTATCTGGTTATTGTCGCTTTGTTGACGTAAGCAATTACACAAAGCACGGAAATGACAAAGGCAATAAAAATAAAGAAGAAAGCCGCACTCGGATTCATCCACGACATTCCGCCGAAAACCGCAAAAAGCACGCCGATGGGAAGAATGGTTCCCGCAAGCAATGCAGTGGCATATCTAGTTGCAAAGAATGAGAGTATAAGCAACGTGAACTTTACTGTTTGTATAATACAATATTATTTCTATCAGTCTTTAATGATTTGTCGCTTGTGTTATATATGTAAGTAACCCTATCGTGTGATGCTCCTAAAGTTAAAATAATGCTATTACCATTAACTTCGTATGTGCCATAAGCATACATTGGTTGTCCATTTCCTATATATGGAAGACTTGCCGCAAATTCAAAACTTCGATCTTTTTTTAATGTTAATGTTGCTCGTGTAAAGTGCCATCATTGCCAAATCCCGAGCCTGCGTAAGTGCCAACAAAATTTTCTTCGAGATTACAAGCAGATAAACTAAAAATAATAAAAATCGTCAACAACACTAGAATAATAACCATAATGGAAGTTTTTTTGTAAAAGCGACTAACTCTAATCATATGTGTTTCTCCTACGTCGTTCAATATTATGATGATAACTCAAACGGGTTATTCTGTCAACCGTTTTGAGTTATTAAATTAACTCAAATTGGTTATACAATTATCACGTAAAAAATAGTAAGAGGCTAACTTATGGATGTCTTGAAAAAAATAGATTATTTGCGAAAAGAAAAAGGTTGGAGCATTAATTTTCTAGCTATGGAGGCTGGTCTTACCCAATCTACATTAAATAATTTATACAGCCGTAAAACCGAGCCGAAGATCGCTACTTTGAGAGCGATATGTGACGCGCTTGGAATTTCATTATCGGATTTTTTTAAAGAAGATGAAAATTTGGATGACGAACTTACAAGGAAAATAAAATCTTTGACTGATGATAACAAAAAAGCATTGTTACAGATTATAAATAATATGAAATAACTTTAAAAAAAATTTTTACGAAATTTACTTTACTTAAATTAATATTGGCTATTAAATA
>OHNO01001092.1_pt1 | contig 12287 bp, 10 predicted proteins | sample 1569521 | NCBI WGS metagenome assembly OHNO01 (sample SAMEA3879604, study PRJEB24766) | human gut metagenome | biome: human-associated habitat; feature: feces | place: USA | collected 1985/1987
ACACAAACCACAGAGCTCTCAAAAGTGCTGACTCCGCAAACACAGGGGAAAAACTCCAAGCAAGGAAATGTAGAGAAGAAAAAAATCATTTTCTTACATCTCGACGGTTGTTCGGAAACACCATCAACTTCAAGAACCAATACTTACACCCAAACAAAAGCAAAAAACATCTACTTTATCCATCAAGCTACACATATTCCAATCCACAAATAAAAGACAACCTGTTCTATTTAAAGAAGAAAAATTTTCAGTAGATTTGCACTATATAAAGATATACAATGAAGAAAATAATTATCGCCATCGATTCATTCAAAGGCTGTCTAACTTCAGCAGAAGCAGGAAAAGCTGCCGAAAAAGGTATCAAAAGCATAAATCCTTCCTGCCACACTTCAGTTATTCCCATCGCTGATGGCGGTGAAGGTTTACTGGACGTACTCATCACAGCCACTAAAGGGAAATATATAACCTTATCGGCACATGGACCGCTAATGAAAATGACAAAAACACATTACGGTCTGTCCGGCAATGGCAGAACAGCTATTATAGAAATGGCTGCCATCAGCGGACTACCTCTCGTACCTATGGAACAAAGAAATCCTATGCTGACAACAACCTTTGGTACAGGAGAATTGATAAAAGACGCATTAAACAAAGGATGCAGAAATTTTATAATCGGTATTGGCGGAAGCGCGACTAATGACGCAGGATTAGGAATGCTACAGGCACTAGGTTTCCGCTTTCTAGACAAATCAGGGCATACCTTAGGTACAGGAGGCCAAATAATGGAAGCCGTGGCAAACATAGACACATCCGGTATTCACCCCGCACTAAGAGAAACACACTTCATGGTAGCATGTGATGTAGCCAACCCTTTCTACGGCCCTGACGGAGCGGCATATATCTTTGCACAACAAAAAGGAGCCGATTCAAATATGGTGCAAAGACTGGATGAAGGCATGCAATCATTAGCCGAAGTTATAAAGAAAACGACAGGAAAAGATATCACGAACTACCCCGGTGCAGGTGCAGCCGGAGGCATGGGTGGTGGACTACTGGCTTTTTTTAACGCAGAGCTAAAACCGGGAACAGAATTATTATTGAAAGCCATCGACTTCTCCGAAAAAATAAAAGGAGCAGACCTCATTATTACGGGCGAGGGAAAAGCAGACCGGCAGACAGCTATGGGAAAAGTACCATACGGAATACTAAAGGAAGCACAAAAAGAACATATTCCCGTTATTGTACTGGCAGGCAGTATAGAAAACCTGCCGGAATTAAACAAAGCGGGATTCAAAGGTATATTCTCTATAGCCCCCGGCCCTATCACCCTGGAGAAGGCAATGGAACCGGAGTTTGCTAAAGAAAATATCACCCGGCTGGTTTCCCAACTCTATTCAGTTATAACTAGCTTCGGCTAATTTGCAAGCCTTTGTCGGACAAAGCCATATCAACGAAACGGGCACAACTGTTGGGTGGGTTCTGAGTAAGAATACTTCGAATACGTATAGCAGCCTCAGGATCTTTAGCCACCATATAAAGATAGCCGCCTCCCCCCGCACCTGGCAATTTATATCCCAGGCAATAATCATCAATCCGGCGAATGATAGTCTCAACTGCCTCGGGATTAGTGCCGGGATCCAACGCTTGGTTCAGCTTCCAGCTTTTACCAACCAAACGCCCCATTTCATCGAAATTCCCACGCTGAATGGCTTCGTACAAGTCAAGAGCATGCCCCTTCATACCGCCAAGTATAGACAAATGCTCTGTGGAGTTGAGGAACATGCTACGCACGATTTCAGCTAAAATTCCTTTGGCTGTACGGGTAATTCCCGTGTAATAAAGCAAATGGCACTTCTGATATTCGCCACCTGTAAACAAATAATCGGGCAACCAGCGCACTAACGGACTCTGATCCATACCTGCATGAGTCTGCAATAATTTCACTCCACGAAGCACACCTCCGTATTGATCTTGCCACCCCCCTCCGGTAGTCAGCAACTGTTCCAAAATAAGCGTACGGTTACATATCTCGTTCTTATCCCAGTTCAGTCCGCAAAAATCAGAGATTGCCCCCAGCACAGTTGATGCAAGAATAGAACTTGTACCCAGACCGGAGCCCGCAGGAATCGCAGAAAGCAGAGTGATTTCCATTCCGGAGCCAAACGCCTTCAACTGCTCTTCCAATGAAACATACGATTCGGTGGAAAAGCCCGGCTGGAAACCTGCCAGCACCAATGCCGCTTTAGGTATAGAGAATGGGGATCCCACTTGCATGAAATCCCTTACCTCCCCGTAAGTTGTAACCACTTCCATAGCGCCTAAGTCTATAGAACGAAGAATTATCTTATACTCCCGACAGGGTTTCACGTAAACTTGTAGAGGAGGCTGCCCGTTCAACTCAATAGCAATATTCACCACACTCCCCCCTTCATTCAAGCAATAAGGTGGAGTATCCGTCCATCCGCCGGCCAGATCAATACGGACCGGACTACGCCCCCAGACAATCTGATCGGAGTACACTGACAAATGCGGTTGCTGCCTCTTGGCTAAAGCCGAAGCTGTAAGTCCGTCGCGCATCAAACGAAAAGCCTCATTCTCATATTCCCGATAAGCCAGCCCCTTAAGCTGCTGCACCCGGGCACGGAACATATTATCACTGATACGTGTCATCAGCGGAGCCGATTCTGATAAAGGCTCAGGCAACGACAGATCATACCGAGCAAATTCTCCAGCAGCATTCTCCAAATTTAGCTGATAAAAGACACTTCGTTCATAATTATGCGCCAATGCCGGCCAATTCTTTATCCGGAAAGCTTCACGCTGTTCTGCCAGACGATAAAGATTAGAATAAGCAGATATATCATCGGCAGATAACTTACGACAGCGTTGCCATATTTCTTTTCCTTGCTGTAATGCCGGTTCAGAGACCATCCAGCGCATAACTGCTCCCAATTCCTCTACAGATGAGCAAACCGGAAACAAACGCGCGGCCTGCAAGTCGTGACCGTTTTCTATTTCTTCCACCGAAATGCCGCGTACAGCACACCACTCACCTACAGACATTCCTTGATAATATGTTTCTTCCTTAGCCAAAGCTCCCTTGAAAGTATCATTGAAGCCGTATGGACGCGCTACATAGCCAGATTCTCCAAAAGGAACCACATCAATACACACACCGGACGGAACCTCTAGGTTCCAATTATTAGCGGGAACCCCTGTTATGATGGTCTGGTGATGGATATTCCATCCTGCTCCTACATAACTGTTCTCTATCCATATTTCCGAATTTTGTGAGGTAAGTTGATAACCTACCTCAGCATTTTGAACAAACATGGCCGGATGCGGTTTTACCTTCTTGTGCATAATCTCCCGCTGGTCGTTTACCAGATTTTGTACTGCCAATGTAGAAGAAATAAGTTCACGACTGGTTCCGTAATGATAAAACTCCCCTCCGGGCAACGGCAGAATAGCCACACTCAGCTTGTTAAGTTCATCGTCCATCATACGCGGGTGCTCTCCCAATGTAAGTCCGAAATCAGAATACATGTCATAATAAGAGAGTTTTCCTTCCTTATAAGATCGTTTTACCAACAGACTAACCGCACGGTCACTTAACAGCCAAATTCCGATATCCATCAGAAAAAGATGGGTTTGCATTAATTTCCCCAATTCCTCCACCGAAGGTTTTTGAAGCATGAAATCAAGCTTATCGGGAGTAGCCCGTGAAGAAACAAAAACACCATGGTTTTTTGCCAGATTAGGATCTACCCATAAACCGTAACACACCACATCCGCATCAGGAATAGTCTGAAGCGGTTGGCCCGCACGGATATAAACATCTCCACTTGCAATCAATGTATGAAGAGAAGACGGAGCTTTCTCCATGATTTGTTCATATAAAGGGAGCTGGAGGGAAAGCAGATTTTGTGACAGCCGTTGTCCTCTGGCCCACCGGAATACAGGAATGGGAGTAAGAATTTTGCCGGATGGCGCATATCCGGGCAAACGACGACTCTGCCCGCCTGCATGAAGTAAAATACGTTTTTCTTTTCCCAGCCAAGTAAGAAAATCGCTGTCAGGAGCTACTTTCTGACAACAAGCCTCCAACAGCCATGCAGTCCCCCCGCCTGATCCTAGCTTACTACCTATAGGATCGGAAGTACAAAACCACTCTGTCTGGTCCGCTTTCTCTATATCATGAAAACATTCCACCAGATTAGGGGGAAGTGATAATAATTTTTTCATAGCACATCTTTGTTTTTATTGCACACAAAGATGCTTATTTTCCCCTAATAAGCCAAAAGATAAGACATGAATTTTAATCAGTAAATTCAAAAACACGCTCATCCAATGACATCACTTCCTTAAAGCCCGGTTGTGTAACAGGCACACCGAATGGCATCTGCGCTATCAATTTCCAGTCATCAGACAAATTCCAAGCTTTACGTACTTCATCATCAATCAGCGGATTATAATGTTGCAAAGACGCCCCCATTCCTGCATCTTCCAGCATGGTCCAGACTGCCAACTGATGCATAGCATCGGTCTGCTCTGCCCAGATAGGGAAATTATCTTTATAAGTGGGGAAACTTTCCTGCAAAGAGCGAACGATAGCCATATCTTCAAAATAGAGAATAGTACCATATCCACAAGCGAAACAGCCATCAATCTTTTCTTCGGTCTTGCCAAATACCTCAGCCGGAACCCGCTTACGCAAGACATTTTTTACAATGTTCCACAACTTTTCATGTGCCTTACCTGTTAATAACACAACACGAGTGGTTTGAGAATTGAAAGCTGAGGGGACAAATTCTACAGCAAAACGAATTAAATCTCTTATTTCTTTATCAGACAATGTCGATTTGTTTTGGATCCGATAAAATGTACGACGGGCTTTCAGAGCCTCCTTAAAACTTTTTGTCATATAAAACAACGTATTTATGGGTTATTATAAATGAAGAACAAACAGGTAACAAAAGAAGTTCACTTTTTTTGCTTTTTTCAATGCAATAACCTATTTTTGTTAGCTAATTATTAACATTAAAACAACACATTCAATGAAAGATTTTCTAAAATTTACGTTTGCCAGCGTCATCGGCGTCATTCTGGCAGGCGTAGTGTTCACTATACTAGGGATTATCACTCTGGTTGGCATAGTCGCCTCATCGGATACTGAAACGGTGGTGAAAGACAACTCTATCTTCGTACTCGACTTTAAAGGCAGTTTGTCCGAACGTGTACAGGAAAACCCACTCCAACAACTTTTGGGAGAAGAATTTGAAGCATACGGTTTGGATGACATTCTAGCTTCTATCAAGAAGGCAAAAGACAATGACAAAATCAAGGGTATTTATATCCAACCTTCTTATTTGGAAGCATCATACGCTTCCTTAGAGGAAATACGCAATGCATTACTGGATTTCAAAGAAAGCGGCAAATTCATCGTTGCTTATGCAGACCAATATGCACAGGGGATGTATTATCTTTCCAGCGTGGCCGATAAAATAATTATCAATCCGCAAGGAAGTATTGGATGGCACGGAGCAGGCATGCAACCTGTTTTCTTCAAAAATCTGGTTTCCAAACTAGGACTGGAAGTACAGGTATTCAGAGTGGGTACTTACAAATCAGCCGTGGAACCGTTTATCGCTACAGAAATGAGTCCGGCCAACCGCGAACAGATGACCGAATGTCTGGAATCTGTCTGGCATCGTATTCTTGCAGATGTATCCGACTCACGACGCATCCCGACAGATACTTTGAATGCTTATGCTGACCGATATATGGATTTTTGTCAGGCAGAAGAATATATTCAATGCAAACTGGCAGATACCCTGATGTATAAAGATGAGGTTATTTCCTATCTGAAACAATTAAGCGGTCGTGACGAAGACGACAAACTGAACAGTCTTTTCATAGAAGACATGATAAACGTCAAGAAAAATGTGCCCAAAGACAAAAGTGGAAATATAATAGCCGTATATTATGCATACGGCGAGATCCTGGATGCTCCCGGCAGTTCCACAGAAGATTGTATTGATGTACAAAAGATGTGTAAAGACCTGCGCAAATTACGTGACAACGATGACGTAAAAGCTGTTGTATTACGCGTCAACTCACCGGGTGGCAGCGCATACGGTTCAGATCAAATATGGCGTGAAGTAGTAAGACTGAAAGAGAAAAAACCGGTAATCGTTTCTATGGGAGATTATGCTGCATCAGGAGGCTATTACATTTCCTGCGCTGCAAACCGCATTTTCGCTGACCCGACTACGCTGACTGGTTCTATCGGCATATTCGGCATGATGTATTCAGGTGAGAAACTGTTTACTGAAACTTTAGGACTAAATTTTGATGTAGTGAAAACTAATAAAATGGCTGATCTGGGTGCCAGCCTAGGTCCGGTTCTCACCCGCCCGCTAAATGCATCAGAACAAGAATTAATGCAGAACTATGTCAACCGAGGATACAAGTTGTTCGTAAACCGTTGCGCTGAAGGTAGAAAAATGTCTACAGAGGCTATTGAAAAAGTTGCTGAAGGCCGTGTATGGACCGGTGCCATGGCAAAAGACCTTGGTCTGGTAGACGAGCTGGGAGGTATAGACAAAGCATTGAATGCCGCCGCCACCCAAGCCGGTATCGAAAATTACAGTATTATCGGCTATCCTGAAAAAGAAAATATTTTCGCAAGCCTGCTGGGCAATCAGAAAAAACATTATATAAACAGCGAAATTAAAGAATATTTGGGAAGCTATTATAACAGCTTCAAGGCGCTGGAGAACATAAAAGACGCCAACTGTATACAGGCACGTATGCCGTTTGACCCTAATATCCAATAAATTGCACATGGAAGGTAATCTTATCAAGATAAACAAGTGGCTATATCCGGTTTCATGGATTTATGGAACCGGTGTATGGCTGCGTAATAAATTGTTTGACTGGGGAATATACAAAGAACGTAAGTTTGATATTCCGGTCATCTCGGTAGGCAACATCACCGTAGGCGGAACCGGAAAGACCCCCCATACAGAATACCTGATAAGATTATTGCAGAAAGATTACAAAGTAGCCGTACTGAGCCGCGGCTACAAACGCAAATCCAAAGGCTTTGTACTTGCCAGACCGGATACGTCCGTACAGATGATAGGTGACGAACCTTTCCAAATGAAACAGAAGTTTCCGGATATCCATATGGCAGTAGACCGGGACCGTTGTCATGGCATAGAGCAGTTATGCAATAGTCACATCGCCCCTGGAACAGAAGTGATTATTTTGGATGATGCTTTCCAGCACCGATATGTAAAGCCCGGAATAAACATCTTATTAGTAGATTACCACCGACTGATTTGCGAAGACACCTTGCTGCCTGCCGGACGAATGCGCGAACCTGAAAACGGAAAAAGCCGGGCACATATTGTCATTGTCACTAAATGTCCTAAGGACATCACCCCTATGGATTTAAGAGTCTTAAGCAAGCAAATGGAACTTTACCCCTATCAGCAGCTCTACTTCACAACATTAGCATACGGCAAGCTGCATCCGTTGTTTACAGCAGGGAATGCAGTTTCATTAAAAGAGATAGAAAAAGACAAGCATATCCTATTGGTGACAGGCATAGCCTCCCCAGCAAAACTCATTCAAGATTTATCACCATACAATGAGCACATTGAGTCACTGGCTTTCAGTGACCACCATGACTTTACAGCAAGAGATATGGAACTGATAAAGAAGCGTTTCATGAAACTTCCGGAAGGTAAACGCATGATTATCACCACTGAAAAAGACTCTGTACGACTAGCAGCCCATCCACTGATGGACGAAGCGCTAAAACCTTATATATATATGCTGCCCATTGAGGTAGTCTTTTTACAAGACCAACAAGAACTGTTTAACTCAAATATAACCGACTATGTTAGAAAAAATTCAAGAAACAGCAACTTTTCTTAGAGAAAAGATGCATACCAGTCCCGAAACTGCTATTATATTAGGTACCGGCTTAGGAAGCCTGGTACACGAAATTACCGATAAATACGAGATCAGTTACAAAGATATCCCTAATTTCCCTGTTTCAACCGTAGAGGGACATAGCGGTAAATTGATTTTCGGCAAATTAGGTAATAAAGACATCATGGCTATGCAGGGACGTTTCCACTTCTATGAAGGATACTCCATGAAAGAAGTTACTTTCCCCGTACGGGTGATGCGTGAATTAGGCATCAAAACATTGTTCGTATCCAATGCAGCTGGAGGTACGAATGCAGACTTTGAAATCGGTGATCTGATGATTATCAGAGATCATATCAACTTTTTTCCCGAACATCCGTTACACGGCAAGAACATTGAATACGGTCCCCGTTTCCCGGATATGAGTGAAGCCTACTCCAAAGATCTGATAGACAAAGCACTGGAGATCGCTAAAGAAAAAGGTATCAAAGTACAACAAGGAGTATATATCGGTACACAGGGACCTACCTTCGAGACTCCGGCAGAATACAAGATGTTCCACATTCTTGGAGCTGACGCCGTAGGTATGTCTACCGTTCCCGAAGTTATTGTAGCAAACCATTGTGGCATCAAAGTGTTTGGAGTATCGGTTATCACCGACCTAGGCGTGGAGGGAAAAATTGTGGAAGTTTCACACGAAGAGGTTCAGAAAGCGGCAGATGAAGCGCAACCGCGCATGACTACCATTATGCGTGAAATGATTAATCGAATTTAAGGACATGCAGGAAATAAACAGAACAGAAATAGCGACCTTAGGTGAGTTCGGCCTCATTAAACATCTAACGAAGGATATCGAGTTAAAAAATCCGGAAACCCAATATGGTGTGGGAGACGATGCAGCCGTATTGGAATTTAAAGATAAAGAGGTATTGGTAACCACAGACTTACTGATGGAAGGGGTACATTTTGATTTGGTTTATACCCCATTGAAACATTTGGGATATAAATCGGCCATCGTAAACTTCTCGGACATTTATGCCATGAATGGTACTCCAAAACAAATCACAGTTTCTATCGCACTGTCCAAACGCTTTTGTATTGAAGATTTAGAACAGTTCTATGATGGGCTAAAACTGGCTTGTGAACTACACCATGTAGATATTGTGGGTGGAGATACAACTTCATCCATAACCGGGCTCGCCATCAGTATTACTTGCATAGGTGAAGCGGACAAGGACAAAGTGGTTTATCGCAACGGCGCACAAGATACAGACTTGATTTGTGTCAGCGGTGACTTGGGGGGAGCTTATATGGGACTTCAACTTCTAGAGCGTGAAAAGGCTGTTTTCCAAGGAGAAAAAGAAGCAAATCCGGATTTTTCCGGAAAAGAATATATTTTGGAACGTCAGTTAAAGCCTGAAGCACGTAAGGATATCATTGAGAAACTGGCTAAAGCGGGAATCAAGCCCACCGCTATGATGGATATTTCCGACGGTCTTTCTTCGGAACTGCTGCATATATGCTCACAAAGCGATACCGGCTGCCGCGTTTACGAGGAAAGAATTCCCATTGATTACCAAACGGCTGTAATGGCGGAAGAGCTGAATATGAATGTGACAACATGCGCTTTAAATGGTGGTGAGGACTATGAGCTATTATTTACTGTACCTTTAACAGAGCATGAACGAGTTTCGGCTATAGAAGGTATAAAAGTGATTGGTCACATCACCAAACCGGAGCTGGGATGTGCCCTGATTACCCGTGACGGACAAGAGTTTGAGCTGAAAGCGCAAGGTTGGAATCCACTAAAAGAAAAATAATTTTAATTAAACAACACTGATAATAAGCATCTTATGTTTTTATCAGTGTTTTTTTTTAGAAATAGTTTGCAGTTTAAAAAAGTTTCACTACCTTTGCAACCGCAAACAAGAAATAATGGTGCCATAGCTCAGTTGGTAGAGCAAAGGACTGAAAATCCTTGTGTCCCCGGTTCGATTCCTGGTGGCACCACTTTTAAAAGATTAATTATCAGACAGTTACTAATTAAAGTAGCTGCTTTTTTCTTTATATATTACCCCGTTCTTCCATAGTTTTAGCCGCTTTTCACTATCGGAATTAAACCAAGAGTTAAACCGGAAATCAATATGGCTACAACGGTTAATGTGTTGTGTTACAAGTCAAAAACTCTTAGTAATGGTGAACACCCGCTTATGATTCGTATCTGCAAGGATGGCAAAAAGAAGTATGTCAGTCTTGGCGTGTCTGTAAAAGCGGAACATTGGAACTTTGAAAAGAATGTTCCAAAATCGAATTGCCCTAACAGAGAGCATATTAACATACTCATAGCTAACAAGAAAAAAGAGTACGAAACGGAAATAGTTAAACTGAAATCAGAAGATAAGTTATTTACAGCCAATACTTTGAATGAGCAAATTTCTAATTCAGTTAAACCGAAAACAGTAGAAGAAGCATTTAAGGAGTATCTCCGACTTCTTCAAGAAGAAAACAGACGTGGATATATGCTTTCCGTTAAGCAAGTGTACAATTCACTCATCAAGTACAATAAACACCTGAATATTCATTTCACAGATATAGATGTTGCTTGGCTAAAGAAATACGAGACATGGCTTAGAAACAACGGACTTGCGGAAAATACCATCGGCATACGATTCAGAACATTGCGCACCATCTATAATTATGCCATACAAGAGGATATGGTAAAAGCGGAACACTACCCTTTCAAAAAATACAAAGTATCCAAGTTGAATCAAGAGACAGCCAAAAGAGCATTGAGCAAAGAAGACATAAACAGAGTGTTGCAATATCAGACAGACAACAGATTTATGCGCCTACCCATAGATTTGTTTGCTTTCACCTATTATATGGGTGGCATTAACTTTGTGGATATAGCCAACCTCACACAGAAGAACATCATAGACAACAGACTTGTCTATAAAAGAAGTAAAACGGGCAAACTCATCAAACTACCGTTAGTTCCGCAAGCAGTTGAACTTATTAAGAAGTATCATAGCAAGAACAACCCTTATCTGTTTCCGATATTCTCCAATAGGCATAAAACAGAACAAGAGAAAGCCAACAGACTGCATAAAGTTATCACCAAAGTAAATAAACGCTTAAAACAGATTGGCGAAGAATTGGGCATACCTATTCCAATCACCACATACGTTGCAAGACATAGCCAAGCTACCATAATGAAAAAAGCAGGTATATCAACCGCTATCATAGGGCAGATTATGGGACACAGTTCGGAACGAGTAACGCAAGTTTACTTAGACAGTTTCGATAATGAACAGATAAACAATGCCATAAAGAACCTACTATAACAAAAAGAAGTCTGTAGTCCGCAAAAGATTGCAGACTTTTCTTTTATTTTGCAGTATAACTAATATGAATGTACTTATGTATCAGATAGAGGAACTGCCCGATTTAAAAGTGGCTTGGCATGAAAGCTACAAATGTCTAAATGAACCACTCTTAGAATACGTGTGGGAAGTAGCCAACCACTTCCTGCCCGATTATGCGGAAACAGATACGGGAATCCGCACCTGCCATATTCGCCAACAGATATGCGGAAAGAAACTTATCCGTTGAAGAAAGATACGAGAGAAGCAAAGAAATGAAAACTTTCAAAGGAACTTTGGAAGAATACAAAAAACGAGAATACAGAAAGCTGGATGATTCTTTCAAAGAGAAGTTCCTGACTAATGAAGATTTACAGAATACCATTGAAGCGTATAAGTTGGACGTTAGCAAGTTTTGGTATCTACTTCTGTTCGTATATGACTTTATAGAGGATATTGGCACAAACGCACCTGCATTGAACAAGTCCGTATTGGAGGACTTTAGCCATTTTCATGCTACCCTATTGGAAACTACAAGTATCACCTTAAAGAAGAACAACAAGAAAAGCTATGTTATTGAAAGGGAGGACACAATCAGAATCATTCAAGCAGCCTTACAGCATTTTGTCAATACATACAGTGATATTATACATAGTAAGCAAGACAGAGAAACTACGATTAAACAATTAAAGGACATAGGTCTGGAGGGGTTTATCAGAAATGACTTATCGTCAAAAATCAGCTTTACGGACAAGTCCAGTCTTGACATATCCTATAAGAAGTGGAAGTTTACGGATATGTTTCTGTTCTTCATTGAGAGAAGAAAGGCTACCACCATACCCAATAAAAAGGTAAAGGTATCTAAAGACAAGATGATGCTTGTTTCAAGGCTTATCTATACAGTGGGCTATGATGGCAAAAGGTATAATGAAGAATACGATTCGGAGGGCAACAAGAACAGAATGTTATCCAATCTCCTTA
>OHNO01001101.1_pt1 | contig 12226 bp, 5 predicted proteins | sample 1569521 | NCBI WGS metagenome assembly OHNO01 (sample SAMEA3879604, study PRJEB24766) | human gut metagenome | biome: human-associated habitat; feature: feces | place: USA | collected 1985/1987
CGCATTCTCAAACAACTCATGAATGCGGGTGGCCGCCGTATAATGAACCCTCCGGGCCTCCTCCGCGGAAAACCCAAGCGCCTTCAAATTCGCCACGGACATTTGTGAAGCCCCGGCCTTGCCCACCGTCTTGCCGGAAACGCGCGCCTCAATCACGGCCTGGATCCCCGTATTCTTATTGACGAACACCTTGCCCTGCAACGGCTTCAACCTCGCCCGCATCCCGGCGGCGGAACTCACCACATCCCCGGAAGAAATGGACACCAGGGAAAAATTCGCTGCGGGAGCCTCATCTTCCGCAGGGGCGGCCCCCCTCGTCAGCGCCGCGTCCAGCATCCGGCTAACATCCTGGGAAAGCTGCAACATCCCCGTATCGGCGGACCCCGCCTCCTGTTCCGGCGCCTCCAAAGGAAGCACGCCATTCTCCCGGTCCACCTCCTCCCGCGTCTTCACCCCCAGCTCCACCATCACGGCGTCATTGGCTTCCTTAATCAAATCCTCATGCAGGCCGAAATTCTGCCATCGGGCCCTCTGCGCCTTCAAATCCTTCACCACCGCCTCCAGCGCGGCGGCATCCCTCACATCCACGCCATACTTCCTGGCCGTCTCCGGGCGTCTGCTCGCCCCGCTAATGGAAGAAATCTCCCTCGTCAGCTCGCTCACGCGGGCGGCGGCGTACTGGGCCAGCCTTGAAAAATACTCCTCCGCGTGGGAATTGCCGAACAAATCCGTCTCAAACGTCATCCCGGCCGCCTCCGCCAGCCCGCGGATGCGGTCCATATTCGCGGCCACCTGCATCACGGCCAAAGCGGCCTGCCAGCTCTTCCCCTCCATCAGGGCACGCAGCCCGGCCCGCTGCACCTCGTTCTGATTGCGGAACGCCATCGCCACGCGCCAGGCATCATCCGGAGAAACAAGCTCATTCCCCAGCGCGTCCAGCAAATCGGAACAGCCGTACAGGCCCAGTTCCACCCCGCGGCGGGACTGCCCCTTGCGGAAAATCCCCCTCTCCACCGCCTCCTCCTTCGTCAAACGCTTCCGGCTCACATAACGGGCAATCTCAAACAGGGAAGCCTGCCCGTCCCGGATATTATTCTCCACATCATGCGTCTGCGCCCAATCCAAATCAAACCCGGCCGCCTCATCATACACCGTGCAATTAATATCCTCATCCGTGCAGGCGTTAAAACGGTGCCGGCCGCTGATCACCTGCAGGGCGCCATCCTTCCGCCTCCACACGGAAATCGGCGCGGCATTGCGCTGCCATGCCCCCACAATCGGATTCACCACCCCGGTCTGTTCATCCGCCCCCTGCTTAAACTGGGGCACATCCGGGCAAAGCGTCAGCCGGGACTTCTCAATAAACCCCTGGCGCACCCCCTCCTGAACCTCAATAAACGCCCCGTTAAACACCCCTGACCCATCCGGCTCGCCCAGCGCCTCCACGCGGGCCTGCTCCCGCTCGCGCCGCGCCTCCTGTGCCTCCGGGGAATTCTCCGGCGCCCGCGCCTCATCCTCGGCCGCCTGCGCGTCGGCCTCATCCTGCGCCTTGCTCTCCGCAAGCTCATCCTCCAGCGTCCGGGCCTCCGTCGCCACGCCCGCGCCAAACATCGCGTCCAGCCCCGCCTGCGCTCTGACCCTCTCCATGGACAACTCCATCAAATCCCCCTGCTGGTCCCGGTACAGGGCATTCCCCGCATCCAGCATCACCGCCAGGGCCTGCCGCACCGGCAGGGAAAACACGCCCTGTTCCTCCGCCTGGCGCACCATCTCGCCCAGCTCCACGCGCGCTTTAAAATACCCAAGGAACCTCACCAGGTGATTCAGCAGCCTCCGCAGCCAGGAGGGCAGGGACGTACTCCGCACCGCATCCGCCAGCCAGCGGGAACGCCCGATTTTGGAAAACGCCTCAATCGCGTCATGAGCCGTCACCGGCTTCCCGGCGTCCAGGTGAATAAACTGCATCTCCTCCCCCCGCGCCTCCGGAAACAACTCATTCATCACCCTCTGCGCCTCCTGGAGCATCGCGCCGAACTCGTCCCAGGACAAACCCTGCTCCGCCTGCCAGGAAATGACCGCCTGTTCCATCGTCTCCTCCATCAAATCCTCCACCGTCGCGCTCCCGCGGGCATACCTCAACACCCGGCGGAACGTATCCCCCCGGCGCACCTTCGTCACATAAGCGTTGGAAAACGGTGCATCCATGGCAGGAGCCTTAAACTCCGGGTTCCGGGCCTGTTCCGTCCTGATGCGTTCCTGGGCTTCCTCCCATGTCTTCACAAGGATCCCCAGCGGAATATGCTCGCTCAGGGAAGCATCCATGCGGGCGGCGGCCTCCTCATAACTCACCCCCTCCGCCTCCAGGGCGCGGATAGCGGCCATTGCCATATCCGCGCGGGCCTTCATCTGCCCCAGCGTCTCCGGGGCAATCACCACCCGTTCGGCCCCTGTCTGTTCATCCCTCACCGTGCGCGTAATCACCTCCGCCGCGTCAAAACGCCCCTGGGCAAGAGCCTGGCCCACGGTCACATCCCCGGCCAACAAATGCTGCGCCCCGACAATGGCATGTTCCATATCGGCATCCACAAACGCCTGCAAATAAGCCGTCATCTGCTCGCCGTCCATCAGCGTGTAGGAAGGGGCGCCCTCTTCCTGCCCCTCTCCGGAAACGGAAGCATCCTCCCGCGGCGCTTCCGTGCCGCGCGCCGGAGCATACACCCGGAACATCCCCTCCTGTTCCGCCGGCTCCACCCTGGGCACCATGCCGGCATCTTCGGCGGCCCGCCACGCGTCCAGCTCCCGCAAAGACTCAATTCGTTCCCCGGAAAGGCGTTCTCCGGCAGCCGCGCTCGCCCGCTCCATGGAAGCCTGCGGATCCTCCATCCAGGAATCATGCAAATTGGAAAGAGCCTTATTCAAAAAACCTTCGGCGGTCTTTTCCTCCCTGGCTTCCAGATACCCCTGGACCGTGCCTCCCAGTGCTTCATAATTCTTCAGGGAAAGCCTGAACTCCCTGGCAGCCCGGCTCAACTGGGAATAATTCAATCCGGACAGGCCAAAACTGAATGCCAGGAGGGCAAGACCCTGTTCTCCGGAAGTTATCTGGGAAAGCTCACTGGTGTACTGTTCCCATGTCTGCTTGCCGCGCTCGTCGTCCAGCATGGGATTGATGGCCGACCTCATTAAATAGCCGGCCGTTGGCTCCAAAATGCCTTCTTCCACCGTCCCGGCTACACCTTGCAGCGCATACTGGGCCGCCGGACTGCCGGAAACAAGAGCCCTCACTCCGGCCCCCTTCTCGGTTCGGAGCAACTTCCGGACTCCCTTATAAAGAGGCGTCGCCTTGAACAACGCGTGAAACCCGATCATCTCCTCCGCCGTGTCCGCCGCCCCGAACCAGAAAGCGCGTTTCTCAATCTCGTCCACGTCAAGACCCAGCATGAACCCTTCTTCGCGCCGCCTTTGTATGGACGTATTCAGTCCAATGAGCGGCCCTGCGTAGGGGAGAAACCAGGGAGCCGTGTCCCCCGTCATGCTGCCCAGGTGGTAGCCGACCTTGCTCAATGAAGATGCCTCGTCGCTGGAAAAATAGTCGTCCTCCCCCCCCTCAAGCGCGGTAGTCAGGGCTGAAAAAAACCTGTTGCGCTTTTGCTGCAATTCGCGTCGCTCCTGCTCCTGGGCTCCTGCCATCTCAAAAGCTTCCTCGTCGGATAGCCCCATCTGCCGGGCCTTGGCAACAGCTATCTGGAAAGCTGCCGCTTTCATGCGGGCATCCTCATGGGAACGCATGTTCTGCAAGGCACGTTCCAGGGAACGTTTCGTCTTCACTCCCGCCACCTTGCCGGTCATGGTCACACCGGAAACCATCTTGGCGTTCAAAATCGCTTGGCCTGCCACAGCTGCTGCCAGCGGATTGGAATTCTCCATCACCTCCCGATATGCCTCGTCCGCCCTCTTTTCCGCGCCTCCCATGCCCAGCCGGTCATTGGCCGTGCTCCTGGACCTGTTTCTTAACAAATTGCAAAGCATCATCAGGGAATCATCATCATTCCCAATGACGCCAAACAAATCATCGGCAATGTCATCATTGTACAGCCTGGAATCCTGCTCAAACGATTCAATGAGGCGTACTCCGCGTCGGGCCTTCTCCATGCTCGCCACACTCACCCCGGCATGAAACAACGCCATCCGCTCATCGGCGGAAAGAGAATCCATCTCTCCGCTTACATAGCGGCTCACCACTCCATTGAGATCGCTGATCCTGCGTTCTCGCTCCACGCGCTGACGGTCTTCCCTTTCCACGATATCCTTGCCTCGTTCCCTGAAATCCTGCCATATCTGTTCAGGGGAAATGATGCCTTTGCCCCACAAATCATGAGTATTCTTGTAAATCTGAAATCCCGCATCACTATCTCCATCTCCCAGGACTTCCGCCAGACGCATGCCCAGCATATAGGAACGCTCTTCATCATTAGATGATTCAAGACGCCAAACAGAATCTCTTCCCCAATGTTCCGCCATACGATTGATTGCTTCCCGATCGTTTTTATCCGCACGCAGCAAAGTTATGATCATATTTTGCCGCTTCCGTTCCTGATCACGTTTTAGGCTTTCCTTTTCCCTAATCATTGCATTCCATTGGTGCCGCACAGAATCCATATCCGTCAAACTGGGACGGAAAGTTCCGTAAACACCTTCATTGGCCGATTTGGTATCCATGAAATTCCCGGTTTCAAGTCCGGCGCTCTCTTCCAGCCCATTCAATCCGCCTTCGTCAAGCATCTGGACATCCTGCTTCCATTCGTCAACCAACTTCGGAGAATCCGCCTTCGCCTGTTCCTGAGCCGGGGTAATCTCCGGCAGGTGAAATCCGGTGGCAGCCTCGCCCTCCGGCAGAGGTTGAGAGGAAAAAGAGAGATCCAGAGGCATGTTCGCAGCATTGGCCCCGTCAAAGGAAAAATCGTCGTTCATGGTGAAAAATATTTATAATGTGTTCAATATTAAAATGATTTATAATACTTGCTTACGCCGCTGACCCAATGCTTATTCAATCCGCGCGGGTCATTCCCGGCTCCTGCCGGGGCGTACTTCCCGCCAATCGCGGCAATCGTCGTCAGCCCCTGGTCCAGATAATGTTTCCTCAACAGGCGGGCAGCATAATCAATGCTCTCTTCCACAGAGGAAAAAGCGCGTGGGCCTCCTCCATTCGGGCTGATGCCCATGGCGTTATTCTTCCGCAGGAAAGCGGCGCTCGTCCCCCTGCCGGTCTCGTGCATGGCAATAGCCATCAACAACTTCGGATCCACACCGTACTTCCTTCCCGCATCATAAAAAGCCTGGCTGTACTGCCCCAGTCCCCCCAGCTTGGCGGAAGGCACCTTGGACTCTCCGGCATCCTGCTTCCAATCCTGGCTCCCCGGATATTCTCGCTTGAAAAACGCCCTCATTTCCGGACTGGCAGGCGAAATCGTCACATTCGTATCCATCTTGGAAGAAAACGTCATCCGCAGCTTGCTGGCGCCGGACAGGGTAAGCTGGGGGGAACTCCCCCTGGTGTAGCCCACCACGGGCAGGGGCTTCCCGCGGCGGGAAGAAGAGGAAGATGGAACCAGGGCAGCCAGGCCGGAAACGTCGTCGCCAAACCGGCTCCTCATGCTCTCCGGCAGAAGAATACCGGCAGGAGCGTTCGTATTCACGGTATCCACGGAAATCATCGCAGGGAAAGTAACCGGCTTTCGTAGAATTTCCTTCCGGAGTATGCCACTTCTCTCTCTCTCACTTAATAATTTGGGGCCAGCCCCGAACCTCCGAATATCATCCTCGTTCCATTTATTCAGAGTTTTTTGCCTTTCTTCATCCAACGTATTCCCATATTTAACCGTCATTAAATCAGTCCGACCTGTCACATTTCTCAAGATCGCTTCAAGCATATCCTCTTGGATAGCAGAGGAAGGATCCTTATCATTATGGCTGTTCTTATATCCTTCGAACCACGCTTCAAACCTCTCGCGCACAACTCTTTCAGTATTGGCTACAAGATTCTTCTCAATATCTTCCAGTTTGTTACCTTTATACTTTGCTGTCCATTTATCTTGTTCTTCCACTTCCAGACCGGAATTACTACTAGCTTGATAGTATTGTAGATAAGCATCTACTGCTTCTTGCCCCAAAGTTCCCACCAAGTTGTCATAATCCTTCTGCCGATAAAGCTTCATTCCTTCCATTTCCTTGAAGCGATCACTCACTTTAAGCATCGGAACATCTGCTTTCCTCCCCGCCCACTTATCCATACGGTTCAAGATATCTTTCTGGAACTCGGATGACTTCCCGTAACGCTTGCACAGACGGATCACATTTTCCTTCTTACTCGCCAAATCGGCTCCTTCTTCTCCAGCCCTCACCATATCCGCAACCCGGTAAATGAAAGAATCAATCTGCGGAGCGCATGCGCTGTAATCCCCGTCTCGCTCATAAACCGCATGAAACCCCAATTCTTCCTGATAGAGGGGGCCGGACAACAAAGCATTCGTCACGGCCTGCTTATCATTCTTTGATTTAGGACGGGAAGCTATCTGCTCAATCAACTCCGTAAGCCTGCTGTCATCCCGGCGTCTTAGGGACCGCATCATCTCATCCTGCTCGGCAGCTGAAAAATACCCGTCCAACTCCCCGCGGTTAATCTTCTCGGCGGCAAGATCCGGGTTGGTTGCGGCCAAGTTCTTGAAATTCAGGAGGGCAGACGTCTTATCCACCTTCAACCTCATTTCATCCCCCCGCACGCGCGTAATTTGCCCCGCTTCAACGGCCCGCTCAATCACACGGTGAGCGCCGCTCCAATCTTTCTGTTCCACGGCCAAATCGTAATTATCCTGAAACGCCTGCTTCCTGTTTTTGGCCTCCGCATCCAATGTCATCAGATCCACCCTGGAAGCCAGGGCGTCATTAGCCTGCATCAAATCCCCCTTCTCCCGCATGGCATTCTTCGCCAGCCAGAACGGACGGTGAATCTTGTTATTCTTCTCCTGCCACTTGATAATAAACGCATTCACTTCGTCCTCCCTCCGGTTCCCCTCGGAATCGTAAAAGCCGCCCTCGGCTCCCCAGGGAAGCCGGATCTTGCTCTCAAACTCATCCCGCATCTGCAGATCATTAAGTCTCCGCTGATGTTCCGCCTGCTGGCTTTCCCCGAAATCCTTCAGCTCCGCGTACTGCTCGCCAGCTCCCAACCCCGCCTGAACCGCCGCATCCAGCATTCCTCCCATCGGCTGAACGTGGGGAGTAAAACCGGGCCCCTGCATCTGCTGCTGGGGAGACTGGGGAACCGCCCCCTGGTACAATGGCAACTCTCTGGACATAACTCTAACAATCTTTGGTTAAACCTGTTCCGAAATCCTCATGACGGCAGAAATCCGCCACCGCCCGTTCCCTGGTCCCGTACCCCTCTCCACGTCCGGCCATGCCGCGCCCCCAGCGCACCCGCTCACACCATCCCAGGCTCAACAGCACCCTGCGCAGCGCCGGAAGATGACTGCACTGAAACACCACGTACAGGCAGCCCGCATCATCCGCGCATGGAACCCCGGCCAGGAAACAATCGGGGGCCGCGTGAACCACGCCGCCATGCTCCAGGCAAAACCTCACCGTGGCAGAAAAACTCCCTGCTTCCCTTCCTTCCAGAAAATCAAAAGCCTGTGTCACCTTATTCTCCATAAACCACTACCCCCTCTTATTCACTGCGGTTACCTTGAAACTCCATGTCCGGCGAAACGCCGGGTAATGGGGCCTGAACCGGAACGTCGTATTCACATTGCTGACGGCGCACGAAAGCGCCCCATCCCCGTTGACCAGGGCATTACTGGCCGCATAAACGCTTCCGTCCGCCAGCCTGACGCCCGCCTGTGCCGGAGCCTCGCATGTCACCGTGTTCCGGTTATGCCCATTCTTGTGGACGGCCCCCGCAACATGCACGGTCCCGGAAGACATCCCCTTCAACGTAAAATCCGCATGGGAACTCACCTTCTTCTGCCACTTGTCCAACTGCGCCCACAGCCGTGTTCCCGGCAGCCAGGGAAGGGCCCATTCACCAATGCCGGCGGATCCGGAGGAAGCCGTCACTGCAAACTGGGCATCATACCTGTCGGGAATCACGGCCTCTACCGTCACGACATCCCCGGCCCTCACGTCCTGGAACAAAGGCCCTTCATCACCAAAGCTGAACAACCCCATGCCGAACTCCGCCCTGTTCCATGTCCCGTATGCGGAATTAACCAGATACGACCTCCCCCCCGCCGTCAGCTTCATGAACCGGTTCTGGGAAGAAAAACTCTCCACGGCATTCAGGGCATGCAGCCAATATGCTTCATCCGCCGTCTTCGGAAAAGAAGACATATCCACCGCAAGGGAAGCCACACGGTCGTCATTGGACGGCCAAATCTGGCTGCCGCCGTACATCACGCGCTTGACCGGCGTTTCCCCGATCCTGATACCGTAAACATAAAGCCTCTTGCGGCTGCCAAGCGTCACCCTCATTACTCAAACAATGTAATACTTGATCTTCGGGTTATGTTCCGTCATGCCGTTGTACTCCTCCTCCGTCACCACCACATCCCCTACCCACTCATCCGTCTTGTGAATCACGGCTTCGGACAGGTCGTCCAATTCGGTCTTCCCTGCAAACGTGGAATCCGCGTAAACCTTCGTTACGTACTGCCGCAACACGCTATTAACCTCCTCCTTCGTGAACAGAAACTCCTTTTTATAATAACACTCATCCAAATGCTCCAGGACCATGGCTGCGCCGGGAACCGCATTCCCGCGTCCGTCCGTCATGGAAGAAGCCAGAAAAACCCCGGCCAGCAAATCCGCCGCGGCGCTCTGCAGCTCCAGACCTCCGGTCTGGCTCTGCGTAAACTGGCCGGACGTTGCCAACCCTAAATAATAGGCGTCTCCGAACCACTCCGGCGTCTTGCTCATCTGGCTGTCCAGCCAATCCATGTGCTTGCTGCCCCATGCCGACGGGCTCATGTGCTGCAACGCTCCGCCGAACACCAGATTATTGGCCAGCTTGTGATCCTCCGTAGCCCCAACCCCCTGCTGGTACGGAATCGGATTGCTCTGCCCGAACTTGCTTCCCAGCTTGACGACGCCCGCGCTATTAAGCCCGGCCCAATTCACGCCGGCCGTACCGTCGCTGTTGATGCCGATGCACCACGTGCCGGGCACGGTGTTGGCCGAAGGCTTCATCGTCCCATAACGTCCATAAGCCGCGGGCTGGGCCACCATGCGCCCCTCCGCGTCAAACCCTACGGCCCCGCCTTCCGCCAGCACATCCGCCGTTGCAAGTCTCACCGTCCCCGGCGTCGTGAAATCCGCATGGGGCACGCTCATCTGTCCGGCGGCGTCATTACCTACCGGCGCCCCGTCCTGCACGGTCGTATCCGTCCCCAGCCGCACCAGGCCGTAAATCTCCGCCGTCGCAATATCATTCGCCTCTCCGACGCACACCCAGCTGCCGGACCCGTCATCAGACTCAAGCCAGGCGTAAACGTCAAAATGGCGATCATTCGCCTCGTCATACCAGGGGCAATAATAATAAAACCCTCCGTTGCAGGTCTCGCCGCTCTGGGGAATATGGTCTTTGCCGGGAACGATGATGCGGCGCACCCTGGCCCCGTCAATGCCGTCCTTTCCGGCGGCAGGAAGCCCCGTGTCCCTGTACTCGCCCGTCAGCACGTTCCAGGTGCACCAATGGCCCGCAGCATTCACATACGGGCTGTGTCCGTCCTCCCCGGCGGCGGAAATCTCCGTATCGTCCCACTCCTGCGTCTCCACATTCCAGATCATCCACGTTCCGACAGCGGAAAGTCTGGGACTCTTGCCGGGATCTCCCGTCACCTGATAGCCGGTATTGCTCCCGCAAATCCACCACGTATTCGTCACAGGATTCGGAACGATAGCGGACGTAATATGCCCTTCCACCTCCGCCAGCCTGGCATCCAGCGCATTCAGTTTGCCCAGGGAATCCTGTGCCAGCTTCACGGCATCTTCCGCATCCTTCCGCACCTGTTCCATCTCGTCCAAAGCCTCCTGGGCCTCCCTGGCGGAATCCGCCGCGTCCTGGGCCGCCTTCTGGGTAACGGAACTCCCGCTCCACCTCAATTCCAGCGGGGAAATCACCTCATCCGGCAACCGTGCGAGAAGCGTTCTCTGCGCGGTCTGTTTGGCGGAATCTGCCAGGGAAGCCGCATGTTCGGACGAAATCGCCGTCATCGTCCCGTACAGCATCCGCTGCACCTCACCCGCACTATCCGTCGCATAAAGCTCATACTCGAACTCATCCGCTCGCAGCTCTGGAACCGTCAAATACAAGGCCCCCTTTTCCGACCCATGCTCCACGGGCAAATCCACCACGGTTCCCGTCATCCGTTCCGTGGCCCGGCCCATAAACGCGGCCCCGCTTAAATCGACTCCTTCCGTGGTTCCTGCCCGGAAAAACCGTATCGCCACTGTCTCCCGGAGGCCGGAACACACCGTGAAATCAAACCGTGTCCCCGTAAAATCAAGCATGCAGCCACCTTAGCCTGTATCGGGAACAGCAGCCTATATATAATTCCCTACATGGTCAGTCCGGCGGGCAAGATTCCTCTATTACTGATTCTTAACTGAACTCTTCACTGAACATTGATATTTGTAATATATTGATACTCTAAATTATCAATCCCACTCTCTCCGCCAGTTTTTCAGTAAGAGCCCCGTCGGAAGACGAGGCTCTTATTTTCGATAGGAAAGGAACAGGCGGGAATTCAGATAGGCGGCTGTTCAGTGATAGAGGGTGCGTTCTTGACCGGGGTCTTTAAGGCGGTCTCCGCCAGGATGGTTGTAACTATAATAATTTTTGTTGGTTGTTTCGGTCGGTTTACCAATGATTACATGATCCAGAAAACGAACGCCTAATAATTTGGAGCATTCCCGCACGCGTTCGGTCAGGAGGTCGTCCGTACGGCTGGGGGCTGGATTTCCACTGGGATGATTGTGGGCAAGGATGAAGCCATAGGCGTTATGAATGACAGTGGGGCGTAATATGTCACGTGGATGAGCAATGGATTCGTTCAAGGTCCCGCTGGATATTTCCACGGGTTTGATGAGGCGGCACTTGGTATCCAGCAGCAGAACGAGCACCGTCTCCTTTTCCTTCCAGCGCATGGCTGTAGTCAGATAATCATAGACATCTTCCGGTGTTTGAATGGGTTGACGTGACAGAGTTTCACGGAGAGCCCTCGCTCCCAGTTCAAAGGCAGCGCTCAGCGTAGCGGCTTTCGCCATGCCTATTCCCTTGCAAATGTTCGCTATTTCAGCAGCTTCCATATGAGCTAGGGCATCTAGAGAGCCAGCAGACTGAATCAGATCCGAGGACATATCCAACACATTTTTCCCCTTGATCCCCATTCGGAGAAAGATAGCAAGCAGTTCCGCGTTGCTGAGGCTGTGCCTTCCTTGGCGGAGCAATTTTTCTCTGGGCAGAGACTGAGAGGGCAGTTCCTGAAGTTTGCGGTAGGTCATTTCAATAACAGAGGCGTGCGGTAGAAAGAATGGCGGAAGGCAGATGTCGCAGCGTATCCCCTGCCGTCAATGTTTGCTGGGTGGCTTCTCCGGCGGAGATTGCCATTTCGGAAGCTCGGCCACACAGGTAGACGCCCAGAACGGCGGAAACCAGCAGGGATTCCCCCTGGCTTATAAAGCCTCCGCAAATACCTGCCAGCACGTCTCCCTGACCGGCAGTTGCCATGCCGGGATCCCCAGTGATGTTATAAAAAAGAGGTTTTCCCCGTTGGGTGACGATGGTGCGTGCTCCCTTGTAAACCAGGGCGGCTTCATGTTCTGCCAGAAAGCAGTCGGCAATGTCTGCCCGGATGGCATAGTTGTCTGCATCTGGCAGAAGTCTGCGAATTTCTCCATGGTGGGGAGTAGCCAGAACGTGTTCTCCCAAGTTCCACTGCATGGCCGCGGCCAGATTCAGCCCGTCCGCATCCAGAACAGTGGGGGTACCTGTTTCCAGAATGAGGCGGATGGCTTCCGCATCTTCCTCCGATACGGAACCGATACCTGGGCCAATGAGGAAAGCACTGAATGTGCGAATGGAGATATCTGCGTAACTGTCCACGGGTCTGACCATGATTTCCGGAGGCATGGATGGAGCGATTAAGGGATAGACGTTTTTGTGAACGTG
>OHNO01001105.1_pt1 | contig 12213 bp, 7 predicted proteins | sample 1569521 | NCBI WGS metagenome assembly OHNO01 (sample SAMEA3879604, study PRJEB24766) | human gut metagenome | biome: human-associated habitat; feature: feces | place: USA | collected 1985/1987
AATGTTTACAAGTGACATGCTCGTGTACATACTTCAATTCATTTCTTTCTTGCTGCTCCATTTATTCGGTTTTTGCGTTGTAACAAATTGGTTTATATTTATTTACATTGAGTTATTACCAAAAGAGCCCACCTCTTACAAAGAGGCGGGCTGATTGCGGAGCGAGAATCATGATGATAAATCGCTGATAAACAGCATCATATCAACCTTTTGTATAATCAGTAAATCTCTTGACGGGAATGTTTTACACAGTATCCGACAAGAAAAGTGATTTTCATAAGGGAAGCGTCCTGTTTCTTTGTTGATACATTTATTAACAAATGCGTCAGGATAGGGAAGAGCTGTTTTCTATCAGTAGGGTTAAAATAATATTAAAGAACGGGGCCTAAAACGCCGGATGTTTGAAACATATAAAAATAATGATGATACAAAAGATTCTTTTATTGCTGCTGGTTGTCGCCGGATATTCAATGACTGCGAAGGCACAGGATGTCGCACTGAAGACGAACGGGCTGTACTGGGCGACCACCACGCCTAACGTGAGTGTGGAAGTGGCGCTCAGCCCGAAATACACGCTGGAATTGGCAGGTGCCTACAACCCTTGGACTTTCAAGGATGACAAGAAGATGCGTTTCTGGCTTGTCCAGCCGGAAGTGAAATATTGGTTTTGCGAAAAATTTGAAGGGCATTTTGTAGGCATGCACTTGCATGGGGCACAGTTCTTCGGAGGTTTCAATAAGAAACGCTATGACGGTTATTTGGCCGGGGGCGGTATCACTTACGGTTACGACTGGATTCTCTCGCCGCACTGGAACCTTGAGGCCGCTATCGGTATTGGTTACGCACGCCTATGGTACAAGGAGAGTCCCCGTATCCCCTGCGAGAAGTGTTACGAGAACAAGCATAAGAATTATTTCGGTCCCACCAAGGCTGCCGTCTCACTGATTTATGTTTTCTAAAACAAACTGTATGAAAAGAAATATACAATGTATAACGCTGTTATCGGCATTGGGCTTGCTGGCCGGATGCGCTGTAAGCCGACAGGACGGGAAGACCGTTACTGTCACACCTTCTCCTTGTGTATTGACACCGGACAGTGCTAACCAGATACAGATGGACATGCGTTTCCATATTCCCCGTGACTATTTCTCGAAAAGAAGCCGTCTGGTCATCACACCCCAGTTACTGGTGAACGACTCGGTTAGGGACGAGTACGTGCCGTTGGTACTTGACGCCCCCATATATAATAAGAAAAAGGAGCGTATGGAGGCACTGACCGGCTATTCCGACCCTTACGATTATCAGGCGCAGCCGGTTGAAAACGTTTCACGTTCCTTCGATCTACCTTATCATGAGAGCTTCGAACTGCCGGAGGGAACAGATGGCGGACGCATCGTAGCGGTCATCTCCACCGACGGTTGCGGCGAATGTACCGGTATCGATACGATAGAAATCGCTGCCATAAGTAACCCGATTACCCTGATGCCGGACGTGAAGGAGTCGCTGGAACTGTCATGGATAGAGCCCGAGTTCAAGATACGGCCCAAGGTAATGCGGGGTAAAGGTGTCGCCCGCCTGCAATTCGTCATCAATAAGTATGACATCAATCTGGCGATGGGCGATAACCGCCAAGAACTGGAAAGCATGGTAAAAACCTTGTCGCCCATATTGAACGATTCGCTGGCTGAACTGAATTCCGTCACTATCACCGGTATGGCATCGGCCGACGGATCGCTGGCATTCAACACCCCTTTGGCACGCAACCGTGCGGAGTCCGCCCGCAAATGGCTTATCGAACGGCTGGATATTCAGCCCCGGCTGCGTGGGCGTATTATAGCGAACTCGCGTCCGGAAGGCTGGCAACCTGTGCTGGATGCCATGACAGCTGATGGCAATCCCGACTCTACGCTCGTGAAAGATATCCTCGTGCGTTATGCGACGGAGAATGATGACGTGCAGGAACGCTATATCCGCCGTCTGCCGATATGGAACCGGATAAAAGCCGACTATTTGCAAAAAGACCGGAAAGTGGAATACGTATATACCTATACTATGAAAAGTTTTACGAGCGATGTCGAGCTGCTAGATATGTACGACAAACGCCCCGATGCCTTCAACGAGGAGGAACTGCTGAGGGTGGCCACCCTCGCCCCGACTAACGAGAAGAAAAGAGAGGTATATAGGGCAATAATGAAATATTTCCCCCAATCGCAGATTGCCGCCAACAATTTGGCCGTACTTTATTTGCGTGAGGGAAATACAGAGAAGGCACAGGAAGTATTGGCACAGCTTGCCAAGCACTCGCCAGAGATACTTAATACCCTTGCCGCCAGCTATGTCTATGCGGACGATTACGAACGTGCCATCGAACTCTTGCAGGAGGTGGAGCTTCCGGAAGCCCGTTATAACCTTGGCCTGTTGAAAGCCCAGCAACGCAAACTGGCAGAGGCATACGAACTACTACGTCCGTTCGGGGACGTGAACAGCGCCATCAGCGCACTGAGTGTGAACAAGAACAGCGAGGCGAAGCGGATACTTACTGCGCTGACGGACGACCGAACACCGCTCGCCGAATATGTCCGTTCTCTCACCGCATCTCGTTTGAAGGAAGATACCGTATTCCATAAGCACATCGGAAACGCTTGCGAGGACATAAAGCTGCGCAAACGTGCCGCCACCGAACCGGACTTCTACCGCTATCATGCCGACAGCCGCTTCCGTACATTAATCAATAAATGAGAAATAAGACAACGAAGATGAAATACATGGTATATACATATATACTGCTGACAGCGTTCGTGCTTGTCTCGTGCGTAAGAGACGAGATACTGCCTTGTCCGCCCTTACAGGTGAACATAGCGGTGAAGGACAAGAATTATTTCAACGTGGACAAGGTGGAACTGGAAGACCGCCTGCCCGACGACCTTCCCCTGCGTGACTACGTGCCTACGCTTTATTACCGCCTGAACCGTATCATGGAAGATGGTACGAGCCGCATGGTGGAAGAGAAAGGCGTCTTTCAGGTAGAGGGCGACGGAAAAACGTATCCCGTGACTTTCGACGAGAGCCTGCCGCACGGCACTTACGTGCTCACCGTATGGGGAGGACTGGATAATCTCGAACCGCTGACGGAGGACCGCACCTCCATTTCTTTCCATCCCGAGCATACCGAAGGGCTGGACGTTTATATGGCGAACGACACGCTGGTGTACGACGCTTACAATTACGCCTACACCACCGAGATGGAACGCACCAAGGGAAAACTCATCATACAGGTGACGAACCTGCCCACAGCCGTGCACTACTCCGACAAGACCATCACCGGGCTCTACGGAGAAATGGACTGCTGCATGTTCGAGTACTCGAAGCGTACCGAGGTAACCACTACCCGTGAGTGGCAACCCGGCGGCGAGGTGGTGACAAAGACCGAGCCGGTGTTCTCGCCGGAGGACGTGAACATCACGATGAGGCGCAACATGCTGACGGTACTGAAATATGTGTACGACGGCTCTGGCCGTTTCAGCATCTACATCCTCGTGAACGACAACTGGGAGAAGGTACACGGTATGGAAATCGACTAAGAAACAAGTGTTTATTAATTATATGTTTAATTCAATTTTTTCAGAAAGATGAAAAAGAATTTTTTTAGTGCCGCATGTCTGATCGCAGGTGCGGCGGTAATGTTCTCATCATGTAGCAATGATGATGATGTGATTAACGGTGGAAATGGCAACGGCAACGATCCGGTACAGACCATTTCTATGCAGGTAGCAAATACGGGGGACAACTTCATCGGTACTCGTGCGACTGATAGACCTCTTTACAGCTCCGAAGCAAAACAAAACATCGAAAAAGTAAAAGTGGTTATTTACAAACTTGACGGTATTACTGCAAATTCTTCCGCTGAAGATAAAAAAAATGCCATCTATGGTGACAACAAGACCATTGCCGCAGTAAAAACATTCGAAGACTGGATGAATGGTGGTGTTAGCAGTGTGTACAATAATACTAACGGTCATGGTCGTCAAGCTTCGTGGACTTTGTCTACTTCGGATTTAATTAAAGATGAGGGCTTCTATGTTGCTTATGCTATCGGTTATAATTCTACTAATTATGATTATAACACGGCGGGTTCATGGAAAAGTTTCTTGGAATTAGCTAAAGGTGGTCAAACAACTTTTCCTGTGAGTGTTAATGCTAATGCTGATGAAGTTAAAGAAATCTTTGCAGGTATGAGTGATATATTTGAGGTTACAAAAAAAGAACAAGCAGTTGAAGGTGGTAATGTTGAATCTTATCACTTCAACACATCTATCACTCTACATCGTCAGGTTGCCGGAGCTATCGGTTACTTCACTAACATTCCGACAAAAGGTAATGCGGATCACGCAACCGCAACGGGTTCCAAGCTTCGTCTTGTGGCCGCTGCCAAGAATACTAAAGCGGTATTTGCAGAATTCAATAGCGCTTATAAAGGAAAACCGGGAGCTGAAACAGATGTAGCCTATGTGGTAAACGGTTACGGTCCGGCAACAGCAAACGCAAAGTTCTATTCTACCGCTGAAAATAATGCGGCAGACGATGCTTTTACTGTATATGAAATTGATTTGGCAGACTGGTTTACTAACGCCAATATGGACACCAATAACGATGGTCTCTTGAATGAGTTGGATGAAGATTGGACAACTCCGGCAAGCATGACGGACATGAAGGTTAAGGAAGGTTCTGTCCTTGCCGGTAAATTCATGATGCCGTTCGAGTTGGTTGCAGACAAGGCTACATTCCAGTTGCAGATGCTTGATGAGCAAGGTAATATCATCAGATATTGGAACATCCGTCTTCCGAAAGGAACTACTACAAATGATAGCCAGATTGGAAAAAAGGTTACTGTAGTGTCTGAAAATGGCGCAGCTACAGAGGCAGCTACAGTGGAAAACAACGTCAACTACAGTATCGTTCGTAACCACTTGTACACGATCGGTGCGAGAGATATGGGTGACAATCCTGAAAATCCGGGTACAGATCCTGACAAACCTCAAGACTTGAACGACGAAACATTGATCTTGAAGGTTAACGACAACTGGGAAATGATCCACCACATGGAAGTAGATTAATCCCCCATTCATGGAAACTTCACAAAAATAGCAGTTTCATGTTTCATCCGGGGGCGGCCGGAGCCTTTGTGCTCCGGTTGCTTCCCGGATGATTTTTTTCATAATACTAAAAAAACAACTATGAGTATTTTCCTTAAACCCGTGCAACGCCGCAATCCAGCGGACAAAGACGCTCCCATGAAGTGGTATCCCGTACAATACACCACCAAACTGGTAGACGAAACCGAGGTGGCCGAACTGATAGCCGACGAGACCACCCTCAATCCCATGGAAGCACAGATGGCCATCCGCCAGCTACGCAAAGTGGTGCAACGCCTCCTGCTCGATGGCAAGAGCGTGAAATTAGGCAACTGGGGCACGTTCAACATCACCCTCAGCACCGAGGGAGCCGAAACCAAAGAAGCCCTCACCGCCCGCAACGTCAAGACGGTAAACATCAACTTCCAGCCCGGTACCGAACTGAAAGCCGCCATGCAACGTGCCGACTTCGTCTGGCTGAACAAGATAACCGAAAGCGGCAGTGGATCCGACAGCGAAAGCCCCGATGAAATCGGTAGCGATAACGACGACCGTCCCGTCATCGAATAATACCCGGGTTGCCCAACCCGTATTTCCGAGTCGAGCAACTCAGTCTCGTGAGTCGGGCAACTCGCCATTCTGAGTTGGGTAACTTACGGAAACGAGTCGGGCGACTCGCCAAAACGCCCTCGCTCTTTGACATCTTGGGACATTGACGGAAAACAAACAGGAAAACACGTTAAAACCTATGTATAAATGCTTGTGGTTTCCTTTTGTACCCGTAGTTCCAAGGCATCCATCCTGTCCGAATCGGGATAAAGAAAGGATTCGGGAAACAAACGGCTTGGAAAAGCCCGGCTTCTCCCCGAAGGAAGAAGCACGTCCGGCAAGACGGGGTTATCTCCGCTTCCGGCATACGAAATTGGAAATAATAAAAAACAATATACAAATGAGAAATTTAAAAACATTAGCGATTTCACTGTTGGTCTTGCTGTTCGCCGGCGGATGTTCGGATGAAGAATTCGTATCCTTGCCGCTTTCAAATGAAACGGTAATATTAACCCGAGGAACACCCCAAACTTCTGCGTTGACACAAAACGGTAGCGGACAATGGGTGGCAAGCCGGCGTGTTCCACTTGTGGGCAAGGGACGGATTGTGGATGACATATCCGATGCACTCGTTGCCGTTTTAGGCAATAATGGAGGATTCGAGAATTTGCTGGATACCGATTTGGATAATGTCGCCAAGTTTAATGGAGTAGCGGATGTAAACGTGTTGGGCAATCAGCTGGCTTCGGTCCGTGATTTAAACCACGTGTATGCCGGAGGGCAGGCTGCCGGATTTGTTTACAAGGTAGACAATACCGGATTACTGACAGCTAACGTGCTGAAAGGTTTTTGGTTGAAAACCTTTTTGAACGGAGTGGAACAGGAAAGCAAGGGGGGAAACACTGAAGGCAATACGCTGGAGTTGAACCTGCTGAGTGTGGCGAACAACGATGGCAAACAGGCCTTATCTATTTCCACCGGTTTCAGTAAACCCTTTGATGAAATAAAAATAGGGATGGCAGGAATATCAGCGGATGTAGTCAATGCATTCAGCCTTTATTATGCCTTTGTGGGGGAAAACGAGATAAAGCCGTGTACGACAGGGAGTGTTTATTTCCCGGATTCGGAAATCAACTGGGACAAGACACCTATGCCGGGAATCGATTTACTGGGGAAATATAAAAAAGGAATACAAGAGGTAGTTAACGCTAATCTGACAGATGGATTTAAATTTGGACTTTTAGGCAATCTACTCACCGACCCGACTATCACCGTCAATTTGAATGAAGAAGTGACCACCGGCTCCGAAATAGGATTTTATACCTCTTCCATAGATGTTCTTTCCATTAATTTAGGTGGCGGTATCGAACTTACTACCCTTGACGGACAAGGCAATCAAGTGGAAACTACAGAAATCAAATCTCTTTTGGGAGTCTCTGCCGTAGCCGGTGGTGGTAGCCAGATAAGCTTGGTAACTACCAAACCCTGCTCACAAATTAAGATAAAATTTAAAGGTGTAAATATATCAATCAGTAGCACAACTGTACATTATGCCTTTGTCCGTGACCCGATAGAAGTAGACGCCTCCAGTTATTTCTCGCTGAGTGATGTCACTATCTCAGGAAACTCCTACCACCTCTCTGCCCCGGCAGGAGGAAACACTTCATGGACGATCCTTGAGTTTCCTTCGGGAGCCAATCCTGTCATCAAAGACAATAAGATAACCGGTATGACCGTAGACGGAGACTATAAGATAAGTGGCACTTTTACCGATGAAAAAGGAAACTCCATTACGCAAACTATGGTCATCACCCGGAAAACAACCGGTATGGGTGAAAACTGCAACCAGATAATCGGAACAGAATATAAAGCGGAAGCCTATATGCCTTCGGGTGGTGGCAGTCTGATCACATTGGACCAAATAAAAGGATACCAGAATCTGGTTGATGACAATCCCGATAACTATGCCACTTATACCACCCTGCTCAGCCTTGCCGCAAACAGGCCTATTATGGGTATCAAGACCAATGGAAAAAATATCAATGCGGATGGACAGAAAGTAAAGGCAGGATTCGTCATGCAAACCTCCCGTGGTCTGCTGGGAACCGACGTGCTGAAATTTTTTGTTGTCAAATTGTATAAGGATAACCAAGAGGTTGCGTCCAGTGTTGCGGACGGAAATAACGTAGTTGATGTCGGGCTTATCGGCAATAAGGGCAACAAGGTTCGTATCGGGATAACTACCGAACAGGAGTTCAATAAGATTGAACTGTGGACAGCCGGGGTTTTGAATCTGAATCTGGAGCAATTCCGCCTGTACAATGCCTATTGGGAGTTGGCCGATGCCGGATGTGTCGGTTCAGACCCGGCGGAAGCATGTATCGAGTTGCTCACTCCTGCCGCACATGGTGCTGAAATCAATTATGCCGAGACCAAAACCGATGCGCTGGCAAGCGTAGGCAATTCTTTTAATAATTTGGGAAATTTGTTGGATGCGGATATAGAAACAGGTGCGCTTATTGTACAAACTGGAAATGTAGTGGGGGCAACCACGGTTGCTGTAAAGTTCGATGAGGTAACCGATAATACGAAAAGTACTCCGATAGGTTTTATCCTTAAACATCCCACCGGCCTTGCCGATGTGAACGTACTGAAAGCTACCGTCCTTAAGATTTATCATAAGGGTGTAGAGGTTGGAAGCACGGCCGAAGGCGGCGTGCTTGGATTGGATGTGATAGGTTATACCGAACGGATTTTCATAGAAACGACTCCCGTGACTACGGCTTTTGACGAAGTTCGTATTACTTTTCCTTCCGCAGTAGGTCTTTTGAATAATGTGATACTTTCCGGTGTCTATATCCGACGTGACAGTGATGGTGACGGAATACCCGACTGTGCGGAAGACGAGGACGAAGGTGGCGACACTTCCAATATAACGGACGCGAAAGTACGGTCCGAACATATCTGTACCCCCGAAGATATTGTCATTGAAGTGACGGGGGGAACTGCCGGTACCAATTATACTTTAGTATGCTACAATTATGCGGCGGGTAACACAACCGTTACCAAGGATTGTATTTTGATGAATGGCACATTCACCTTGTCCGGTATGCCGGCTGGAGATTATTATATCACTGTCCAAGAAGGGGACGAGACGCTTTTTAATGGCATACACGCAGCGGTTCATCCACAGCAGACCACATGGAAAACCGGCGCCTCCGGTTCAGATTGGAACGACTGGAACAATTGGACGGATGGTGCCCCTTGGGGATGTACGAATGTAATCATACCTTCGGGGTGTGCCAATTATCCGGTATTGGAAAAAAATGTTGATAATTATTGCGCCAACATCCATTTCTGTGCCGGTGCGGAGGTGGTCAACACCCATTACCTGAATTACGACCTTGCGTGGGTGGAATTATCCATCACCCCGGGACGTTACTATATGCTGTCCGCACCGTTGAAAGAAATGGTAACAGGCGATGTCTTCATTCCCCGTAACATGAACGGCAATCATGGCACGGAAACTTATTTTACGAGCCTGAATGCCGAAAATGCGGTGGAAAGCCGATTCACCCCTCGTGTCTACCAACGCCTGTGGAGCAGTAACGCCACAGGAAAGACTATCGGTGGAGATGTGGCGGTAACCCCGGACGCTACGAACTGGACTCCGCCGTTCAACGCCCTGAACCAGCGTTTTGAACCCGGTATGGGCTTCTCTCTGAAAGCTGGTGAAACAGGTGCGTCGGCCACATATACGTTTCGTTTCCCGAAACAGCATGAAACCTATACCTATGTCGACGGGAATGGGGTATCGACCGGAATAACGGAAAACATCACTCGTACGGCCGTTTCCGGAAGGTTCATATATGAAGCACCCGGCGGTAATGCTCCCTATACCGTAACGGTAAGGAATCAGAAAGCCGGCAATACCTTCATTGCAGGCAACCCCTTCATGGCGCATATCGACATCAAAAAGTTCATGCAGGCAAACCCGTCTGTGAGATCTATGAAGGTATATGACGGAAACACGAATAACTCATTGATTCTTGCCGACGGGCAACTACTGGGTACAGACGGAGGATTCGAACATATCGCCCCGATGCAGTCTTTCTTTGTCACCGTCGAAGGCGATGCCACGGAATTTTCGTTGAAATATACGGAAGAAATGTTGATGCAGAAACCGGGGGCCAACCTGTTCGTCACGCGGAACGGTTCACGTGCCGCTACCCGGAGTGCGAGCCGGAGTGTTCCTGCCGCCAGCCACACTTTACGTTTATCAGCCTATTGTGAAGGTACGTCTGCCGACTGTCTGGTACGTATCCGCCCGACTGCTTCAGACAGTTACCGGCCAGGGGAAGACTCGAAGCTCCTTATTGACAATGAGGTTGTCCCGCAGATCTCCGTATTCACCGAGGCGGACGGTAAAGCGTTGGATATACAGCAAATCAGGAACCGGACGGAAATACCGGTGGGGTTCAGCCTGAAAAGAAACGGACGGGTATCGCTTACGTTGAGTCATGCGGCTGACAGTGAGTGGAACAACTGGGTATTGGCAGACAAGCAGACCGGAAAACATTATCCGCTGGACAAGACGGATACATGGGTGGACCTGGGAGATATTTCTACCCACGCAGGACGTTTCTGCCTGATGAAAAACGTAAAATAGTCAGCATTTGAAAATATTAAAAGTTCCATAATATGAAACATTTAAAAATATTAGCGATTTCACTGTCCCTCTTGCTGGCCTCTGTCGGCTGTTCAGACGAACTGCACGACCAATCGGGAGGCAGTGTAACGGGTAAGATGCGTGAGGTGGAAATAACATTTAACTTGGGTGTCAATGCCGGATTGCAAACACGTACCCAACGACCATTGGAAAGTTCGGATAATTGGCAACGGGTAAGTAATATGCGAATCTATGTATTCCGTTCGGAAACAGAAGGTAACGATGCAGACTATACTTACTATAAACCGGATGTATATGATGTTCAAACGGGGCAAACAATAAAGAAGGACTATTTTAACGTTGAGCAGTTCGGTGGAAAAGGTGATGCCATTTGGGGGCAAAACGGAGAGGAGGATGAAGAGCATAGTTATTCTATTAAGCCTTTGCTTCCGGAAGGCCATTATAAATTTCTTGCGATTGGTCGGGATGACATTACGGAAACAGATAACTCCAAAATAGTCATATCCGATCCTAATCTGGATTTTCCCGAAGAATATCCGGAGGAATTTGTGGATCATATTAATCAACAGGAAAGGGAAAATGTAAAAGCACTGGAACTTTCTCCTAAATGGGAAGAAGGAGAAACTTCTTTGGACAAGGCTCTGTTGCGTAGTAGTCAATATAGAGCGTCAGAAGTGTTCAGCGGTTGTTCTGAGAATATATATGTGAATGAGAAATCCAAAGGTTTTCAAAAGCGAATAGAATTAAAGCGTACCGTAGCCGGAATTTTGCTGTATGTGAAGAACGTACCCAAGAAAGCGGTTGCAATGGCTACAATAAAACAGGAGGATGAATGGAATGATGAAATAGAGGTTGTAATCAAAGACAAAGAATACCCCGTGGACCAAATTGGCATAGCATCGGTTGCTTATTCAAGAGATGTAACATTGTCTGAAAGGCAGCCTACAGGTAACAGTGTGTTGAATGCTTCGCGGGGCATACCTTTCTATACTTCTTATGTAGGTGGAAAACCTAACAATGAAGGTCGCCTTTTGAGCGGTAATTTTGTAATTCCCCAGCCTATTCATGATAAAGTCCTGGATATCGGTGATGAAAAATTGGCAAACGCATTGTACTTGGTTTATTATACAAATTCCCACGAAGGAGGAGGTAACCAACTCACCGCCTTTCATTGGCGTGCCATTAGATGCGTATCTGACAATGGGGAAGCACATATAGGTGACGCATATAAATTTCCTATCCAAGCCAACCATTTCTACAGTCTCGGGGAAAAGAATAAAGATACAGACAAGCCTATTGATTTAGGGGAAGAAGACGGTGTAGAACTTACCATCACCGTACATGCTGATTGGGAAAACGTAGGCGACTACGGGCTGGAAGACTAAACAATGATGGAATGAAACAAAAAAGTAAAAGATATGGAACGAAAATTATCGTACACATTTAAGGGGATGCTCTTTTCCTTGGCAGGTCTGATAATGACCGGATGCAGCCATGAGGAAATGTTTGCTCCCGAAATGCCCGGTGATAGCCAGCCGAAGGTGGTATTGACCTTCAATGCCTCCCCGCAACTGACGACACGCACCCAACTGCCGGGTTCAGACAACCTGCAACACGTTCAAACGGTGCATCTTTACATTTTCGACGGCACGGAAGGCTCCGCCCAGTGTGTCGCCTCGGAAGAGGTGGACTGGACGGATAAAGCCGCCCCGGATGGAGGAGGAACAGCCTCGAAAGAACATCCGGTGAAGTATGACAACTTTACGGCAGGCCAGCCCTACACTTTCCTTGCCATAGGCTTGGACGACCGTTCCGGAGATACCTACAACCTGCCCGCAGCGG
>OHNO01001110.1_pt1 | contig 12199 bp, 9 predicted proteins | sample 1569521 | NCBI WGS metagenome assembly OHNO01 (sample SAMEA3879604, study PRJEB24766) | human gut metagenome | biome: human-associated habitat; feature: feces | place: USA | collected 1985/1987
TTTGCCAGAACCGGACTCTCCCCGGAAACCAATAAAATCACCTTTATGTATCTCCAGATTATAATGATCGAATACCGGCGTCTTTCCATCATACGAAAAACTAATATCCCGGATTATGACCGAATGCCTGAACTCAATCGGATTTTGTTCCGCAACGCTCTGAGTGAGCTGTCCGGACTCAAGATCGGATAATATATCCAACACAAACGAATTACCCCGCATTTGAAAAATACACCCCGTACTTTTTATAACGCCCGGCAACACCCGGTAAACAGCTATGGCAAATACACCGACAATCAAGCCTAAAGACGGCAATTCAAATAATTGAGTGGCAATGATTAATGCCACCACCGAACAAACAATAGCCACTTCAAGCACCTTTTGCAACGAATTATTCAGAATCATATTACGGACGGTAAAACGGTTTTGCTTACCCAACAGAGCCGAGAGTTGCGAAAAACTGTTTGAAAAAGTATTATTCATTTCCATATCCGTATACCCGATAAATGTCTGTTGCAATAATCTGGATCGCAGTGGACTCAGCAAATACAATTGTTTCCCGTATTCTTTTATCCGGGAACGGGAAAATCGGTAATAAGTCAATGTGATAGGAACAAATGTCAAAACAATCAGTAAAAATACATATACATTGAAGGTTATCAATCCGATCAGAATAGAAGCTGTAACAAAAAATTCACAAAGCAACTGCGTATAAGGTACAAAATAACCCTGTATTAAATTAGCGGATATACTATTCACCCGGTTAATCAATTTGTGACTATTGTTTTGCTTAATAAATAAATATCCTTTCGAATAATAACTGTGATAAAGCTGTAAAGACAAGTAACTGGAAATAAAAAATAATCGTTTGTTCTGTTTATACTGTAACCAGGCTGACAGACAAACACGCATAACAGAAAAAAATAATACTACGATACAAATAAAAAACACAAACGGCCGGATACTATCGAAACCCATCCAATTGTAAAATAAAACCATATAACGATTTTCGAGGACGACATTTTCATTAAGCACCAACAATAAAACAGGTAATAAAACACCCGTCCCTACTAAATCCAAAACCGCCATGACAAAAACAGAAATACCGACCTTCAACAATCGCAACCTGTATAAACGAGGCAATACTTTATATAAACGTTTCAACTCCGAAGGTATGATTTGTATCATATCAAAAAACTATTTTACATTAATTACTTTACTACACTCCGACAACAGCAACCACAGGAAAAAACATAAATAGGCCCCCGAGGACACTACATATCCTTCAAAAAACAGATGAAAAAAGAACAAAAATAACAGAGAACCCAGAAAATATCCGTTTATACCGACCGATTCTCTTTGGAACATCCGGTACATAAAAGACATATACGGAATAAAAAAAGCCAGGAACCCCGTTATCCCCATTGAAGAAAGCAGAAATAACCAACTACTCCCCGGTTCAATAGTCCCGGTTTCCCGATTAACTTTGTTTGTCTTTGCGTAGTCAGGCTTCACCGTAGCAAATCCCACTCCAAAAATGGGGAATCCCTTAAATTCAGTCACACGGGCTTCCCATAAATCATCTCGTGAACGGGTCAAACTACCTGCTATTTTACCACCTTCCATTTTAGAACGTATTTTTTCCGTATAGGGCCACCAAATACCGGCTGTCAATACGGCTAATATAGCCAGCATAAATACGAGTCGTGCCAACCGTTCCACACGATGACGATAAATCCGGCTATAAAAAAAAGCAGTTGCCATAACAGAACTCGCCAATGCGGAACGGGAACCAGCCAGTAATAATACGACCAATGAAATAACTGCAATTCCAATTTGTTTATATCGTTCACAAATTCCGGAAGACAAATAAAAACGGTACAAACTATACACCATCGAAATCCCAGCTAACGGACCAAGCAGCATGGATTGATTTGTCAATCCATGAAAACCGCTGTACCCATATATAAAAGGCAACTTGAATACCCACGCAAAGAATGATATTATCACAATCCACCGGATAGCCACTAACGTATATAGAAAAAGTAAACGACGCCACGCTACCATATTCGGATTTATAAAAAAAGGACCGACCAAAAAGACTACAGATAAAAAAGCCAGAACCCGGAACCAGACTCTAAAATAAGCAGGAATCTCATTCACCCATATGGATACAAACAGTACAGTCAGGAAAGGAATATAAGTATATGATATTTTCAAACCTCCCCGTAAAACAAACCAGATAAAAAGGACTAAAAATACAGCATAATATACATTATCCGGAATAGGATAAAAATAAGGTATGACCTTTGTCAGTGCCAATAAAAGAACACCCGGCAATGCAATCTGGGAAAGAATATCCGTTGTGCCAACTATCATTTCAATACGGTTAAAATACAATCGGCAACTTTCGATGGCGTAATCCTGTCTGACAGTTCCCTGCTTTTCCGTCCCATTTGTATCCACTGCAACTCCGGCAAATGGATAAAACGTTCTATCGCTTTACGGGTAGAACGTTTGTTCGCAGGTTTAAACAAAAAGCCATTTTCCCCGTCTTTCACAAAACAACTCACGGCACCGCAACAAGCGGATGCCAGTACCGGTAAACCGGCACAAGCGGCTTCATGTATCACCAATGCCCAGGGTTCGGTAACAGAGGGCAAAATAAATGCACCGGTCTTCTCCAACTCTCCCGCCAGTTCTTCCTGCGACATAAAATCTTTTATCTCGACATCAGGATAGCCTTGTAGTTTAGGGTAGTCCGGTCCATTTCCTATCAGCACTAACTTCCAGTTTTGACGATCCGGTATCCTTTTCCAGGCCTCCAAAAGATATGTCAGACCTTTTTCTTTCGAAAATCTGCCGATGAATACTAAACGACGCGGATATTCTTTGTCTACTTTTTTCAAATCGATGCTATGGAACAACTCCACATCGGCCGACAAATTATGCATCAGGATCTGCTCCGAACGAAATCCCAGTTTATGTGCATAAGATACCTGCGGCTCACCTGATACAAACAGATGGCTGAACCACCTGCGATGACGAAAACGGGATACCAGGACATTGAACCATTGCATTCCCCCTCTCCATTGGGTATCGCTACTGGCTACTACGGGTATATGCAGTTTCTTACGAACCTTGCCTGCTACTTCGTTATATAAGGGATCTATCCAACCGGCAGTCCAAAGCAAGTCCGGCTCCAACCTTTTTACCAAACGGAACAAATGGTCCGGGTCCCAAAACGAAGAACGGTTGTAATACGTGACTCCTTCCAACTGCGGGGGCAAATAAGGCGTTTTCTTGTTTAAATCCCACAATACGACATGTACACGACATCCCCTCTCGACCAAAGCCTTTATAACTATTACATTATAAGGCATTAATTCCGTATACAAAATTACGATGGTAACCATTACTTATTCATAATATGATTTATTCGACGATACAAATGAAATAAAAACGGTGAACGTTCCATCTGTCTGTACAAGCAGCTTACATGTAACCAATCCAGCCATTTATAAATACGACTCATTTCCCTTTTATCCCGCCAACTCCCATTACGCCAATGACGGGCATAAGCACTTTTTTCTTCAAAACCTTCTCCATAAACAAATGTCGGATAAGGATATAAGCACATCCCCTCTTTTAACTCCTGCTCAATATTTTTGAATATAAATCCATAGGGTATTGCTGTTTCGGCCATAACAACCGGACATTCTTTCCGGAAAATAGTTCCATTATTTTCCATATAATCAGTGTTCTGATAATAATCCAGACAAGCTTTTATATAAGGATGACCTTTAACAGCACCTATAATTGCAGCTTCGATAGCAAGGCCAAAGGATTTATTTTGGAAAACAGGTGTAGCCAGATGCCCTTCCTGGTCTATCAACGATAATCCTATTTGTTGAAACGGTTTTTCCTCATACTCTATACCTGAAAAAAATGCTTGTTTAAGAAATGGATCAAAACTTTTATAGACTTCTACATCTGAATCCAAATATATGCCTCCTTCTTTCCACAAAATATAAAAGCGCATATAATCTGTCACAAAAGCCCAGTTCTTACATTCATAAGCCTGTTTTATAAATGGAACGTTAAAATCAAGTAGGGAAGCATCCCAACACTTAATTTGGTATTCAGGCATTACACGCTCCCAGCTTTTTATACATTCGCGCATAATTACCGATTTAGTTTCTCCACTAAACCAACAATAATGAATAGTTCGAGGAATTTGTAATTGATTTTCCATGATATTTATGCAAATAATATTTGTCTGAATTTACGATATACTCCATCAAAACGATATCGCATATAGAACAAAAAACGATAGTAACTATCTGTTATTAATGGCGTTGTAGAAAACAAAAAGAAATAAAACATTTTCTGATAAAAACCTGTTGGCGGAGCCAATAAAATATCCCGCTTCAAGGTCGGATTTTTCAAGAAATCTTTTTTCAGCAAATCTATCCGTTCATTGCGTGTCAGCGGACAATTCTTTTTATAAAAACCGGATGCATAAGCGAGATAATCTGTTACTCTTCTGGAGCACAGATAGGATTCCATTTCAATATCGTTCCATTTATATACACTAAAAAATTGGCGAAACGTACTTTCCGCCATCGAACAGGCATATAAATGACTGGGAGAATAGGCCCCTGCTGCTGATATTTCATCCCGCCGTAAATAATGATAAAACATATCCTCTACGAGGCTGACCGATTCAATCTTCATATAGTAGTTCAGATTAAATATCAAGTCTTCATATGGCAATATATCAGGAAATTGCAGTTGATATTTTCTAAGGATACTTGTCCGATACAATTTATTCACAGGATAAGCAAACAGATTTCTTTTTTTCAGACTAAAAAATAAATCCAATAAGTGCTCCGGTTCATATTCCGTATAATCTTTCTCTACTTGTTGTTGTATATATCTTTTCTCATGTGTATACTCCACGGACACTCCACAAACAACTAATTCGGAACCATTTGAGACCATCGAGTCATACATCTTTTTATACATCTCCGGTTCGATCCAATCGTCCGAATCGACAAATCCGATATATTCACCGGTGGCCAACTCTAACCCGACATTACGTGTCGCACCCGGATTTCCGTTTCTTTGATGCACCACCCTGATACGTTTATCCTGCAAGGCATACTGTTCTGCAATACGTCCGCTGTTATCGGTCGAGCCGTCATCTACCAGTATAATTTCTAGTTCTTTCAATGTTTGATGGCAAATACTGTCCAGGCAAGCCGGCAGATATTTCTCCACATTATAAACCGGTACAATGATCGAAATCATTTTCTTTTCCATATTTTCAATGATTTACTCAACAGGATACCGAGCAGCATATCGACTATCAATATGACAGTTATATTACAGATGTCTGTCAGCCAATTATTCAGGACCAATAATACGATTGTAAATACCAGAATAAGTTCTGTGGTCTGTAAATGGCTCATGCCCGCAGCCAAACATTTATGATGCAAATGATTCTTATCGGCAATAAATAAGGGACGGTGGTGCATAGCACGTACCAACATGACACGAAGGACATCGAACATCGGAATGAATAATAAGGTAAACGGAATTACCAGATTCTTTACATCCGGTTCCGTTTCCGATACATACACAGCATATTTAATGACCAGAAAAGACAATAGATATCCCAACGACAACGCTCCGGCATCTCCCATAAACATCTTGGTTCCTTTGGCAGTACGGCCCCATACATTAAAATATAGAAAGGGAATCAGGCAACCCAACGCAGAAAAAGCCAACATCGAATATAGCCATAACCCTTTGAGAGAAAACATCAGCCCAATCACCAGGAAAGAGAAAGCACTCCCTCCCGCTGCCAATCCGTCGATGCCATCGATCAAATTGACCGCATTTGTTATAAAAACAATCAACAAGACTGTAAACGGAATCGCTATATATTCCGGCAATATATACACACCAAACAATCCGTATAAATTATCCAGATAAAAACCGGATACCGGAAGTAAAGAAGCCACGGCAAATTGTATAAAAAATTTCTTACGATAACGAACCCCTATTAAATCATCCTCTACTCCAGTCATATACAGGAACAAACATCCTGCCGACAAAAACAAAAACTCCAGTAATATATTGCCATTTAATTGGTGATTCATCGGAAAACCAATCAAATAACGGTAACCGACGACTAATGACATGGACAAGACAATGGAAGGAAAAAATGCCAAGCCACCTAAACGGGGAATTCTTTCATGATGACACTTCCGCCTATTCGGCGTATCATATAATTGTTTGCGTCGCGATATATTCAAAATTTGAGGAAGAAACATCAGAGAAAAGAAAAATGACAAAATCAAACAGAGAAATAAAGATATCTTGCTTTTCAAAGGTTCTCCGGCAGCAACATCCAAAACAACTAAAAATGAATTAGTTAACATGCATTTATTATTTGAGGGTTGATATAACAAAGGTCGTCAGTCCCATTCCTGAGGGTGACATACTAGTGCTTTTTATTTTGACCCTTATTTACGGAATAAGGGTCATTGAGTTTAAATCACTATATATCAACACCATACTAACACATTTTATATAGAGAGTAAGTAAGAAATCACCAATGATGTTCATTTACAATCTATATATAACTCGGAAATAATCAATTGTCTGAAAAAGGAAAGGACAAGAAACTGAAAATGGAAAATGATAGTGTTTATTTAGTAAAATAATATTACAAAACTCAGGATTCCTTAAATAAATGTCAATCTACTTGTTTCTGATAGTTGGAGTGTTCTGCTAAGATCAGTTAATGGTTTTATAGCGGTTAATCTTGATTTTCATAACGGTTTCATTTTTAGGTCTTTCCGTATCGTTTTTTCATGAATTTCAGTAAGATTATCTTAATATTAATCTTTTTTAAGACACAAATTTTCTTCTTACTACAATTTTATCAATAGTAATTTTTTACTTTTGTACTGTCAAAGATTTTCAAGCTATCTGGTAGTATGGGGTATAAATTTCGTAATTATAATCCTACCAGTTTATAGACAATGACCCTTATTCCGTAAATAAGCGTCAATTCTTGCAATTACTCTTGCTTACCCATTTTTCCACAAAGTCAATGATTTTCAAATTAACCCTGTCAATGATATTTTGATCCAATTCTTTTAAATAAAAGAGTGTTGTTTTTTCGGAAGTATGCCCCAAGGCCTGACTGATGACTGCAACCGAAACAGAATTTTCTTTTGCCTGCATAGCCCAGGAATGACGGGCCACATAGGAGGTCAGTTTTACTGGACAATCTATCATATCCCCTATCGTAGCTAACCGTCGGTTGTATGTTCTTAAAGCGACTTTATATCTCTCATAAGAAACCTCTTCCGATTGTAATACAGGAAATAGCAGATTGGAATTCTCCCTGGCATATTTTTCCAATAAACGACGCATACCGGAAGTAATCGTCACGCGGATTTCTGTTTTTGTCTTCACACGGTAATAGACAAGTACATTGCCACGTACATTATTTTGTGTCAGATGCGCCAAGTCAACAAACGCCATTCCGCATGCCATAAAACTGAACAAGAACAGATCGCGGGCAAAATCAAGACGCTTCTTCCCTTTTAAATCCAATTCCGTCATATCTTTAATGACCTGTATCCCCACTGAACGTTTATAAGTGGATACGGGGCGAAGATGTATTTTTTGAAAAGGATTTGTTTCAGGTGTAACCAGATTTTCAGATACAGCACTGTTGAATACGGTTCGGAATATACTGGTGTAGTTGGTTACCGAATTAGGACTCAAATTGAGGGATTGCAGATAGGATACAAAATCTTTCACCAGCAGGGGGTTCACTTGCTTCATTTTTAAAATATCCGTACCTACGAACCGCTCCAGATGCCCCTGGGTTACCTTATAGAGGGAAGCTGTACTTTGAGCTGATCCACTTTTCTCCTTTTCAAGAAAACTCATATAATTCAATAAATTTCCCCGAAAATTTCTTTTTACTTCTTTTACATACGATGTTTCCATAAAGTTGTTTTTTTAATTAGATTATATAGAACAAATGTAAAAGATAATTTGATAATGAACTTCTGCTAAAACCAAACCTGATTCAGTCTTGTTTTTATCGAGCTTATGAAGGTAAACTGGAGGATATTAAAACTGAAACTAGTGGATGCCAGGCTCTATTTCGTGAGCCTCATTGTAGGGTTGCTGACCGGGTTGGTGGCAGTTCCCTATCACTATTTATTACAGTTATTCTACAATTACCGGAAGGATTTCTTTGAGTCGTCGCCACCCTGGTACCTGCATATCATTGCTTTTCTGGCCTTCTGGGGAATCCTCCTTTTTGTATCCTGGATGGTGAAACGCTGGCCTTATATATCGGGCGGTGGTATTTCGCAAACACGCGGGGCGATCAACGGAAGGATCGTATATAAGCATTCCTTACGGCAACTGCTGGCTAAATTTGCCGGCGGAGTACTGACATTAAGCAGCGGCCTTTCCATGGGGCGCGAAGGGCCGTCTGTCCAGATGGGATCGTATATCGGTGACCTGGTCGGTAAATGGGGACATATCCTGAGCGGTGAACGGAAACAATTGCTGGCAGCCGGTGCCGGAGCCGGACTGGCGGCTGCCTTTGCCGCTCCTTTGGCGGCTGCTACGCTGGTTATCGAATCGATCGAACGGTTTGATGCGCCCAAAACGGCTATCACAACCATACTGGCCGGAGTGGTTGCCGGAACCATTGCCAATATGATCTTTCCCATAAATCCCTATCATGAGATAAATGCCGTGGCACCGGATTTGTCATTCTCGTTACAGATCAAACTATTCCTCTTGTTCGCCGTCATCGTCTCCGTTTTCGGAAAGTTCTATTCGCTGTTGATGCTTTACGTGAAAAGGTTATATCCGGCCATAAAACAACCGGAATACATCAAGTTGCTTGGATTACTGATCATGGCCTATACCATTTCACTGACGTTAACGGACCTGACCGGAGGCGGCGAACAGTTCCTGATGGAACAGGCTTTAGGCGGAAAAGAGAGCATCCTGTGGATAACCGGGATGATGTTGCTGCATATGGTGTTCACCGTCTATTCCTTTTCATCCGGACTGCCGGGTGGCAGTTTTATTCCGACACTGGTAACAGGGGGATTATTAGGAAAGATCTGTGCCTTATTGCTGGTGCAGCAGGGCATCATCGCACCGGAAAATATAAGTTACGTCATGTTGATCGGGATGGCTGCATTCCTGGTTGCCGTGGTACGTACTCCCATCACCGCCATTCTCCTGATAACAGAGATCACCGGCCATTTCGAAGTGTTCTATCCTTCGATCGTTGTCGGAGGACTGACGTATTATTTTACCGAGTTACTGGAAATAAAGCCTTTCAACGTCATGTTTTATGAAGAGATGATCAAGAAGCCGATCTTTCAGGAAGAAAAACGGCTGATACTAGATGTCGAAGTCATGGCAGGTTCTTATTTCGACGGGAAGCTGGTCGATACGCTTCACCTGCCCAATAACTGCATCATCATCAATATCCACCGCGACCGCAAAGACTTCCCTTCTGCCGGACAAACGATCCTGCCCGGCGACCAGCTTACCCTTGAAATCGATGCCCAGGACATCGAGAAGCTGTACGAGCCGCTGGTTAGTATGGCAAATATCTATTAGCCCCAATAAAAAAGGTGTCTGATAAAAACTCAAACACCTTTCCTATCTATGAATTGTTTGTTTACGCAAAGAACAATATCAACAATTGTGCTGTCAACACTCGCAGGAACATCGTCAACGGATAAACTGTTGCGTATCCCACAGACGGTGCATCGTTACCTGCCGTTGCGTTTGAATAAGCCAGTGCAGGCGGGTCGGTCGTACTACCGGCAATCAGACCCATCAGCGTGAAATAATTCACTTTGCAGAAATAGCGACCGATACAACCGATAATCAGCAAAGGTACGGTAGTGATGATAAAGCCGTAACCGATCCAGGCAAAACCTCCATTGTTCACGATCGTGTCGACAAAACCGTCACCCGCACTGATACCGACACAGGCCAGGAACAACGTTATACCGATCTCACGCAACATCAGGTTGGCACTCTGAGTCGTATAAGTCACCAACTTATATTTATAACCGAAACGGCTGATCAGGATAGCCACGATAAGCGGACCACCAGCCAATCCCAATTTTACCGGCTGGGGAATACCCGGGAAAGTAATAGGAATACTTCCCAATACAATACCTAAAGCAATACCGATAAAGATAGTGATAAGGTTCGGCTCGTTCAAACGTTTCATCGAGTTACCCAATACCTTCTCTACGTTCGTTACGGCAGTTTCAGTACCTACTACATTTACACGGTCACCCACCTGAAGGGTCAGATGCGGCGTTGCAACCAGGTCGACACCGGCACGGTTGATACGGGTTATATTGATACCATACAGTTTACGCAGTTTCAACTGACCCAGACGCTTACCGTTCAGTTCCGGTTTTGTAATCAGGATACGGCGGTTGATAAACTGGCTTTCCATACGAATCCATTGTTTACGCTCCATATCGATCTCTTCACCAATGAAAGTTTTAATCGTTTGGGCATCCTGCTCCGTAGTAATGACAAAAACCTTGTCATTCTCCATCAATACGGTATTGGCAGATACGATTTCAATCTGCTTGTCGCTATCGTGCCAGATACGTGAAATAACGAAATCACGATGTTCCAGAAGGTTTGATAACTCACCGACACTCTTACCGAAAACAGCTGGGTTCTTCACGATTAATGAAACAGGTTTTGCCTCATTCGTATGGGAAGCATCTTCATTGTTCAACTGTTCGTTTTCCTTGTCAAAGTTAACCCGGAACACATAACGGATAAATATAATCGACAGGATAATACCGATAACACCCAACGGATAAGCAACTGCATATCCTAACGCTATCGTATTGTCCGTTGATCCGTACATATCGGAGAATGCCTGTTGTGCTGCACCCAGACCCGGGGTATTCGTTACAGCTCCTGACAGGATACCGACCATCGTCGGCATCGGAATGCCGGTTGCATAATGCAAGATAATAGCTGTTACCACCCCCAGGAATACAATCCCGCAAGCCAGCATATTCAACGTAATACCACCTTTCTTAAAAGAGGAGAAAAATCCAGGTCCCACCTGCATACCTACCGAGTAGACGAACAATGTGATTGATCGTAAAGCCGAAATGCCCTAAAATGATCCCCACAAACAGTACCAGTGTGATCCCTAACGATACACCAAATACTTTAATTTTTCCCAATTGAATACCTGCCGCAATAACGAAAGAGAGCAACAGGATGGAGTGGCCAATGCCTTCGCCCCATAATAAATCATTGATCCAATTCATACTATTATATTAAAAAATCTTTTTGCCATTAAATAAAGTTCGCAAAGGTATACATTTAGTTTGTGTTTAACAACATAAACAGTATCTTTACCCGGGAAAAATAAAAAGATCATGAAGAAAATATATCGTATAGCACTTGCTTTGTTATTTGCCGCGACAGGGCTTAATGCTCAAAGCTCTGAAAAGACAGTAATTATCAACACGAACGTAGGGACCATGAAAGCCCGGCTGTATGACGATGTCCCGAATCATGTCCGTACATTTATCGCCCGGGCCAGACAAGGCGAGTTCAACGGGACACTTTTTACCCGTGTGATCAAAGAGTTTATGATCCAGGGAGGAGCGCCCGACTCAAAGAATGCACCGGCCGGAGCCCGTTGCGGTTTTGGTGATTCGTCGGCGGAGATCATGCCGGAGTTGAACGATAAATATTTCCACAAGAGAGGTGCGCTGGCCGCCCCGCGTCAAAACGATGATGTCAATCCGGAAAAGAAATCGGATATGTCGCAGTTCTTTATCGTACAGGGGAAAGTCTATCGCAACGGAGAACTGGATACGTTGGAATTGATTGCCAACCAGGACATACGAAAAAAAGCGCTGGATAAGTTCTACCGTCCTATTGCCGTCGACTTAAAAATGCTGAAACAAAGCAACAAGCGGGAATACAACAAACGGGTAACAGCCGTCAACGCCCAGATAGATTCCATGATCCTGGCAACGCCGGGACACCTGATCTTTACAGACGAGCAACGGAAGGCATACACCACAGACGGCGGATGCCACCACCTGGATGGTATTTATACCATCTT
>OHNO01001115.1_pt1 | contig 12137 bp, 14 predicted proteins | sample 1569521 | NCBI WGS metagenome assembly OHNO01 (sample SAMEA3879604, study PRJEB24766) | human gut metagenome | biome: human-associated habitat; feature: feces | place: USA | collected 1985/1987
TGTACGCTTGAGAGACAACGTGATATCGGGAACCAAGCATTCGTTACCGAAGATCTTGACCGCTTATTCTATGGGTGGCTTCCGGAACAGACGTTCGGTGAAACCGAAGGTACGTACACTTACACTGTGCCGTTGGTGAAGAATACCAACAACGTGCGAGTGGTGTTGCAACACCTTTCGGGAGAGGCTGTGGACAAAGACAAGTTTGTCTTCACCATCACCGACACTAACGGAAGTATGGACTGGGACAACACGTTGTTGCCCGATGAACTGGTGACTTTCTACGCATGGCATACCGATGCCGGGGAAGTTGGTATGGACACCCGCTCCGAAGATTCCCGACCCACATCTCGCGCCGCCTTCAGTGCGGCTATAGCCGAACTGACTGTACCGCGTCTTGTGAAAGGGCAGGAGACACGGCTCACCGTGTCCAATAAAGAAACGGGAAAAACGGTTTTCTCCATCCCTCTTATCGACTATGCTTTACTAGTGAAGGGCTTCTATCACCGAAATATGGACGATCAGGAGTATCTCGACAGGCAGGACATGCATGACATGGTGTTCTTCCTCGATGAAGATGATCACTGGCTCGATACCTATATTTATATCAATTCTTGGAAAGTTGTACTGCAAAACAGTGAACTGTAATAGGAGGAATGTGAATGAAGAATGTAGTACGACATATCGTCACGGGAACTCTGATATTTTTTGTGTTGTGGGGTACCTCCTGTAGCCATGACACAGAGATCTTCAGCGTCTCCGATAGGGAGACAGCTCTTAGCATCGGTCTCAGATTACCTATAAGAAGTCTGGAGACAGATGAAGGTTATGAGGTTGGAGAAACCTATGAGAACTACATAGATGTAGAGAACAACAACTACAGGATTTATTTCTTTACCTCCGATAATAAGTTCATCGCCCGTTTTGAACCGGATGGCTTCGTCGTGACTGAAGGAAGCGATTACAGGGATTATAGTGTGCTTGGCAAGGCGCCTACATCTTTGGTTAATCATAAAAATTTCAAGATGGTTGTGCTTGCCAATTGGCCGCAATATGGTGACGATACGATGAAGGCCGGAGAAACGTTACTTGCGGATGTCTGCGATGCCGAATGGGGGCAGTTTGGTAGTTTTTCTTCTTTCGAGTTGGGACCGGAACGGCTAGTTCCTTTTTATGGTGTTCACGAATACAATAATATAGAATTTAAGGTTGGAGAGGTTACATTGCTGCCTGAGCCTGTCACTTTGCTCCGTGCAGTGGCAAAGGTAGAGGTGATACTTAAGACGGACGAACATTTTGATTTATCGTTTAGTGAGGTGAAGATTCATCGCTATAATAAAAAGGGATATTGTGCTCCGAAAGATGTTTTTTCGCAGGACGATTACGATCATAGTGGTGAGTGGAACAGCGATTACGTTAGTGGTTTACACCTTGTGGAAGATGGTAACGATGTGGAAGAAAAAATACAAGATTTCCGCTTTACAAGCCAATGGATGGATACTGGCGGAAATAAATATGAGAAATGGATTGCCTACCTGTCCGAATACCGGAACATCGATGCGGGCGACAAATACTCGTGCATTGAAGTAAGGTTCGATGCCCAGACTGATGAGGATGAACCGCATAGAGTCTATTTCGCGAATTATGACGAAAGCGGAAAGACGGATAGCAACGACAATGCCAGGCGTTTCAACATTGCCCGCAACAATCTTTACCGTTTCACCATTACTGTCCGAGATAGCAGACTCATGGTGAACGTGCAAGAATGGAAATATGCTTATGATAACGAATATACTTTTGACTGATATGAAACATTACTTCTTATTATTCATACTTCTATTGGTAATTATCACAATAGTGGGTTGCACGGAAGAACTGCATCCGGAGACAAATGGAACAAACGGGGCAGTCCTTAATGAGGGAGAACTGACGAAAGCCATATTGAATTTGTCGGTCAATACATTTGCTGTTGAAGCACAGGCAGGTACAAGGGCATCTATACCGAGCAATACACCTGAAAATGAGACTTCGGAAGAAAAAGAGGTACACAATATTTGGGTGTTTCAGTATGATGCAGTTACGAAAGAACTGCTGATAAAGCCGCGTTACTATACTATCACTGACCAGATAATGTTGCAAGATTTGCCTGTATATCTGAAAGCCGGAATTCCGTCCTTCGTATATGTTGTAACCAATACGGGGTATGACAACTGGGCTAACGATGACACGGATACTTCATGGCAGAAGTTTAAGAATTTGGAACAACTGAAGAAGCAAACCTTACCTACCGCTTTCCCATTACGTTCAATAGATAAGGTGTCGATACCAATGGTCGGAACAAGTGAGGAGGTGGAAGTAACAACAGGCATTACGGTTACAGTACCGGTTACGCGTATGTATGCCAAACTTAAAGTAAAGGTAGAGATGCTGAAGGCAGAGATGAAGCTGAACAATGTCAACGTAAGGCAAATTCCGAATATTTGCCGGATAGAAACCTTTGCCGGCGATGGAAATGGAGAGCCGATGAATGCGGTTCCATTTCCTGATGGAACGACATTCAGTTCCATAGCCTTTGCCGCTTCGGATTTGGAAAAGAGTGAAGATAAAGAATGGGCTGTTTTTTATGTTCCTGAAAATCTGCAAGGGGAAATAGAAAATCAGGGCGGAAACAAGTCTGATGCGGCTCCCTCTAATGCACTTGTGGTAGATGTAACCGCTGAAATAGGTGGTGAAAAATATCTCTATGCAGCTTATCCCGGAGGAAACTCACTTAATAATTTTAATATACAACGTAATCAGGTTTATCGCATGACGTTGACTATTACAGGAGAGAAAGGCCAGAATAATCCATCGTCCAACTGCTTTGTGGTAAAACCAAATGGTTTCCTGTCTTTCGAGCCCTACTACCGTGTAGAGACAGGAGGCGGGTATAATTTTGCAGACTATTTAAGTCCTCATGATGAGAATCTGAAAATAGCCCGTGTCGGCATTATCTGGCAAACCAAAGACTGCATCGGTGATAATACGGATGGAACGTTGGTGCAACTTGGTGAGAACACAGGCGACATTCATCAGAAAATTTATGTTAGAACGCAAAAGAAAGGTAATGCCTTGATCGGTGCTTACAATAACAAGGGAGACGTTCTGTGGTCTTGGCACATCTGGGTTACAGACCATGAGCCGGACAATCTCGGCAGGGCTGTTACTTATTATACATACGACTGGGATAATAATGGTATCTATCCTGAGAAGCCGCGTATTCAGGGTTATGCCGTCATGTCATGTAACCTCGGTGCATTGGCGGAGAATCAGAAAGGTATAGGAAATGGGCTCCGTCGGTATCCGGATGAAATGACGCAGGCTTTCGGTATGTTGTATCAATGGGGACGAAAAGATCCGTTCCCTCCTTTACGCAATGTTATAAATGAACATCAGGACTATAACGACGAACATACAGATCTGCATTATGACAACTCCAACCAGGTTGAAGTGCATAAGACATCCGGCACTGATGAAAACAATCTGTTCCATTCGGTGATTGGAAATACCCTGACCGGAGCTGTCAGACATGCCATTGCCAATCCCACGGTTTTTATCACTGGAACGAATGATGTTAACCGAAATGAAAGTTACGTACAACAAAAGAGTAACTATTTCAATAATGGAGACTGGTGTCCAATAGGAGAAAGCGACAATAAACTTTGGGGGGGACTGGAGCCGGCTTCCGATGGAATGAAAGCTTACACGATTAACCAAACTAATAATGTACATATATACGATAACTACGGAACGGAAAAATCCATTTTCGACCCTTGTCCCACGGGCTGGAGGGTTGCTTCGGGTGAATTGTGGTTCGAGTTTACAAATACAGGGCTCAATCCCGGATCTATGAGTGGTATCAATTATGACGATAAATTTTCGGACGGATATGGAATGAATATGTATATGCAGAAGTGGAAAGAGGGGCCGACTTCTTATTTCCCGACACAGGGAACACGTGTGGGCGATGGAGGAGGCTTTCGTACAAACAGTTGTGGAAACTATCATAATGCAACCACGGACACGGACAACCGAGTGAACATTTTGCATATCCACAAGGATGCCGGTCTGTTCCATATCTTCGAATACCAATTTTATTTTTATTATGTAAAGTCGGTGGCAGGACCGATCCGATGCGTGCGAGATTCGAAATAAAACTGTGTGCTTTTTCTATTCTGTTCTTAGTCTCATTTTTATTTTCTATCTTTGTCCTAAATAAATATGTGATTTGAAGGTGGCACGGAAGATGAGCCGGAAGCTAAGAATTGATGAGCGTATTTAGGGGTATAATTATGGCAGAAGATTTATGTATCAGCAATGGTAGCAAGGCCGAAAAGTATCAGACCTTGCTTCTCCAGATAAAGAGCCTGATTGAAGGTGAAAATGACCTTATAGCCAATCTGGCTAATGTTTCGGCTGCACTGAAAGAAACTTTCGGCTTCTTTTGGGTGGGATTCTATCTGGTAAAAGGGGAAGAACTGGTATTGGGTCCTTTTCAGGGACCGATAGCCTGCACACGTATCCGGAAAGGACGGGGTGTTTGCGGCACGGCATGGGCTAAGGCGGAGACGTTGGTAGTGCCCGATGTCGATGCATTTCCCGGACATATAGCTTGCAGCTCGTTGTCGCGATCGGAGATCGTTGTTCCGTTGATTCGTGAGAATGGCGAGGTGTGGGGCGTGCTCGATATAGATAGTGAAAGCCTGAATACCTTTGACGAAACAGATGCACGTTTTCTTGGAGATATATGCTCCTGGCTCTGAAGATTGTGTTGAAGTAATAAAATGCAAAATAGGAATAACAGAAAAATAATATGATGAAGAAATTGACTATGTTCTTGTGTTTGGCTTGTGCCTGGATGTGTTCTCTGCAGGCTCAGGAAGCTAAAACCTTTTTCAAAAATATGCCCGATAGCCTTAGCCCGTTGCTTACTGCCGTGAACCGTGCCGACTTTATCGACTTCCTTGAAAGTAAGATGAAAGCGGAAGTAACGAACCGTTTTGGTGGTAAATCGGAAATGACGGAGCTTGCTTCCGACTACATCCGTATCCAGATGACACCGCAAAGTTCCTGGCAGATGAAACTGCTGGCTACGAGCGACAGTACGAAAGTGATTTGTACTGTATCTACAGCTTGTGCTCCTGCCTGTGATAGTGATGTCCATTTCTATACCACCGGTTGGGAAGAATTGCCTGCTTCTTCTTTCCTCACTCCTCCTGTAATGAAAGATTTCCTGTTATTACCCGATACGGTGATGGATTATGAAGTGAGAGATGCCGGCGAAAAGGCAGATATGTTGCTGATGAAAGCCGAACTTTCTGCAAAGGACAATGCACTGACCTTTACTTTTACAACTACCGACTATATGGATAAAGAAGCGGCAGAGAAACTGAAGCCGTATCTCCGCCGCTCTGTAGTGTATGTTTGGAAAGAAGGTAGTTACGAGCTACAAGCTACAAGTGACAAGTAGTTTCAAAGTGCGATAGCAAAACACAGCGCAGCTGCTTGTCACTTGTAGCTCGTAACTCGTAGCTACTTCACCTTTATTCTGTCGAACCCTTCTCCGTATACTCCGATTACTGCACTTTGTGATACAAATGCGTTTGGATCTATATCCTTTATCAATCGGAATATAATCGTTGATTCGCGCTTCTTGGCAAGTACGAACAACATCTTCTGTTCCTTGCCGCTATAAAATCCAGAAGCATTGATAACGGTGGCGCCCCGGTGTGGATATACATTGATGTGCCGGGCTATTTCATCGTATTTCTCACTGATGATAAAGAATTGTACGGATTGCCGGGCACTGTTCACAACTTGATCCAGAACAAAACTGCAAATGTACAAGGTTACATAACCGTAAACTACCTTTTCCCAATCCTTCAATACAAAGTAACTGGAAGAAATGATAATCAGGTCACAAATCAGCATTACACGCCCCAGCGTGATGTCACGGTATTTGTTGATGATAGCGGCAATGATATCTGTTCCGCCTGTACTACCATTGGAAGAAAAAGCGATGCCTATGCCGCCTCCGCAGAGGGATGCACCGATGACACACGCCATGAAAGGCTGGTCGTGCAGCAACACCACTCCTTCTGCCAGTTTCTGTATCACGGACAGGAAAAATGTTAGTGTGAACACGGCAAATACGGTTTTGATACTGAACTTCCATCCCAAAATACGGATAGAGAGCAACAGTAGGACTAAGTTGATGCTGAAATACGTATATTGCACAGGGAAGCCTGTGGCAAAATAAACAATAGAAGCAATACCCGGTACTCCTCCGGTGGTGATGTCATTGGGCAACAGAAATACTGTCCAGCCTATACCATAAAGAATTAATCCAAGGGCGATCATTACATAATCTCTTGTTTCCCGGAGAAGGCTTTGCTTTGACGGGATATTTACAATCTTCTTCATCTGACTTTATACGCAAGTATGGGTTATAACTAATTTAACAAGCTTTCTCATGATAAATGTGTTTTGGCCGTAAATCGGCGCAAAGATAAATCTAATTTTTTGAATACTTGTTCAAAAGGTTATTGTTCGTGAGGGGTGGACTTAAAATTTATTTGCTGATTAAATTTGTGTAGGCTATTCGCATTTACGTTTCCGGAACGTATTGGGAAGTGCGGGATTGGTCTTTGTCAGGCGTATATTCCCTAATCTGGAACTGGGTGCGGGTTTGGCATTGAACAATGCTTTCGGTTATCCTATGGCGTTTCCTGCGTTATATCGTTCAGCATCAGTTTCATTATGGAAATGGGTGGGCAGATGGCTTTGACAGAGTTGAATGGTGATGATAAGATTTTTACGCACCAGTACATTGTGGTAGGGTTCCGTCCTGAATTCAAGGTTTCCAAGCACATTTCTTTGCCTGTTACGGTGGGGATAAATGCGGTACGCAATGCTTATTATGATGGCAGAAGCTTGTCAGCGTTCTTTAAGGCGATGGGGAGGGAATATGATCCTTGTTTCCAGATAGCGCCGTATTTCTCGGTAAGTATTGTATTGTAGTAAGTTGTATTTCCGAAAACATTGTTATCTTTGTCGTGTAATAAGAGAATAGGAGATTAAGTTATGAAACGACCTGATATTGTTCGCCGGATTGCAGAAGTAGTGCATCGCATTGCTCCTGATGCAAAGACCATTCTCTATGGGTCCGAAGCTCGGGGAGATGCACAGGTAGATTCGGATATAGACTTACTTATATTGCTGGATGGTGATCATTTGGCACCTGAACGTGAATTGGAGATTACCCGTCATTTGTATGAAGTGGAAGTGGAGACTGGGGTGATTATCAGTCCGATGGTAGTATTGCGTCGTGTATGGGAAAGAATCACGACCCCATTCAGCATCAATGTAATGAAGGAAGGGATCGTGTTATGAAAGAAAAACTTGATTCCGAAAGTCGTGCCGCCATTGTGAATTATCGTTTGGAACGTGCTTACGAAACCCTGAAAGAAGCTGATTATAACACTGCAGGCGGTTATTATAATGCAGCCGTTAACCGTCTTTATTATGCCTGCTATTATGCTGCTTCTGCATTGCTGTTAGGCAGTAAGATAGAAGCCAATACACATAATGGCGTGAAGACACAACTTTCTATGCATTTTGTTCGCACCGGGCATTTGAGCTTAGATCATGGCGCAACCTTTAGTCTTCTATTTGAAAAACGTCAGGCAAGTGATTATAGTGACTTTGCATATTGTGATCTTGCTTTGGTAAATACACTTCGTCCACGGGCTGAGGCCTTTATTAATGCAATGGAACAATTGATAAACAAAGAGTGATGTATCTAAACTATCAGTAGCTAATACCTACTATCAGGCAGAATACACCACTTCATGTGCCTCCCCCAACTGCGGAATTTCCAGCTTCCCGAGCATTGCATCCAGTACCGCTTCCGGAACCATAAATTCCCGTTCACGATTTTGTTTCCTCCATACCGCATACGGCTTTTCGATATAGACAATCTTCACTTTAGCCCCGTAAGTGAGGAATAAATCAATCAGTTGCGAACGCATTTGTTTTGAGGTATTGGTTGCATTCCATACAAACCCTTGCTCTTTACGCAGATAGCTGCGGGCTGCTTCCTTGGCTTCCTGTACCACTCTGCCATTGGCAGCCTTATCCGTAGGGCTGACTTTGTAATTTCGCCGGATAGTATCGAGGCTTATCACAGGAATATTCTGCGGCAATGTACGGATATAATGATCTTTCCCCATCCCCGGCAAACCGGACAATAAGATAACCTCGCACCGGAAATTATCATGCGGAATGTAATCTATATACCCATCCTCAGTATGAAAGTACTGAAAGCGGGCATGATCCGTTGCAAAGCTTCGTGCTTTTCCCCAGCAATCCTGTTCACGGCAAAGCATTTCGAACAACTCGGCAGACTCCATCAGTGCAGGCTTATCTTTGCAGATACGTCCCTGAATATCCGCCACTGCAAGCATTTTTAGCAAACGTGTATCCAATCTGAGAGATGCTTCACACGGCTTCTTCACAGGATTCTCCCGCTCCATAATCCAAACCGGCAAACCATGATAACGCACCAGCGCAGCAATGGCTTCCCGGATATGAAACGGAGTAGGAATATCCCTGTAAAGGAGCGTGCGTGCCGTATATTCCCCACGCTTGGCATGTCCCTTGGAAGTAATAATACCGCTTCCTTCATCTACCGAAGTAGAGCGCTTCTCTACGTCATGAAGTAAAGCTGCCGCCCACAATATTTCCTGTTCTTGTGCAGGCAAACCCCGGTATTCCGGCTGTTGCTGCAATGCCTCCAGTACCATGCGGGTATGCACGGCCACACTACCTTCTTCGTGATGCAAATGGTGCTGCATCACGAAGTTCATATCTTGTACCCACCGGAACTGTTGTTCCAGTGAGCCCCAATTTTTATTATCTGTCAGTTTCCAATTCATTTTATTCCTCCTTTCCTATTTCCCAGATGAGGCGGGCACGCTTCCAATTGCGTGTCCAGTGCTCATCGGTCTTCACATGCTCCTTGCGTACGTACTTGAATACGTTGCGGGCAAATTCACTTACAGGATATTCACCTATATTGCGGGTGACTACCCCTTCGCGGGTACAATCGAATGTCTTCCCAATACGTATGGTTGATGCGGTCGTCACTGGTCGTTCCGGGAGAAAACGGATAATGATACGTGCGACCATATTTTTCTGATAACATAAGTTGCTCCTTTCTTTTTAAATCATTCATCTACTTTAAATCAGTGGTTCCTGAATACTAGCCTCTTACTCTTTATTCATCCTTACGATGCGCGGCATGAATTTGCCCTGCACTTCTACCAATGTCTCCTGAGGTTGCATCACCCGGTCGATGTTCTTGTAGGCTAACGGCATCTCTTCGATGCTGCCCCCAATCAGTGTGACCCCGGCCTGCGAGAGAAATTTCTTCATGGCCGACTGGGTGAAACTCTCCTTTGCCTTCTGGCGCGACATGGCCCGTCCGGCACCGTGCGAAGCGGAACATAACGACTCCTTCACACCCCGACCTGCTACCAGGTAACCGGGAGTTGCCATACTTCCGGGGATAAGTCCCGGTTGCCCTGCCTGTGCAGGAGTGGCCCCTTTGCGATGCACGATGGCGGTGCGTCCGGGTGCAATCTCCTCTTTCCAGGCGAAGTTGTGGTGATTGTTCACGTTCGCTATTGGCTTCAGGTCAAGAGCTTTCGAGAGGTTCAGATGAATCTGTTCGTGACAGGCACGGGCGTAGTCGCCCGCCAGGTTCATGCTCATCCAGTATTCCTGTCCTTCTTCCGAGTCCAAATCGAGCCAGGCAAAATGCTGCGCTTCACGTGGCAGTTTGCAGACTTCACGGGCTATCCGGCTATAATGCATGGCGATAGCCGCTCCCAGTCCGCGCGAACCGGAATGTGACAGCAATGCCATATAATTGCCTTCGGGCAGTCCCAGCACATTTTCTCCTTGCAGAAGAAGCTCTCCGAACTCCACGAAATGATTTCCGCCGCCGGAGCTGCCCAACTGGCGAATGGCCTTCCCGCGCAAGTCCCTCAGAAGAGGTGTTAAACGGAATTCTTCCCGTTCTGTCACTTCATGCTCCTGTGCAAAGGTCAGACCACCCTCCATGCCGAAGTGGGTGTAGTCTTTCAGTGCCTCTTTTATCTGATGCGAGTATCTTTTCAGATAATCCGCTTTGGCATCAAACACCGTCAGACTCATCCGACAACCGATGTCCACCCCTACGGCATAGGGGATGACAGCATTGTCCGTAGCGAGTACACCGCCGATGGGCAGACCGTATCCGGCTGTGCATCGGGCATCAGTGCCCCGGCTATGCTGACGGGGAGCCTCATGGCCAAGTTCATCTGCTGTTTGGCGAGGGTTTCTATGAACTTGCCGCCATAGGTTTTATAGGGCAACGGCTCGTCGAGCAAGTCGTATGCTGTGAACTTCTTTTCGATGAGCGTGGGGGACAGGTGTTCGGCCAGTTTGCCCCATGTTTCATTCTCTTTATAAGTATCGGGGTTTTCCAGCACGTCGCTCAGTGTCTTGATAATCTGTTCTTTGCTTTGGTGCTTGCAATGTTTGCCAACGATGGCTACTACCAGACTGCGTGCTACATTGTCTCTATATCCCAGCTTACTTAAATCTTTTAATCGTATTCCCATATTTTCTTTTTCATGTGTATGCATACGGCATGGGCTGCCCGCCTCGCGACGGGGACAGTGCAATATGCGTTTTGTACCCAATGCATGAGGGATGATGATAGATACAACGCTATCTATCCACTGCATTGAAGTGAATAATAATAAAATTATAAATGTGATTGTAGGACTAATCAAGAAAATTGCAAAGCCCCATCATCCCGATGAGTCAACTTAGTCCTGGCTGAGATATTATAGTTCTAACATAAATTAGTCCCTTTCTTTCAGTTTTAAAGGGGTGAATACTGTGTTTAACGGCGGCAAAAGTAATGCATCTTTTTAAAGTATGCAAGGAAAAGGAACGTTTTTTTGCAGATGTAAACAGTTAGAGTATCTTCTTACAGCATCAATCCTTGGAGTATGTATGGCATAGTCCGGACTGAACAGGTCAAAAATATTATGAAGAATGAGTAAACTTTGAGAGATAAAATTAGCGATGATCGTCTTTTAAGTCATACTCATCCCACCATTCCCTGTATTTGTGAGATATGGGAGTAGTGGGTATTTCTTTATAGTGTTGTATTTGTTTTTGAAGTGAATTTATCACTTTGTCTTTCTCTTCCAACGTAACACGAAGGATAGTGAGTATCAGAATCAATATCATGTACATGCAGAAAGCGGCAATGTGTATAAAGAGGAAGAAATTTCGTTTTCTTCTGTTGTAGGGGTGTGATGAGTATTTCATACTATTTGAAATTGAGTTATAATATGTAGTTTATGTGATAGTTCTTCATCGTGCATGAGTAATGCTGATGCTCTAAATGAATAGATCTGCAATAGAATGCCAGATAGATAGGACTGGACTGAGGCTTGCCGAGTATTAAATTACCGACAAACTGTATTTTGTCTCTTACTTCTTTGAAGTATGTTGAACTGAGGGTTTCAAGCACTTCACGATCCTGTGTTTTTATAATATACATGGCAGATGTTTTTCCTTGTTGTATAAGCAAGATTATTTTGTACTATCGGGAGTTTTGTCTCGTGAGTACTTTGTAGCATTTGATAATGGGTGTTTGCATGTTCAATACTGTTAAAAGGAACGCACCTAAAACAGTTTACTATCCCTACTGAGGTCTGCAACAACCCGGACAAGCTAATAAACTGAATAGGTGCGCATATCGTAAGTTATTGAACATACGAATGGCCCTTCAGTTTAGGCTTGTCCATTTTTGAAGTTGCAGTTTCAGTATGGAGACTAAACTAAATTCTATAAAATATACTCCGTCGTGAAGTACATTGCAAATATAAGCGAAAAAGATTAATAATGCGAGTTTATAGTTGAATTAATGTAGGCAAAGTACCAATTACTCCAAATGGTAACTTTATTAACATGCTGGGGTAACTTTATTAACCCCACATGGTAACTCTATTTACATGCCGATGTAAAGGTCGTTA
>OHNO01001118.1_pt1 | contig 12112 bp, 10 predicted proteins | sample 1569521 | NCBI WGS metagenome assembly OHNO01 (sample SAMEA3879604, study PRJEB24766) | human gut metagenome | biome: human-associated habitat; feature: feces | place: USA | collected 1985/1987
CCGCCGAGGGCGACGAGTCCCGCGGTCCTGTTTTCGATGACGAAGTTTACAAGTTTGTCCATCGCCGCCTCATTGACCTTGCCGTCCATGACGGGGGTGCAGAGCGCTGTGTAGATACCTCTTACCTTTTCCATTTCAAGACACACTCCTTATGTGTAAGATTTGATTTTTCCCGACTTTCTGTCCGTTACAGCCGGTTCGGGGCCGGTGGTTTCTGCTTTGTGTACGGGCAAAGTGCCAACAGTAATCCTTCCGGAGAACGGAGACTTTTGCGCCGTCTCCGAAAGGATTTTGTTTCGTTATTTTTTAAGTTTTTGCCGCGCGCCGCTCCCTCTGTCTCAGCGGAGGTTAAATATTTTTACAGGGGGCGGCTGCTGCAGATATGTCTGCCCTCCCTATCTGCCGAGCAGGGCGAGGGAGAACCAGGGGATATAGGTGAACAGCTGGAGGCAGACGATCATCGCGAGGATGAAGGGTACCAGTCTCTTGGCGATCGCCCCGACGCTCTGTTTGGATATGGTCGCCGAAATGAAGAGGTTGCAGCCGTATGGCGGCGTCGAGAAACCGATCGCGAGCGCGATGGAGATCATCATGCCGAACTGGATCGGGTCCATGCCAAGCTGTTTCACGATCGGCAGGAAGATCGGCGTGAGGATGATCGTCGAAGAGATGTTGTCGACGAAGCAGCCGATGATGAGGAAGATGATGTTCATGAAGAGCAGCACGAGGAATTTACTGTGCGCGTATCCTAAGATGAATCCGCCGATTCTGATCGGTATCCTCTCCATCGCCAGATAGGAGGCGAAAGAGGTTGCGAGGCCGACCATGAAGAGCGTTGCGCCAATGACGAGGACGGCGTCTTTAAAGGCGGTCATCGTCACCTCGTAGTTGAGCTCTTTATAGATAAACTTGCCGACGAAGAGCGCGTAGACCGTCGCGACGACGGCCGATTCCGTCGGTGTGAAGATGCCGCCGTAGATGCCGCCGAGGATTATTATCGGGACAAAGAGCGCCCAGATGGAGCCGGCGAAGGTTTTTACGACATGCTTGAATGTCGGCAGGCCGGACATGCGCGGGTAGCCCTCTTTTTTGCTGATGACATATGCGACGGCCATCAGCGCGAGCCCGATCGTCACGCCGGGGATGACGCCGGCGATAAAGAGGTCGCTGACGGAGGTGCCGGTGAGGACGCCGTAGACGACGAAGGGGATGCTCGGCGGGATGATGCAGCCGATCGTGCCGGAGGAGGAGATGACCGCCGCCGCGAAGTCAGGCTTGTATTTTTTTTCGACCATCATTGGCACCATGAAGGAGCCGATGGCCGAGACGGTCGCCGCCGCGGAGCCCGATATCGCGCCGAAGAACATACAGGCGACGATCGTGACCATCGCGAGGCCGCCCGTGATGAAGCCGACGAAGCACTCCGCCATGTCGACGATGCGGCGCGAGATGCCGCCGTAGGTCATCAGCGAGCCCGCAAGCATGAAGAAGGGTATCGCGAGCATCGGGAAGGAGTCCATGCCGGTAAAGGCGTTCTGCGCGATCAATACAAGCGGCAGGTGGCTGCAGGTTAGAATGGTCACGGCGGTCGCTATTCCCAGAGATATCCCGATGGGGACGGAGAGCGCCAGCAGGACGAACAGCAGTCCGAAAAGAATCGCTATATCCATGGTTACATCGTCACTCCTTTCTTAGCTTCTTCGATCATCTCTTCCTCTTCGCTGAGCACCGGTTTTTCTATCTCGCCGGTGCGGAAAATGTTGATGATGTCAAAAACGAGACGTATGGCCATAAATATCCCTGAGAGGGGGATACATAGATAGGCCCAGCCCATACTGATCTGCATCGCCGTTGAAAGCTGCTGCTGTTCGACGACTACGCGTACGAGCTTGACTCCCTGGTAGCCGAGAAAGATACAGAAGCCGCACCATATCGTCATTACAAAGAGCTCCAGGCCGAGACGGGCCCTTCCGTGGAGCTTTGCCGAGATGATGTCTATGCGCAGGTGTTTTCTGTTCGCCAGCGTATAATCGGCTCCGATCCAGATGAGCCAGATGAACATATAGCGCGCCGCCTCGTCTACCCATGAGAGCGAGGCGCTGAACACATATCTGAGCACTACGTTCATGAAGACTATAAGGGTGGAGATGAGCAGATTTAAAACGAGGAATTTTTCTTCGATGTTGTTTAGAAATTTCAGCATCGTACAGCTCCTTTCAGGCCTTCGGTAAAACCGGAGAAGGGAGGGGGAAAAGCCCCCCTTCTCCCATTATTTGGCGTTACAAAATTATTTCTTGTTCGCCTCGCGGGCCATGTCGATCAGCTCTTTGCCAAGAACCGGTTCCATCGTCTTGTAGACGGACTGAGCCGCATCGCGGAACTGCTTCATCTCAGCGTCTGTCGGAGAGTAGACTTTGAGGCCGTTTTTCTCCACCATTTCCTTAAGCAGACGATCGCCCTCCTTCTGCTGGTTAGCGCGGGAGGCGTCGCGGAATTTCTTCGCGCCGTCCATGACGATCTTCTGGAGGTCGGCGGGGAGCCTCTTATAGAAGGCTTCGCTCATGAAAACCGCCGATGGGGCGTAGACGTGATTGCTCATGGTGAGGTATTTCTGCACCTCGTAGAGCTTTGAGCTGTAGATGAGGGTTATGGAGTTTTCCTGCGCGTCGACGGTCTTCTGAAGCAGGGCGGTGTAGAGTTCGCCGAAGTCGACGGGGGTCGGATTGGCGCCGAAGGCCTTGAAGAGCTCCAGGTGGGCGGGAATCGGCTGGACGCGGACCTTGACTCCCTTAAGATCGGCGGGGCTCTTTATGGGAGCCTTATTGTTTGTGATCTGGCGGAAACCGTTCTCAGGGAAGCAGAGGAGACGGACGCCCTTCGGCAGTATCTGATCGTTGAGGGTCTGTCCAAGTTTGCCGTCCAGCGCCTTATAGGCGGCGGCCCTGTCGTTGAAGAGATAGGGCAGGTCGATGACCTGGAACTTAGGCGCGATATTCGCGGCGATACCGGGCGAGAGCATCGCCATTTCGATCGTGCCGAGGGTCATTCCTTCAAGCATCTGGCGTTCGCCGCCAAGCTGGGCGTTTGCGTAAACGTCGACGGCGATACGTCCGCCGGAAGCCTCTTCCACATACTTTTCGAAGGTATTGTAGAAGGTGATGATGTTAGCCTCTTTGTCCGAGGCGCTGTAACCGAACTTTATACGGTACTCTTCCTTTGCGAAGGCCGTGCCGAATGCGAATGTTACGAGAATAACGGAAATGAGAATTGCGCTGATACTCTTTTTCATATTACCAACCTCCAAGTTTTATTTACAGTCTTTTGTTGTGCCCCACACAAATAAAAAACTTTGCCGCGGTCCTCCTTTCATTAAAAGCAAGTGTTTTTAATTTATTAACCCTTAAAAACTTTTAGATGTTAATCATGTTTTAAGATAGATTCAAGCTCCGCCTCTTTTTTCGTTATTCCGGCTACTTCTCTCAAAATATCGATAATTTCGGGGCTCAGTTCGATGCCGTCCCTCATCGCCTTGGCGCGGGCCGCGCGGGACTTGTCGCCGGGCATGATCACAGGCATATTCGGATCAAGCGCCGCCGTCTTTCTGTATTCATTGATGATGTATTTGATATGTTCGCGGACCTCTTTCGGGTCGCCGAAGAGCGCCGGGTCAATTGCCATGAAGAAGAAGCAGATGCCCTCGTGCGCGAGCGGGATGAATTTACTGGGCGTGCCGCCCGCAAGGCCGCCCGTGAGAAGCTCGACGAGCATCGCGAGGCCGTAACCCTTATGTCCGCTCAAGATCTCCGTGACCCCTCCCAGGGGAACGAGACCGCCGGTGTTTGGCTTCGGCGCGTCGCTTCTGTCGTCTCCGTGATGGAGGATTTCAAGGGCCTCTTTAAAGTCCGTTACCACTTCACCCTTGCCGTCGATAATCACCTCGCGGGGAAGCACGCCGCTTTCCGCAAATACCTGGCTGCGGACGAGTTTGCCGTGCGCCATGACGCAGGTCGCCATATCGAGGTTGAACATCGGTTCGTCCCCGGCGGTTGGGAAGGCGAACGTCATCGGGTTTGTGCCGAGATTGCGCTCCGCGCTTCTTGTCGGGCAGACGCAGCGGACGGTGTTTGTCGCGGAGATGCCGATGAGCCCCTCCTGGGCCATCATCTCCGTCCAGTGGGCCGCGAAGCCGTAGTGGTTCGCCTGGCGGACCGTCGTGATGCAGACGCCGCTCTTTTTGGCCTTTTCAATCGTCTTTTTGACGGCAAAGTCGGCTATGCAGTAGCCCACGCCCGAATGTCCGTCAAGGACGAGAGAGAGCGGAGTTTCAAAGACCGTCGTCGGTTCCGGAGCGTCCAGGTGGAGGTTCCCCGCCTTAAGATGGCTGACATAGGTCATCATCGCGGCGACGCCGTGCGAATGTTTGTGGCGCAGGTCCGCCTCCACCAGACAGTTGGTGACGGTCGAAGCCTGGAGATCGGAATATCCGAGCCCCATGAACATTTCCTTTGTGACCCTGCAAAGATCCTCATACTTCACTACATAATCCCTCATAATAGCATCCTCCCTTGATTTATGGAACAAATTATCTATTTTGCCTTTAACGGCACGTTTCTTGTCACGATTACCTCTGTCTTCGTTCCCGCGGGGTCGGTGAGGATCACATCGCCGATAGAGAGCGGGGCCCGGAGCCTTATCTTCTTTATCTCCTCCATCACCGCGAATACTTTGGCGAGCGGCACGGGCTTTGTGAGGCGGACGCTGGCCTCAAGGAAATCCCCGTCCTCGACGAGGACGCTTGACGAGAAGGTGCGCATCGGGTTCTCTATCTCCTGCTGCGCCCAGCTCCTGCCGCGCGGGCAGCGCGCGCCCTCTGCGGCGGTCAGCTTAGGCGGGTTGCCCTCTTCGTAGCGGACCTTTATCGAACAGCCGTTAGGGCAGACGACACAGATAAATTCCTTTTCGATCATCTCACGCGCACCTCCAGAGAGTTGATATCCTCAAGATCCATCTTTCCCATCTCGACCCACACCATCTCCGCCGGGTGCAGGCGCGTCTCCTCTTTTGTCTTCAGCACGCGCTCTCCGTCGCGGACCTCGATCACCCTTCCGCTTGAGGGGGTTGTGACGCGGAAGGCGAGCGAGACGTCTTCACCGCGGCTGATACGCTGCGGGACGACGTAACGGACGCCCTCGCCGGCCTTTACCGCGACCTCTTTATTTTGTCCGGCAAGCCTGCCTGCGGCGTAAAGCGCCGCGTTCCGCCCAGCACGCGCGGCCTCCATTGAGACGAAGTCGACGAGGTCGTGGACATGGAGCACGTTGCCGCAGGCGAAGATACCCGGTATCTTTGTCATGCAGCTGTCGTCAACGTCTGCGCCCTGAGTTACGCTGTCGATCAGTACCTCGGCCTCGCGGGTCAGCTCGTTTTCCGGGATGAGGCCGACGGAGAGAAGCAGAGTATCGCAGGGGACGAAACGCTCCGTCCCTTTAACGGGGCGGCGCCGTTCGTCGACCTCCGCCACCGTCACTCCCTCAAGACGCCCGTTCGGACCGTAGATATCTATCACTGTCGTCGCGAGGTAGAGGGGAATGCCGTAATCGTCGAGACACTGGCGGATATTCCTCTGAAGTCCGCTGGAATAGGGAAGCACCTCAAAGACAGCCTCCACCTTTGCCCCCTCAAGCGTCATACGGCGCGCCATGATGAGGCCGATGTCTCCCGAGCCGAGGATGACGACATGCTTTCCAGGCATGATGTTTTCCAGATTGACGAGATTTTGTACCGTACCCGCCGTGTAGACGCCGGCGGGCCGGTGTCCGGGGATTGAAAGTGCGCCGCGCGTGCGTTCGCGGCATCCCATCGCCAGCACGACTGCCTTGGCCTCGATCTCCTTGATCTCCGAGATGTTGCGGAACAGCATCGCGGCGTCGATCCGGTATTTGTCGATGGTGTCGAAATCCGTCAGGAGCATGTCGCCCCAGAAATAGAACTTGTCGAAAGGTTCGTTGTGGTAGGCCGAGTAGACTTTGTAGAGCTCGGTGATGAGCCGCACGCGGTCGCCCGTATGCAGCCCCGATATTTCACCCGTCAGGTCGTCGATCGTCACCCATTCGGGCTGCCACATCGGACGCCCGGCGATGCCCGTCAGGGCGTCGACGAAGAACAGCCGCGCACGACGCGACGGAAAGAGGATCGCCCTTTCGGAAAGCCCTTCGCCGTAACGGGCATAGAGGTCTTCGGCAACTTCGTGGAGAAAGGTTTTCATATAATGCAAAATTCACAATTCACAATAATTTAGTTTGCAGACGTTTAAAACCGACTTCAGCAAAGTCAAAATTGTGAATTATGAATTATGAATTATTTCGTACCTTTGCGGAACGCTCTGGCGTTATCCACGGTAAGGGGGATGCGTCGTAGAGTGGAACGTAAAATAAATTTACACAATGGCTTATTTAACAGCTGAGAAAAAGCAGGAGCTTTTCGGCCAGTACGGCAAGTCTAACACCGACACGGGTTCGCCCGAGAGCCAGATCGCGTTGTTTTCGTACCGTATCAGCCACCTTACAGAACACCTCAAGAGCAACAAACACGACTTCGGAACCCAGCGCGCACTGCTGCGCCTGGTCGGCAAGCGCCGCGCGTTGCTGGAATACCTGAAGGAGGTCGACATCGAGCGCTACCGCGCAATCGTGAAGACGCTGAATCTCCGCAAGTAGTCCCGAGGAAGAAATGAAGGCAATTCCCGAGAGGGGTTGCCTTCATTTTCGTTGCGAAAAACAATTCGAAAACATTATAGGTTTAAAATTTTTATGGAAGAAAAGAAGCTGTACAACGCAGTCCGCAAGATCATCACGCTGGCCGACGGTCGCCAGATCGAGATCGAGACGGGCAAACTGGCCAAGCAGGCCGACGGCTCGGTCGTCGTCAAGATGGGCGACACGATGCTGCTCGGAACCGTCGTGGCCGCAAAGGATGCAAAACCCGACACCGATTTCATGCCCCTCCAGGTCGAATACAAGGAGAAGTACGCCGCCGTAGGCCGCTTCCCCGGCGGTTTCATGAAGCGCGAAGCGCGCGCCAACGACAGCGAGGTGCTCGTCGCCCGCCTGATCGACCGCGCCCTCCGGCCCCTGTTCCCCGCGGATTACCACGCCGAAGTCTACGTGACGGTCAACCTCATCTCGGCGGACAAGGATATTCAGCCCGACGCGCTGGCCGGTCTGGCCGCCTCGGCGGCGCTGGCCGTATCGGACATTCCCTTCGGCGGCCCCATCTCGGAGGTCCGCGTCGTACGCCGCAACGGCGAATACGCCATCAACCCCACCTATTCGGAGATGCCCGAATGCGACCTGGACATCATGGTCGGCGGTACGATCGACAACATCCTGATGGTCGAGGGCGAGATGAAGGAGGTTTCGGAAGAGGTGATGCTCGGCGCCATCAAGTTCGCGCACGAGGAGATCAAGAAGCACTGCGCCGTACAGATCGAGCTGTCGAAGGAGTTGGGCAAGGACGTGAAACGCACCTACTGCCACGAGGTCAACGACGAAGAACTGCGCCAGACGATCATCAGAGAGCTTTACGACAAGGCCTACGCCATCGCCACGAGCGGCACGATGAAGCACGAGCGCGAAGACAAGTTCAACGCGCTCGAAGCCGAGTTCGCAGCCCGCTATTCGGAAGAGGAGCTGATCGAGAAGGCGCCGCTGATCCACAAATATTTCCACGACGACGTGCAGAAGAAGGCCATGCGCAACATGATCCTCAACGAGGGCAAGCGCCTCGACGGCCGCAAGACCGACGAGATCCGCCCGATCTGGTGCGAGGTGGGTTACCTGCCCGCAGCCCACGGTTCGGCGATCTTCACGCGCGGTGAAACGCAGTCGCTGACCAGCGTTACGCTCGGTACGAAACTCGACGAAAAAGTCAAGGACGAAGTGCTGGTACAGGGTACCGAGCAGTTCGTGCTCCACTATAACTTCCCGCCCTTCTCGACGGGCGAGGCCAAGGCCGCACGCGGCCTGAGCCGCCGCGAGATCGGCCACGGCCACCTGGCATGGCGCGCCCTGAAGCCGATGATTCCGCTGGGCGAGGACAACCCCTACGCCGTGCGCGTCGTGTCGGACATCCTCGAGTCGAACGGCTCGTCGTCGATGGCCACGGTCTGCGCCGGAACCCTCGCGCTGATGGACGCCGGCGTGAAGCTCCGCAAACCCGTGTCGGGTATCGCCATGGGGCTGATCTCCGATTCCGAAACCGGCAAATGGGCCGTGCTGTCGGACATTCTGGGCGATGAGGACCACCTGGGCGACATGGACTTCAAGGTGACGGGAACCAAAGACGGCATCACCGCCACGCAGATGGACATCAAGGTCGACGGACTCTCCTACGAGGTGCTGGCCGCCGCGCTGGAGCAGGCCCGCAAGGGACGCCTGCACATCCTCGGCAAACTCACCGAGTGCATCGCCGAGCCGCGCGAGGACTACAAGCCCTGCGTGCCGCGCATCGTGCAGATCGTCATTCCGCAGGATATGATCGGTCCGGTTATCGGCCCGGGCGGAAAGGTGATCCAGGACATCCAGAAGACCACCAACACCACCATCACCATCACGGAGGTGGACAACAAGGGCATCGTGGACATCTTCGGCATCGACAAGGAGGCCCTCGACGGAGCGCTGGCCCGCATCAAGGCCATCGTAGCCATCCCCGAAGTGGGCGAGACGTACCACGGCAAAGTCCGCTCGATCGTCGCCTTCGGCGCGTTCGTCGAGATCATGCCGGGCAAGGACGCCCTGCTCCACATCTCGGAGATCGACTACAAGCGTTTCGAGACCATGGAGGAGACGGGTCTGAAAGAGGGCGACGAGATCGACGTCAAGCTGATCGGCGTAGACCCCAAGACCAACAAGCTCAAACTGTCGCGCAAGGCGCTTCTGCCCAAGCCCGAAGGCTATGTGGAACGTGAGCGCCGTCCGCGTCCCGAGCGCGGTGAGCGTGGCGAACGCCGCGACCGCGGCGAACGCCGGGAGCGCCACGAGCACAAAGAGGAATAAAAAGACTGTTAATGTGGATATTTCGGACGGAAAAAAGCGTTGATTTCCGTCCGGAATATTGCATAATCAGCAAGAGTTTTCTATATTTGCACTGTTCCGCAGCCCGGCAAGCGTCTGCACGGACGGACAACGAAGAACGGACAGCGGGCGGACAGAGAGACGGCGGAACGAACGAAAGAGGCAAACAAATTCAAAATAAACACATTAACTTTTACCTATTATGAAAAACTTAATGAAATTGAGCGTTGTGCTCGTAGCTGCCGCACTGGCATTCTCGAGCTGCAACTGCTTCAAGAAGATGGCCAAGAACCGGGACGACATCAAGCTGACGGTCACCCCCGAGATCCTGACGCTGAACAACGGCACGGTTGCCGCAGACATCAATGTAACCTTCCCCGTTGAGTATTTCAACAAGAAAGCTATCATCAAAGTTACTCCCGTCATCGTATTCGAAGGCGGCGAAGTGGCCGGCGCCACCCAATACTACCAGGGTTCGAAGGTGGACGAGAACTATGCAGTCGTAGACATGAGCAACGGCGGCAATTACACGCAGCACGTCGAGTTCCCGTACGATCCCCGCATGGACCAGTGCGCCCTGCAGCTCCGCGCCGAGATCAAATGCCCGAAAGGCAAGGCCAAGGAGTTCGTGCTCGTCAACCTGAACACCGGCGCCATCCCCACCAAGGAGCAGGCTGCCGTGCTGGCCGGCAACGACGCCGCTGCCAAGGCTGCCATCGCCAAGGAATTCGGCCTGACGGTAGCTTACGGTCTGAACACCCTGCAGAAGGACCTCAAGTACGGCGACCTGATGGATCAGATGGCCAACAACTACAAGAAGATCACCACGGTAGTCGACAAGACCGACCTGCTCTACGCCATCAACTCGTCGGTCGTGACGAAGAAGAACGAGAAGAACGCCAACCTCGGCGCATTCAAGGAGAACGTGGACAAGAACCTCACGAACGACCGCGCCACGCAGAACATCGCCGTGAAGGGCTACGCTTCGCCCGACGGTCCGGTGAAGTTCAACGACACGCTTTCGAAGAAGCGCAGCGAATCGGGTAAGAAGGTCGTTGCCAAGCTGCTCAAGGACGCCGGTCTGGACATCGACGCCGCCGCTTACGGCGAAGACTGGGACGGCTTCAAGGAGCTGGTCGAGAAGTCGGACATCAAGGACAAGAACCTCATTCTCCAGGTGTTGAGCCTCTACAATTCGCCCGCAGAGCGTGAGACCGAGATCAAGAACATGTCGACCGTATTCAACGAGTTGAAGAAGGACATCCTTCCCGAACTGCGCCGCTCGCAGATCGTCAACAGCACCGACCTCCAGGGTCTGACCGACGCCGAGATCATGGCTGCATACCGCAACGGCGGCGACCTGACCGTAGAGCAGTACCTCTATGCCGCCCAGGAGCTGGCCAACGGAGCCGAGGAGCAGGTTGCCATCCTGACCGCCGCTTCGAAGAAGTTCAACGACGCCCGCGTATGGAACAACCTCGGCGTTGCCCAGACGCAGGCCGGTGACAAGGCCGCCGCTCTGAAATCGTTCGAGAAGGCTGCCAAGCTGGATTCGTCGAAGGAGTTGAGCAAGAACCTGCTGCTCGCCAACCTGGCTAACGGCAACACGGCAGAGGCCAAGAAGTACGCCGCTGCCGCCGACGCCCAGGCCAAGGCCGCCATGGCTGCCGCCGAAGGCGACTACAAGGCTGCCGCCAAGAACCTAGAAGGCTACAACGCAGCCATCGCCCTGGTTCAGTCGAACGACCTGGCCGGCGCCAAGAAGGCCATCGCCAAGGACAACTCGGCTGACGCCGACTACCTGCGCGCCGTTATCGCCGCCAAGGAAGGCGACCTGAAGACCGCAGAGGCCCAGCTGAAGAGCGCTGTTTCGAAGAACCCGAAACTGGCTCAGAAGGCTGCCAACGACATCAACCTGAAGGCGCTGAACAAATAATCGCCGTCAACCGATAAAAAGAGCCTGAACCCGGCGGTTCAGGCTCTTTTTTTGCAGGATAGCCGGTATGACGGGAAAAATTTACGGACGGGAACCGCGCGTATGAATATTTTTTCCTAATTTTGTAAAAACAGCGATTATTATGGAATACGCCAACCATCTGAACGAATATGCTCCCGCGTGGAGCGCAGCCCAGGTAGACCAGGAGGTCGCCCGCATCCGCGAAGCCGCGAAGCGCAATCATAATGCGGAAGTATATAAAATGTGTTACTCGGCCATCGACATCACGACCTTGTCGTGCAACGACTCGGTGACTTCGGTCACGGAGTTTGCCCGCAAGGCCGCCGAGTTCTACCAGAAGTATCCCCATATTCCCAATGTCGCTTCGATCTGTATCTATCCGGCATTCGTCGAGACCGTGGGGCTGGCCGTCGATGGCACTCCGATGCGCATTACGAGTGTGGGCGGCGGGTTCCCTGCAGCCCAGACCTTCCTCGAAGTGAAGGCCCTCGAAGTGGCGATGGCCGTGGAGAACGGCGCCGATGAAATCGACATCGTGCTCAATGTGGGGCGTATGCTTACGGGCGAATACGACGAGGCGGCGAACGAGGTAGAGGTGATCCGTTCCGAGATGGACGGCGACATCGTGCGCCATGTGCGCTTCATCGGCGGCTGCACGGGCAATACGCAGGGCCTGTCTCGTCTGGTGGAGGGCATGCGGGTGGACGAAGTCATCCACCGCCTCAAGGGCATCCAGTGCCGCGCCGGCACCAGTTGCCCGGACCAGCTCGCCCGCGCCCTCGAGCGCATGCGCGCAAACGCTTAGGAAAACGGAGGAGACCACGTGCAGACAAGCGATGGCGGCCGCTACGGCGGCTCCCCCAGCAGCGCCTATTCGCCCAACCTCAAGCGGCCGGGCAGGGCCAGCCGCAAGCGCACGGCGCTGAAGATCGCGCTGTGCCTGCTCCTGCCCGGCGGCACGGCCCTGGCGCAGGAAACGGAGGAGAGAAGCGGCCCCTACATCCCCTTTGGGGAGGACATGCGCGGCTACGAGGCCGGAATCGTCCTGCAGGCCTACCTGCCCGACTCCCTGGGCGCCATGCAG
>OHNO01001126.1_pt1 | contig 12015 bp, 7 predicted proteins | sample 1569521 | NCBI WGS metagenome assembly OHNO01 (sample SAMEA3879604, study PRJEB24766) | human gut metagenome | biome: human-associated habitat; feature: feces | place: USA | collected 1985/1987
ATGTAGTTGATTCTGAAATCATTCCATGAATTGGAATAAGTGAAATCGAAGTCAACACCTTCGGAAACGGTCCATCCCAGATTGGCCTTTGGTATAGCCGGTAAGCCTAATGTGGATGGCAGGCGGTTCAGGTCGATCAATTGCATCTCGTTGTCGTAGTGGTATAACTCAGTGATTAATTTGAATTGTTCAAATAATCCGATTTCTACTCCGAGATTGATTTTCTTGTTGCGCTCCCAGGTTAAACCTAATTGCTCCAGTCGTGTTTCGCCAATACCTCCAATGCCGATGCCACTGCCTGCGGCATTACCGAATCCGAATGAATAACCGGTCAGAGGACCTGTCGCTGCCAAATAACCGAAACGTTTGGCACTACCCGGAGCCCCTACTTCTCCATAAGTGGCTCGGATTTTAAATAGATCCACTACAGGACGTAAGCTCGACCAGAAATTTTCATCCGAAATCAGCCAACCTGCGCCAATGGAAGGGAAAGTAGACCATCTCTTATCCGGTGTAAAGAGTTGAGAGCCTGATGCCCCTATATTCACATCCATAAAGTAGCGATGCTTCCAGTCGAATGTCAAACGGCCTGCCAACGATTGTTCGCGTGAGGCCAATGCGTTGATCAGCAATTCTGCTCCTTCTCCTTTTGGTGCATCTGTCAGATATTCTCTTTGCTTATAAAGGAACAATCCTGTTGTGTGAAGATCGGTGAAGAAAGTTCTGCTGTAATTTGCGCTACCTTGTACTTCTATAACTCTGTTTCCTGTTGGTGCTACATATTTAAAACTCATTTTGTCGTCGACATCCGGGGTTTTATTAATGGTGACCAGGTTGCCTTCTTCGTCTCGTCCGGTACCCATATAACTATGGGCGAAGTCAGGAGCATGTTTTTGATATTTCTTCTCGTACTTGTGCGTGTAATAGTTGTTTTTTGTAAAAGAAGCAATAAAGTTGACAAATAGCCCTTCTGTTATAAAGTCAAGTTTTTGAACGATATTCAGGTTGGTTGACATGTGATTGGCATAATCTTTTACAAAACCAGTCTTTGTCAGCAACGAATACGGGTTTGTCACACCGGACGGCTCTTCTGGAGCTGTACCGTTCGAGTATTCGGCCGGGAAAAGCGTCGGGTTTAGATTATTCATAATATTCAGAAGATTGTCAACGCCTTGCCCCGGTTCTGTCGTTGTATTGTAACGACCGTCAAATCCTAAAGCTAATGTTGTTGAAGAACTCACATCGGCTTTGATATTTGAACGGAAATTGAACTGGTTGTAATCGGCATTGGAATCATTTCCGCTGTTGAACATACCATTTTCTTTATAAAAACCTCCGGACATGTAGTAGGTTACCACGTTTCCTCCACCGCTGATGTTGAAGTTCGCTTTTTGAGAGAAATTATTCGGTTTAACCATAGTCTTGTACCAATCCACATTCGGATAAAAGTCCATATCCGCATCACCGAATTTCTCTATATCCTGATCTGAGTAATACGGTTTTTTCCCTCTGACAACGTATGCTTCGTTTTTCATCTTGGCATAATCAACTGCATCTACCCACTTGGGTTTGTAAGTCGAGTTGTTAATAGAAGCTGAATAGCTGACTCTTACGGATGGTTTTGCTGAAACTTTTCCTGTTTTTGTTTTAATAACAATGATACCGTTGGCTCCTTCCAGACCATATACAGCTGTTGCTGAGGCATCTTTTAAAACGGAGAAGCTTTCAATATCATTCGGGTCTACGTCGTCAATCGTTCTTTTTAATCCGTCAATTAAGATAAGAGGTTCACTATTCCCTGTCACAGAGTTGATCCCTCTGATAATAAAGGAGGCACCATCTTTTCCTGGTTGTCCGGACTTTTGTACAAAGGTAACGCCTGCTACTCTACCAGCCAATTGGGTTGATAATGATCGTGTTGGCGCTTTTAATTCACTTGGTTCAAGAGTCGTAATAGCACCTACGATACTTACTTTTTTTTGAGAGCCGACACCTGTGACAACAACTTCATCCAGAAGTTCAGAGTCTTCTTCCATTTCGACAAGAAGGGAAGTCAGTTCCTGATTCTTTAATTTACTGATATTTATTTCTTTCGTTTTGTAACCGAGATAAGAGAATACGAGGGTCGAATTTCTTGGTACATTGCTCAAGCTAAAACTTCCATCTTCTCCAGATATTGTTCCGATCAGCGCGTTGGCTTTAACGTGAATTGTTATGTACGCTAACTCTCCTAAAGCATCTTTTACTTTACCTGAAACCAGGACGTTGTCTTTGGCTTGTTGGTGTTTGGTCGGTTGTTGAATCAGGCTCTCCTATATTATCCGCCCATATATGCCCTACAAAGAATGAGAATAATAATAAAGACCCCAAAGGTCTAAAAATGTGTGTACAGATTGAATTTGGATGATAAAATGTAATATCATCTTTTATGCGATTTTTTTTCATACTTTTGTATGCGTTTTTGTTAGTATTAATTTAATGAGAAAAGAGGTACTAATTTAAGGCTGATAAGTGAGGCAACACTTATTGGCCTTTTTTTGTACAAAGGCAGGTGATTGTGTTTATTTCATAGGCATGTAAATTTAAAATGTTACTAATTATTTAACTGTATTGTCTTGAATTTAAACGAGTAATATCATTTGTTTAAGGTTTGTGATACAAAACATTGAGTTTCTGTATGGAAACTTGGTTTTGTATACGGAACAAATATGGAATTTTTTTATGGAATAAATATAGTTTGATGTATTAAAAAAAGTGAATATTAAAATATTTTGAAATTTTTACAGATGTAGTAAAATGAAGATTTATGCAGATTTTTGATTTATTATTGTAATTATCCATCTTTGCATACGACTGATATAGTAAACAATACGATTGTTAGTAAATGAAAGCACAGCAACAAGAGAAAGAGTTTATCGCACTTGTAGAAGAATATAAGCAGGTGATATATAAGGTATGCTATATCTATGCAAGTGATCCGGAAAATCTGAATGATTTATATCAGGAGGTCGTGATAAACCTGTGGAAAGCATTTCCCCGCTTCCGGGGCGAGTGTAAGGCTTCCACCTGGGTGTATCGTATCGGATTGAATACTTGTATTTCTTTTTTCCGCAAGTCAAAGTCCAAACCGGAAGTGGTACCGATTTCGGTCGACTTGGAAGATTTTGTGGAAGAAGAAGATAAAACAGCCCAGCTTCATGAACTTTACCGGATGATAAACCGGCTGGGACGTTTGGAGCGTGCACTGATCCTGCTTTGGCTGGAAGAAAAGAGTTATCAGGAGATGGCGGATATTACCGGACTTTCCCGTAATAATGTGGCAGTAAAACTCAATCGTATTAAAGAGAAACTAAGAATCATGTCAAACAGTTAAATTGAAAAGAATATGGAACTGGAGGAATTAAAAGCAGGTTGGAATGTGCTGAACGAGCGATTGGCACAGAATGAGATATTGAATAAAAGGATTATTAAGGATATGATTGTAACACGAACCAACTCTGCCCTGTCAAGATTAAAATGGATGAACTGGGGAGGTCTTATCCTTGTTTTCGTCATGTTTATTTTAGTGTTGATTATGAAAAATATTGTGGTTATTCGTCCGGCAGCAATGATTATTTCCGGATTGCTGGGGGGGAGCGTTCTTATTTACTGTATTTGTTATTTCCGTTTTCTGGAGCGTTTGGATTTGAATAAACTATCTATTTGTGAGGCTATGGCATGGTGTATAAAGTTCAGAAGAATACAGCGCTGCGGAATGTTTGTGGGGCCTTTGGTCGCTCTGATAGTAATAGTTTCTATCTTTTTCATACATCATCATTACCGTAGCCTTTATCATATGATTGTAGATGCGATAGGCGTGTTGTTTGGTGTTTGCATCGGTTATTTATGTTATAAATATGTGGATAAGAAATCTATAGAAACCATAGAAAAAGGATTGGAGGAATTGAAAGAATTTGAGGATGAATAGCTTTCTAGAATAAATCCGCATGTCTCAATAAATTAAAGAATAATAAACCATTCGTCAAAGGAATCCTTCCGTTTGTCACAATAATTTCCGGACTTGTTTCTACTCGTCTACTTTTGGTGTAAAAACAAAAGATATGAGTGGGAAAAGTGATGACGTGAATGTCCTGAATGTGGCAGGCCATGAAATACCAGTTGCGCGTAATTGCAGAGACGCTGTTTTTGCCTGTATAATAAAAAATCCCCTGTAGTCGTCCTAAATATAGAGGGGTAACATACGAAATTGTTCCGACTCTCGTTTAATTCTCATAACGAATTAAATGAAGATTATGAAAAATAAGAGTTGTGTATGGTTGGTGTGTATGTTGTTATGTATTGCCGTAAAGGGAAATGCACAAGTGATAACGTTGGAAAACGGTTTTAGCATAACATCTATGCGAGCAAAAAAAGCCAGTACGAATAAGGTTTATCCCTATCAGATGTCGTTAGGGTATCAGTATTTGGATAAAGGCTGGTATAATTTATCCAGCAATATCGGTTATATCCGAAGAGGCGGTCAGGTGAAAATACCTTATAATTCAGTGACAGGAGAAGAGTGGGGGAGAGTTACAGAAAAAGATAAGTTACATTACCTCACATTGAGTACGACATTCGACATTAAAAAGACAAGTCATGACGGATATATCTTTTTTATCGGTGTTGGTCCCCGTCTTGATTTTAAATTGAAATCGGTGGTAGTAACTTATGTTGATTTTGATGAACACCGTCCCTCTGATTTTGAACCTACCAAAGAAAAGCTGGATGGCATTCATCCTGTCCTGTTCGGTTTGAAATGTGTGGGTGGCATCCGGAAAGACTTCAGGAATATGCAATTAGGATTTAATATCGCTTATTTACCTAGTTTTACCCGTTTATCAGATGGAATACGTGACCGTACATTTACATTTGGATTATCTTTGGGGTACAAATTAGGAACTGAAAAGACGGGTACTATTCGTAGTCATAAATAATAAGATATACAGCTTATGGATCGTAGCAAAGATTCTTCTTATTGGATTGAAAAACTAAATATGTCTCCGCATCCGGAGGGTGGTTATTTTAAAGAAGTATATCGTCCGGACAAGTGGAAATCTATTCCCGGATATCCATCCGACCGCAGAGTGTTGACAACGATCTATTATCTGTTGGAAGAGGCGGACTTTTCAGCTTTTCACCGTATCCAATCTCCGGAAAGCTGGTTTTTCCATAAGGGTGAACCTTTACATATCTATTCTTTCGAGAGAGGGCAACTTGTTTGTCGTGAACTTTCGGATCAGGAGGGAGGACAGTTACAGATCACTGTTGAACCTGATATCTGGTTTGCTGCCCGCCTGAAAAATCCGAAAGGTTTTACGTTGGTAAGTTGTGCCGTCGCTCCCGGATTCGAATATAAAGATTTCGAACTGGCCCGGAAAGAAGAACTGGTCGTTAGGTATCCTCAGGAAAAAGAGATTATAGAACAATTGTGTAGATAGAGAAAACTATCTACACAACTAAAATATAGGCTCTGTACTTTGTCTCCTTTGTCACCGGGCATAAAGACAAGTATCCTTCCCTGATTTTGCCATTTTCTATGGTGAGCGGGTAAGCTCCTTTCATGAAACGATGACGTTCGTAGGCTTCCCCGACTTTACTGTCATAAGTGATATGGAAATCACCAATGGCATGCGGAGCCAGATATCTTTGACTGAGACGGAGGGCAACCATTCCCATTGTATAGCGCATATTGATCTCGATACAGGGATGAAGGGCATACGAACCGTCTTTTGTTTTGTAGACGATCATATCCACTCCCAGATATCCACGGTATATATTTCCATAAATGCCTTTCAGGGCTTCTGCAACTGCTTCCTGGGTCCGCAGGTAAACATCTTCTCCTATCCAACGTTTGATCGGTGTAGCCAGATATTCCTGACTTCCCAATACATTTCCGGAGTAGGAACCTTTTTTTTCCGTACTGAAGACGGAGAGTCCTTCATAGGTGACATGGCCTTCCCCATCGGAATAAAACTCCATCGCTAAATCATGGACCTTGTCTAGTCCGCATTCAATACTGACAGTGCCCTGTTTATTGATAGCCCCTTCTATCCAGGTACGGTCTTTAGGGGTGAGTTTGCGCTCCGGTATCCAGTGCAAACCGCGTCCGGATGAAGAATAAGGAGTCTTTACAACAAAAGGGGCATTTTGCAGGATCAGGTATTTTTCTATTTCCCTGATCTTTTTGCAGAATTTTGGAGTAGCCGGTATGGGAAGGTCGGGTAACAGCTGGCGGATTCGTTCAAGGCATTCTGCCGCTGTCTGCCTGCCGGTCAGCCGGAAATATTCTTCTTTCCAGGTCGGTACGGACAGGTTTAATTGTAATTCTTGTTTCAGTTTCTCAAAGAAGTGCAGGCTGTGCGGAGATATTCCCCAGGGAGACGCCGCCAGTTCCGGGAGGGAAGGAGCGAGATTCTTCAACTCTTTTCCGGAAACAAGTGTGGCGAATGGCCTGAGCTCTTTAGGTTGTAAAGAAAAGAAACGGGGTGAAGCGATCTCTTCCGTAAATACATAATCGTTGCTGTCGGCGTACCACACCGGAAGATATGATAACTCCTGTATCATTCTTTGTACGTTTGCCGGAGGGGTATAGTTCTCTGTGCCCAGCAGTACGGCAGTTTCATGTCCGGGATTAAATAAATGTATCTGGGATATCATATAAAATAGTAGATGTATATAAACAACGAAGCCGTCTGTTAGCGAGACGGCTTCGTTTTATTTATTCAAGATTTTCATCTATTGCATCGATCTTTTTAATTATGAGCGCCATCTCATCTTTTAGCTTTTCGATCTTGCGCTCCATTTCTTTCACGAGACCGCCACCGCCTTTCGAGGAGATGCTGAGGAAGCCGATATTATTTTCGTATGTCTGCAATTCATTTTTCATGCGGTCATACATTCTCATTAGCTTTTCGCGTTCGCCATACAGTTTGCCTTTTCCATGTTCGCCTGCCATATCGTTCAGGTTACTGCGGAATGACTGCATCTTACGATCTGTCTGGTCTACTTTCAAACGGTCGAACTGGCTGTCTACCGCTTCGTGATATTCTTTATAGATTTTATCTTTTTCCTTGAAAGGTACATGACCGATTGCATTCCATTCAGCCATCATATCTTTCAGTTCAGCCAATGCTTCATCTGCACTCAATGTTTCGTCCAGCTTATTGATCTTTTCGATCAATGCTTTTTTAGCGGCCAGATTTGTCTGTTCTACGCTCTTCTGGGAGGAAACATTTTTATTTTTCTGTTCGAAGAAATAATCACAGGCAGAAATGAAACGTTTCCATACAACATCCGAGTGCTTGCGGGCAACCGAACCGATCGTTTTCCATTCTTTCTGGAGAGCGATCATCTTTTCAGTCGTACTCTTCCATTCTACGCTGTCTTTCAGTGCTTCTGCTTTCTCACACAAGGCTTTTTTCAGTTCGAGATTCTTTTCCATCTCTTCCTTGATATTCTTGTAGAAAGCGCTTTTCTTGTTGAAATATACATCACAGGCAGCGCGGAAGCGTTCGAAAATCTTTACATTGGATTTTTTCGGTGCGAAACCGATTGTTTTCCATTTATCCTGTAAAGCGATCACCTCTTTATTCTTTTCTTCCCAGTCTTTGAATGTCTTCAAAGCATCGAAGTCGATACCTTCTATTTCTTCGCAGATAGCTGTTTTTGCGACCAGATTTTCCTGTTCTTTCGATTTCAGCGATTCAAAATGCTCCTGATGACGTTTGTTGATCACGGTAGAAGCCGCTTTGAAACGAGCCCATAACTCTTCGCGCAGTTCTTTGGCAACCGGACCGATCTCACGCCATTGCTGATGCAGTTTTTGAAGCTGGTGGAATGCGGACACGACATCCGGTTCGGTTTGCAGCTTTTCAACTGTTTCACATAGGGCAGTTTTCAATTCCAGATTTTTCTTGAAGTCGTAATCGCGGAACTGGTTATTGATCTTGATTATATCATAGAATCTTTCGCTGTAAGTCTGATAGTTTTTCCACAGTTCGTTTGCATGTTCCTGTGGTACGGCTTTAATTTCTTTCCATCTCTGCTGGATGTCTTTAAAGTCGTTGTATAGCTTATTGAAGTCGTCCTGACTTTCGGTCAGCACTTTTAACTGGTCGATCAGTTGAAGTTTCAGTGCATAGTTCGCAGCCTTTATGCGTTCTTCTTCTGCCAGGATTGCAGCTCTTTTTTCTTTAAAAACGGCCAGCAATTCTTTCAGTTTGTTTTCGCCTTCATCTTCAGGAGCGACGAAATCCTTTTCTTCTCCACCACCTTCGAGGAATGTTTTCTTCGATTCTTCAACTTCGGCTCTGTGGATTTTATAAAATGCCTGTTTCAACGATTCCACTTCGTTGCGTGCCGTTTCGGCAGCAGCATTTACCAATTCAGCTAATTTTTCAAGAATTTCTTCTTTTGATAATTTACTGATAGCGTTCGCTGTCGCTTCATCCGGGGTTTCAGTTGTTTCAACTTCAGCCGCAGTGTTCTCCGGAGTTACTTCCGGTGCTTTAGTTTCTTCTAATTTGCCGGTTTCTTCAGCTGGCAGATTAGTTTCATGAGTGTCCTTCATATTCAATCACATTTAAGAAAAGGATAAAAAGCATTCCTATATCAAGTCACAAATTAAAGTATTTATTTTTGGATTACAGCATTTGCGGGCAATTTATTTATTAGAAAAGGTTAATATTCGTGTAAAAAGTCCGGAATTAACCGCTTTGTTCTCCCAAAAATGTATTAAACAAAAATCCCTGCAACTTGCATTGAGCAGATTACAGGGACTTTTTATAAATAGTTGCAGTTTTTTTATCCCAGGAATGAGATCAATACGCCGGCTGCAACAGCCGAACCGATTACGCCGGAAATGTTGCTGGCCATGCAATACTGCAATACATGGTTTTTGGGATCGTATTGCAATGCAATCTCATTGGCAACACGTGAAGCCATTGGGACGGCACTTAATCCGGTTGCACCGATAAGCGGATTGATTTTCTTCTTGGTGAACAGGTTGAACAGTTTTACGAAGAAGATACCGCCAGCGATAGACAAGGCAAAAGCCAGGAATCCACCGATCACAATACCGATCGTTGTAAAGTTCAGGAAGGCTTCCGCCGTCATGGTTGCACCTACCGATAGTCCCAGGAAGATGGTCGCTGCATTCATGATACTGTTGGATGCAGCATCGAATAGACGGAATGTATTGGTTCCGATTTCTTTTACAAGGTTACCGAACATCAACATACCGATCAAAGGCACTGGAACAAACAAGGCAACAACAGTAGTAACAATAATTGGGAATATAATTTTTAAAACCCGCATATTCTTAATCTCTACTGTTGAAGGATATTTCTTTTCCTGTTCCTTCATATTGATACGAAGTTCTTTTTGGGAGCAAAGAGCTTTGACTACCAGTGGTATGATTACAGGGACCAGTGCCATATATGAATAAGCAGCAATGGCAATCGGACCTAATAAGTGAGGTGCGAGTTTAATGGTTGTAAAGATCGCTGTAGGTCCATCTGCCCCCCCGATGATACCGAGAGAACCGGCTTCCTGCGGAGTAAATCCCATCAGGATCGCTACCAGTAAAACGGTGAAAATACCTAGCTGGGCAGCCGCACCGAAAATCGACAGGCGAAGATTACGAAGCATCGGGCCGAAGTCGGTCAATGCTCCTACACCCATAAAAATGATTGGCGGAAGGAAACCGGTCTTGATCAGCATGTAATAGATGAAGTTCATGATACCCAGTTCATGCGCAATGTCGTGCAGCGGCATTTCCCAGATGTTTTTCATTACTCCGTTAACATTGACCAATCCATTTTCATCAGCCTGGATCACGCCCATGTCACTTCCGGGGAAGTTGGCGAGCAGCACCCCGAATGCAATAGGGACAAGCAGCAAAGGTTCGTATTGCTTCTTGATACCCAGATAAAGCAATATGAATGCGATTGCATACATGATCAGGAACTGCGGTTCAGCAATAATGTTGCTGAACGCAGTCATTTCATACAGATTTTGAAATATCTCGTTCATTACTGTATAGTCATTAATATGTCGTCTTCAGAAACCGTGTCGCCACCAGCGTAGTTGATGGAAGTGATCTTTCCGCTGAATTCCGAACGTACGGCATTATATGTTTTCATTGCTTCCACATAACAAAGCACATCGCCTTCTTTGACTATATCTCCAACTTTAAGCGGTGTGTCGGAAGCGTTCTTTACGAGGAAGAATTTTCCTTCCAGCGGTGAAAGAATTTCATTTCCGGCTCCGGCAGGCGCTGGAGCGGCCGGTGCTGCGGGTTGTGCGGCCTGGGCAGGAGCAGCAGGTGCGGTATTAGCCGTATCTCCGAAAGCAACTGTTACGCGGTAAGGCTGTCCGTCTACATCTACAGTCAGTACCTGGGGTGTTGTAGGCAGAGCTGCCGAAGCGGTTGTGGCCGGTGCTGCCGGTTGTGCCTTTCCCTGCAAAGCTGCTTTTTTCTGGGCAACATCAGCGAGGAATTCGACTTTCGCTTTTCCGGAACGGTAGGCTTCGTACTGAGCCGGGTGCATTGCATATTCGAACAATTCTTCGTCGTCTTCGCCGGTTTCCCATTGTTTCTCGTTCATCATCTTGCGATATTTGTCAAGGGCATCCGGGTAGTTGTCCTGCGGATTTCCTTCGAAGAATTCGCGTCCTTCGGCTTTTGCCTTTTCGATGATTTCAGGAGCCAGCGGACCAGGCAGTCTTCCGGCTTTTCCGAGAAGCATATCCCAGATGTCGTCGGCGATCATGCTCCAGCGTGCTTTCCCTTTTTCCATCTGCATTACATTCATCAGTGCCAGGTTCTTTACATACTGGCTGAACGGAGTTACCAATGGAGGATAACCGACACGTGGCCATACATAAGCCACTTCGTCGAACAGCTTGATCAGCAGCTGGTCTTGCGACATCAGCGGCTTGTTGTTTTTGATATTGTTTTTGTTGATCGATTCCAGATTCTTTTCCAGGTCAGACATCAGGCTGCCCATCATACCGCCGGGAAGTCCCGGGCCGATCAGCAACGAGTTCATCAGACGGTTTTTCGGACTGATATACAATCCTAAGAAATCATCCATAAATTCCTGGATCATGCTGCGTACTTTCATGTAGGCTTCCATATTGATTTCCGGCACTTTGTAACCGGCATCTTTCAACATGGCCTGCACGGTCAGCAGGTCGGCATGCCCTGTGCCCCATGATAGCGGTTCCATACCTACGTCGATATAATCGCAACCGGCGTTGCATACTTCCAGGATAGAAGCTACATTAAATCCGGGACCAGCATGGCTATGATACTGGATAGGTATTTCAGGGTGTTTCGCTTTGATATTGGCAACGATCTGTCCCAATGAATAAGGACGTCCGATACCTGCCATATCCTTGATACAGATTTCGTCTGCTCCCAGTTCGATCAGTTCCAGGGCCATCTTGGTATAATATTCGACCGTGTGGATAGGCGAGTGGGTGATACAGAGCGAACACTGGGAGATCATCCCGGCTTCTTTGGCATACTGGATGGAAGGAGCAATGTTGCGTACGTCATTCAGGCCGCAGAATGTACGGGTGATGTCGGTGCCCTGTGCTTTCTTTACCTTGTAGAATAGCTGGCGGACATCTGCCGGAACCGGACTCATACGGAGGCCGTTCAGTGCACGGTCCAGCATATGTGTTTGAATACCTGCTTCATGGAATGGCTTTGTCCATTCACGTACGGCTTTATTTGGATTTTCTCCGAATAGTAAATTAACTTGCTCGAATCCCCCTCCGTTGGTTTCAACGCGGGCAAAACAGCCCATCTCAACAATAGCGGGGGCAACTCTGGTTAGCTGGTCTACTCTGGGAACATATTTTCCGGCAGATTGCCACATGTCTCTGAAGACCAAACTGAATTTGATTTCTCTTTTCATATGTAAATAAATTGCGCTCCCTATCTCAAGAGAGCCGTTTAAACCATTA
>OHNO01001128.1_pt1 | contig 12006 bp, 7 predicted proteins | sample 1569521 | NCBI WGS metagenome assembly OHNO01 (sample SAMEA3879604, study PRJEB24766) | human gut metagenome | biome: human-associated habitat; feature: feces | place: USA | collected 1985/1987
CAAAAGAACTCGGTGAGAGATATGATTCTGATACTTTTTTGTCAATCATCGAGGATATAAAATATGTATAATACACAATATCAAGGAGGAACAGACTATGTCTTACGTTGATGACGTACTCGCAAAAGTTATTGCAAAAAACCCAAGTGAACCAGAATTCCATCAGGCAGTTACAGAAGTTTTTGAAACTATCCGCCCATTAATCGAGGCTAATGAAGAAGAATATAAAAAACAGGCTGTTTTAGAGAGAATCACAGAACCAGAAAGAATGATTAAGTTCCGTGTACCATGGGTAGATGATAACGGACAGGTTCAGGTTAACATGGGTATCCGTGTTCAGTTCAACAGTGCAATCGGACCTTACAAGGGAGGATTACGTTTTCATCCATCCGTAAACCAGGGTATTATCAAATTCTTAGGATTTGAGCAGATTTTCAAAAACTCTCTTACAGGACTTCCAATCGGTGGTGGTAAAGGTGGTTCTGACTTTGATCCAAAGGGTAAATCTGACAGAGAGGTTATGGCATTCTGCCAGAGCTTCATGACAGAGCTTTGCAAATATATTGGTGCAGATACAGATGTTCCGGCAGGTGATATCGGAACAGGTGCAAGAGAGATCGGTTATCTCTTTGGTCAGTACAAGAGAATCCGTGGCGTATATGAAGGAGTTCTCACCGGAAAAGGATTAAGCTATGGTGGTTCACTTGCAAGAAAAGAGGCAACAGGTTATGGCCTTCTGTATTTCACAAATGAGATGCTGAAGTTAAACGGCAAGGAACTGGCAGGAAAGACAGTTGCAGTTTCAGGTTCAGGTAATGTTGCAATTTATGCGACGGAAAAAGCACAGGAACTTGGAGCAAAAGTAGTGACAGTAAGTGATTCTACAGGATGGGTATATGATCCGGAAGGAATTGATCTTGCAGCATTGAAAGAAATTAAAGAAGTAAATCGTGCAAGACTGACAGAGTATAAAAAATATCGTCCGAATTCCGAATATCACGAAGGAAAAGGAGTATGGTCTGTGAAAGTTGATATCGCTCTTCCATGCGCAACACAGAATGAACTTCATCTTGAAGATGCAAAAATGCTTGTTGCAAACGGATGTATGGCAGTTGCAGAAGGCGCTAATATGCCGACTACGATGGAAGCAACAGAATACCTTCAGGAGAACGGAGTCCTCTTCGCACCGGGAAAAGCAGCAAATGCAGGCGGTGTCGCAACATCTGCTCTGGAAATGTCCCAGAACAGCGAGCGCTTAAGCTGGACATTTGAAGAAGTAGATGCGAAACTGCAGTCGATCATGGTAAATATCTGCCATAACATGGCTGATGCAGCTGAAAAATACGGATTTAAAGGTAACTATGTAGTAGGAGCCAACATTGCCGGATTTGAGAAAGTTGCAGATGCAATGACAGCGCAGGGAGTATGTTAATATAGGAAATAAGATATTTTCATTTTTTATTCGTTTAGAACATGCTGCCAGGAAAGTAAAAGCTTTGATCGATAGTTTGTGAAAAAACTGTTAATTTAAGAAAAGGCGTTGACACATACTTTTATTTCAGATATATTACTGTTTAGTAAAAGGGAGTAACTGGCGCTTGTTAAAAGCGTTTGCGATGTCGTCAGTACGATGCATATGCATCCGTATCGTGATTAAACAGTGAGACTTTTATTGCATTACATAATTAGTGTGCAATAGGAGTCTCTTTTTTATTGTATGAGAAATATTACTTCTTATAGGATGAAAAAGCTCCGTGCATAATGCACACTCATATAATCTTAAGGAGGAAAACAGATGAAAACATTTTATCAAATGTCCGGAGAGGATACGATGAAGCAGTTAAACGGCTCTGCCGAACCGCTTACTGAATCGCAGGTGAAAGAGCATCAGGAAAAATACGGTCGGAATGAGCTTGTGGAGGGCAAGAAAAAGACGGTGCTTCAGATCTTTCTTGAACAGTACAAGGACTTTCTTGTTATCATCCTGATCATTGCGGCTATTGCATCGGGATTTATGGGAGATGTGGAAAGTACGGCGGTTATTTTAATCGTAATCACAATGAATGCAATACTGGGAACAGTTCAGACTGTGAAAGCAGAACAATCTCTTGCCAGCCTGAAAAAACTTTCCGGTCCGGAAGCAAAAGTGCTGAGAAACGGAACAGTTATCCCGATTCCGTCTTCGGAAGTAACAGTCGGTGATATTGTAATGTTGGATGCAGGAGATTACATTCCTGCCGACGGACGTCTTTTGGAAAGCGCCAGCCTGAAAGTTGATGAGAGCGCTTTGACAGGAGAAAGTCTTGGAGTAGAAAAGTCTGTAGATATTATAAATGAAGAAGAGGTTCCGCTTGGCGATAGATTGAATATGGTTTATTCAGGAAGCTTTGTCACATATGGAAGGGGATCTTTTGTTGTAACCGGAATCGGGATGGAGACAGAAGTCGGAAAAATCGCAAGTCTGTTAAAGACAACTTCCGAGAAAAAGACGCCGCTTCAGATCAATCTGGATCAGTTTGGTCAAAAGTTGTCGATCTTGATCCTTGTATTCTGTGGTATTTTATTCGGAATCAATATTTTGCGAGGCGATAAGATCGGTGATGCCTTTCTTTTTGCAGTAGCCCTTGCAGTGGCGGCAATTCCGGAAGCGCTTAGTTCTATTGTTACAATCGTACTTTCTTTTGGTACGCAGAAGATGGCGAAAGAACATGCGATCATGCGTAAACTTCAGGCAGTGGAAGGACTCGGAAGCGTATCGATCATTTGTTCTGATAAAACAGGAACGCTGACACAGAACAAAATGACAGTAGAAGATTATTATGTTGATGAGCTTTGCATTAAAGCAGAAGATATAGATTTGAATGACCCTTCCCAGAGCAGGCTGTTGATCGGAAGTATGTTATGCAACGATTCTAAAAATACAGACGGCGTAGAAATCGGAGATCCGACAGAAACAGCTTTGATCAATCTTGGAAGTAAGCTTGGACTTGATCCGGAAGAAATAAGAACGAAATATCCTCGTGAGAGTGAAAATCCTTTTGACAGCGATCGTAAGTTAATGTCAACAAAGCATACGATTGAAAATGTTCCTACGATGATCGTAAAAGGTGCGGTCGATGTGTTGCTGACTCGTATGGATCAGATACAGATCGGTTCTGAAGTGCGTCCGATGACGGAGCAGGACAGAAAAAATATCGAAGAACAAAATCAGGCATTTTCAAGACAGGGACTCCGTGTTCTTGCTTTTGCATATAAAACAGTGTCAGACGAGTTGGAATTGACTTTGGAAGACGAATATAATCTTACGTTTATCGGCTTGATCGCAATGATGGATCCTCCGCGTGAAGAATCCAAAGCTGCTGTAGCGGAATGTAAGAAGGCGGGTATTCGTCCGATTATGATCACGGGAGATCATAAAGTGACGGCTGCGGCGATTGCGAAAAGAATCGGTATTTTGGAAGATGAGTCTGAAGCATGTGAAGGTGCGGAGATTGATAAACTTTCCGATGAAGAATTGAAAGATTTTGTAGAGGGAATTTCCGTATATGCCCGTGTTTCTCCGGAACATAAAATCCGTATTGTACGTGCATGGCAGGAAAAGGGAAATATTGTATCTATGACAGGTGACGGAGTAAACGATGCGCCGGCGCTGAAACAGGCGGATATTGGTGTTGCAATGGGAATCACCGGAAGTGAAGTATCGAAAGATGCAGCGGCGATGGTATTGACAGATGATAACTTTGCAACGATCGTAAAAGCGGTAGAAAACGGAAGAAATATTTACCGGAACATTAAAAACTCCATTCAGTTTTTGCTTTCGGGAAACTTTGGCGCGATTCTCGCTGTGCTCTACGCTTCTATCGCAGGTCTTCCGGTTCCGTTCGCACCTGTGCATTTGTTGTTTATTAACTTGTTGACAGACAGCCTTCCGGCAATAGCACTCGGACTTGAACCTCACTCTAAAGAAGTGATGGAAGAAAAACCAAGACCGATGAACGAGTCGATCCTTACAAAAGATTTTATGCTGAAAATCGGAACAGAAGGACTGTCAATCGGAATCACAACAATGATCGCATTTTTGATCGGATATAAAGGCGGTAATGCATTGCTTGGAAGTACAATGGCATTTGCGACACTGTGCTCTGCAAGATTGTTCCATGGATTTAACTGCAAATCAGACAGACCTGTTGTATTTACAAGCAAGCTTTTAAATAATATTTATTTGATAGGTGCATTTGTTGTAGGTCTGGCATTAGTGACAATGGTTGTTATGATTCCGGGACTTCACAGTATTTTTAAAGTACAGACGTTGAATTTGACGCAGCTTTTGATCGTATACGGCCTTGCGGCAGTGAATATTCCGATCATCCAGATTTTGAAAGCAATCCGTCTGGCGCTGAAGAAAAAAGAAAAATAAAGCTCTCTTTAAAAGATTGGTTTAACAGAAGAGAAGCAGAGGGATACAGAAAGGAGGACTTTTATGAAACAAGTACAAAAACCAAGAAAGCCATTGATCGTATATTATCTGATAGCGATTGCGGTGCTGATCCTTTTTAACTCCTTTGTATTCCCTGCCATTGTAGGGGGAAATGTTGAGGAAGTTGATTACGGCACGTTCCTTACGATGGTAGAAAACAAAGAAGTATCGAAAGTACAGCTCGAAGGCGAAAGCATTTATTTTACAGATAAAAGTGAAGATTCCAGACAGTATGAAACTACGAGGTTTGATGACCCGGATCTTGTAAACCGTTTGGAAAAAGCAGGATGTAAGTTCGGAAGAGTTGCGGATCGACAGATGAGTCCGTTTTTAAGTATGCTCTTATCAATCGTGATTCCGATGATCATTTTCATTCTCCTCGGACAGTTTTTGTCACGTCAACTCATGAAAAAGATGGGCGGAGCGGCAGGCGGAAACCAGTTTATGCAGTTTGGAAAGAGCAATGCAAAAGTATATGTGCAGTCTACGACGGGTATTACGTTTAACGATGTGGCAGGTGAAGATGAAGCAAAAGAACTTTTGACAGAGATTGTTGATTTCCTTCATAACCCTCAGAAATATCAGGAAATCGGCGCCGTATGTCCGAAAGGCGCCCTCCTTGTGGGGCCTCCGGGAACAGGAAAGACGCTTCTTGCAAAAGCCGTTGCAGGGGAAGCGGGAGTTCCGTTTTTCTCTATTTCGGGTTCGGAATTTGTAGAAATGTTTGTCGGCATGGGAGCTTCAAAAGTGCGTGATCTGTTTAAACAGGCAAATGAGAAAGCCCCTTGTATTGTATTTATCGATGAGATCGATACGATCGGCAAGAAACGTGACAGCCACGGAATGGCAGGAAATGATGAACGGGAGCAAACATTGAATCAGCTCCTTACAGAAATGGACGGTTTTGATGCGTCGAAAGGTGTTGTAATACTTGCGGCAACAAACCGACCGGACACATTGGATCCGGCGCTTTTGCGCCCGGGACGTTTTGACCGGAGAATCCCTGTAGAACTTCCCGATCTTAAAGGGCGTGAAGAAATACTGAAAGTGCATGCACGAAAAATAAAACTCGGGGATAATGTGGATTTTAATGCGATTGCAAGAGCAGCTTCGGGAGCATCAGGAGCGGAGTTGGCAAATATGGTGAATGAGGCGGCTCTTCGGGCTGTCCGTGAAAACAGAAAATTTGTTGTGCAGTCGGATCTAGAGGAAAGTATTGAAGTTGTGATCGCGGGATACCAAAAGAAAAACCGTGTTCTTTCGACGAAAGAGAAACTGATCGTCGCATATCATGAGATCGGTCATGCTTTGGTGGCGGCATTACAGACACATTCGGCTCCGGTGACAAAAATTACGATCATTCCCAGAACTTCGGGTGCGCTCGGATATACGATGCAGGTAGAAGAAGAGGAACGTAATCTGATGACTGAAGAAGAACTTAAAAATAAAATTGCGACATTGACAGGAGGAAGATGCGCGGAGGAGCTTGTATTCGGCTCAGTGACAACAGGAGCGTCAAATGATATTGAACAGGCGACGAAGCTTTCCAGGGCAATGATCACCAGATATGGTATGAGCAGCCGATTTGGAATGGTTGCTCTTGAGACGCAGTCAAATCCGTACCTCGGAGGCGACAGCAGTTTAAGTTGTTCTCCTGAGACAGCGGCAACTATTGACGATATGGTTGTAGATATGGTAAAACAGTCTTATGAGAAGGCGCGAAAGCTGTTGAAAGATAATCAGGGGAAATTGCATGAACTTGCCAAATATTTGTATGAGAAAGAAACAATCACAGGGGACGAATTTATGCGGATCTTGTCACAGAAAGAACTTTCTTCAGATGGAGAGACTGCATCAGGCGCAGAGTTTGCGGCAGATGGCAGACAGATTTTAGAGGAAGAAAAAGCATCAGACAAAGAAGTGCATATTTCTGAGGAATAAAGATTATCTGTTAAAATTAAAAAATTGCAGGCGATAGCGTCGCTGTACAGAAAGAACCGTTTACGGTCTGTACATCGACGCTACCCTTGTACAACGGTATGAATAGAAAATAAAAAAGAACAGCAATAAGAAGTTAGACACAAAAGAAGAGACAGAGGTGAAAAGCTGTATGGCAAGAAGAAAAAAATTGCAGGTAGAAGAAAAAAAGGAACGACGGCTCCCGACAACAAGATATAATCCCGAATATAAAAAGGGACTGACAAGTCAGCAAGTTCAGGAACACCGGCTGCACGGTTGGACGAACAAGGCGGTTGAACCTCCGTCAAAGACGACGAAAGAGATTGTTCATGAAAATGTATTTACTTATTTCAACTTAATCTTTGTCGTGCTTGCAGTATTGCTCTGTCTTGTGGGATCTTTCAGAGATTTGACATTTCTTCCGGTTATTATTGCAAATACATTGATTGGAATTATTCAGGAGATTAGAGCAAAACAAGTACTGGATAAGCTGACTATGTTGAATGCGCCCCGCGCCTCTGTTGTCCGAGACGGAAAAAGAACGGTGATCAATGCCGAAGATCTTGTCGTAGATGATATCGTAATTTTTAAAGCCGGCGATCAGGTGTGTGCCGATGCGGAAGTATCTGCCGGAGAAGTTCAGGTGAATGAATCGCTTTTGACAGGTGAAGCCGATGAGATTACAAAACGTAAAGGCGATAAACTGATGTCAGGCAGCTTTATTGTTTCCGGACAATGTCACGCGCGGCTTGATAAAGTAGGAGAGGATTCATATATATCGAAATTGACATTGCAGGCAAAAGCGATGCAGTCAAAAGAACAGTCGGAAATGATTCGTTCGCTTGATAAGCTTGTTAAATGTGTAGGAGTAGCTATTATCCCGATCGGAATCGTTCTTTTTTCACAGGCATTTTTCATTCAACATGATGGATTTAGAGAAAGCGTGACATCTATGATCGCGGCGGTGATCGGAATGATTCCGGAAGGATTGTATCTTCTTGCAAGTGTGGCGCTTGCGGTGAGTTCAATTCGTCTTGCACAGAAAAAAGTGCTTTTGCATGATATGAAATGTATTGAAACGCTTGCCCGTGTAGACGTGCTTTGTGTGGATAAGACAGGAACGATTACGGAAAATACAATGAAAGTCCAAAAGCTGATCAAGACGGATGAGTACGATGAAAAAGAAAAGGGCGGGTTATCTTTGCTTGTCGGAGATTTTGCGGCAGCTATGACAAATGATAATATTACGATGGCTGCCCTAAAAGAATATTTTACAAAAGCATCAGGAAAGAAGGTTTTGTCAAAAACAGGATTTTCTTCCGCAACAAAATACAGCAGCGTTACATTTGAAGACGGAGCTTATGTGCTCGGAGCGCCGGAATTTGTTTTAAAAGAAAAGTATGACGATTATGCGGAAGAGATCACAGAATATGCATCTACAGGATCCAGAGTTCTTGCTTTTGGAATTTATGACGGAGAGGTTGACGGAAAACCTCTGACACATGGCATTCTTCCGTTTGGCTTTGTTTTACTTGCCAATCCTATACGAGAAGCTGCAAAAGAGACGTTTGAGTATTTCGCAGAACAAGGCGTAGAAGTAAAGGTTATCTCAGGGGATAATCCGGTTACTGTTTCCAATGTTGCAAAGCAGGCCGGAATTAAAAATGCAGACAGATATGTAGATGCGTCAGAGTTTGAAGATGAACAGTCCATGAGGAAAGCGCTTCTGAATAATACGGTTTTCGGTCGGGTTACGCCGAGTCAGAAACGGAAGTTTGTCCGTATTTTAAAAGAGGCAGGACATACGGTAGCAATGACGGGAGACGGGGTTAATGATGTGCTTGCCTTGAAAGATGCCGACTGCAGTATTGCCATGGCATCGGGAAGCGACGCTGCGGCACAGGCATCTCAGCTTGTTTTGCTGGAGTCAGATTTTTCATGTATGCCGGAAGTTGTGTTGGAAGGAAGGCGGGTTGTAAATAATATTCAGAGATCGGCAAGTTTATTTCTTGTGAAGAATATTTTCTCATTTTTGCTAAGCGTTGCGTCTGTCGTGTTTATGTTTACTTATCCGTTGGAGCCGTCTCAAGTATCATTGATCAGTATGTTTACAATCGGTGTTCCTGCATTCTTCCTTGCTCTGGAACCGAATAAAAATATGATCAAAGGACATTTCCTTACAAATGTGCTATTAAAAGCGCTTCCTGCTGCGTTGACAGATGCTCTTGCAGTTGCGGCTCTTGTCATATTTGGAAGAACATTTGACGTAAGCTCTACGGATATATCAACGGCGGCAACGATGCTTTTGGCGATCGTAGGATTTATGATCTTATATAAGATCAGCGCGCCGATGAATAAAATACGGTTTAGTATTGTAAGCGGATGTATTGCAGGATTATTGTTCTGCAGCATCTTCCTAAAAGATCTGTTCGCTATTACAAGTATGACAAAAGAATGTATTATGCTCTTTGTAGTATTTGCGATTGCTACAGAACCGGTGCTTCGTTATTTGACAACACTTGTCGAAAAAGTGAAATATTACTATCTGAAGCTGCGAGGCAAAAATCTGTCTTCAGATGATACATAATATTTTCAAGAATAAGAAAGATACGGAAAATGAATGGATATTAGGAGCAAAGCAGCTTAAAAATGAATGATGCCGATTAAGGAGGAATAGAAATATACAACCGGAAAATAGAATAGAGATAGAGTAAGAGATATAGTAAAAAATATAGTAAAAAGTATAAGCAGAAAAACAAAGAGAGATGAAATGAAAAGGAGAAGGGGAAATGGCAGAAAAATTGAAAGTATTGATTTTGAACGGAAGTCCTAGAACAGAGGGCAACACGACGATCGCGATCCACGAGATGGAACATGTTTTTGAAGAAAACGGCGTGGAATATGAGACGATCCAAGTTGGGAAAATGGATATCAGAGGATGTGCGGCATGCGGAACATGTTATAAAAACGGAAAGTGTATGTTTGATGATATCGTGAATGAGCTTGCACCGAAATTCGAGGCTGCAGACGGTATGGTTATTGCAAGTCCTGTCTTTTATGCATCTGCAAATGCGACGCTGATCGCCTGTCTTGACCGGTTATTTTACAGTACTAAATTCGATAAGACGATGAAAGTCGGAGCAAGTGTCGTATGTGCAAGAAGAGGCGGATGTTCTGCAACATTTGATGAGTTAAATAAATATTTTACAATTTCAGATATGCCGATCGCATCGGGACAATACTGGAACTGTATTCATGGAAGAAAGGTCGGAGAGGCGGCGCTTGATGAAGAAGGGAAACAGACAATGCGCGGTGTTGCGAGAAATATGGTCTTTCTAATGAAGAGTATCGCGCTTGGAAAGGAAGCGTTCGGTCTTCCTGAAAAAGAGAAAAAGGTTTATACGAGTTTTATTAATCCGTGAGTTTTCAAGACTTGGATCAATACAAAAAGTGTTGCGAATCTTTAATTCAGAGAAACAGGTTACAGAGAAACTGCTGTCAAAATGACGGCAGTTTCTTTTTGTATCAAGAAAACCACGCGATAGTCGCGTGGTTTTCTTGATACAATAAAGAACCTTGCAAGCGCAAGGCCCTGTAAAAGCGTTTTCTTTCAGCTCCAAAGAGCCTATTCGGTTTGAGGTTATCGCATAACCCAAGGTCGGGCTCCACAATGGGCTGCATACCGACACAGTCAATTGCTTCATAGCCAACGATAGCTGATCTCGTCGCTATCCTCTATAAACATTATAGCACAAAAGTGATTCAAGTCAATAACTTGAATTTTTTCCGTGGACGCGTCTGATGACGTGTCTAATATATTATATGGAATGATCTTAAAAAATGTCAATGAAAAATTTGGAAATAAAAAGGAGCGTGAATGCTATGGGAATATTAAAAGGAATTTTCAAATCAAGAGATAAGCCAAAGAATGCAACATCGGGCAGTGCATACCGATTCTTTATCGGTGGTAGTTCCATTGGTAAGAATGTCAATGAGCGTTCTGCTATGCAGATGACGGCGGTGTATTCCTGTGTGCGCATTTTGTCAGAGGCGGTGGCAAGCCTTCCACTTCATGTGTACAAATATAACTCAGAGGGTGGAAAGGGAGAGATTATTGCATTGTATCCCCTGATGCCAAACCGAATGACGGTGGACAGGGATGATAAGGGACAGCTTTATTATCAGTATAACACCAGCAAGGATGATGCACCGACCATGAAAGGAAGTATGGTGAATCTGAAACCTTCGGATGTGCTTCATATTCCCGGTCTGGGATTTGACGGACTGGTAGGATATTCTCCGATTGCCATGGCGAAGAATGCCATTGGTATGGCCATTGCCTGCGAAGAGTATGGTGCCAAGTTCTTTGCAAATGGTGCCACGCCGGGCGGTATTCTGGAGGATCCGGGAACCGTAAAGGATCCACAGAGGGGCAGAGACAGTTGGACTTCCGCTTTTGGCGGCAGCTCCAATTTCAATAAGGTAGCAGTTCTGGAAGAGGGAATGAAGTACACACCAATTTCCATTAGTCCGGAACAGGCCCAGTTTTTGGAAACAAGAAAATTTCAGATAAACGAGATAGCTCGAAGCAAGCAAAAGTCAGGCTGGTTACACGGCAGAAGTTAGAGCGATTGTAACTAAGTACGGAGCAAGCCGTCTGAGCGACATTGATCCAAAAGACTTTGCAGCAGTATTAAAAGATGCGGAGGCGATTGAAAATGAGTAAACAGAAGGTGAATTGTGCCAAAGGCACAAGAGAGGCTGACCTGGGCCATGCAGTATTATCCGCTTCTGGTTCGCACAGATGGTTGAACTGCACACCATCTGCAAGACTGGAGTTAGAGTTTGAAAACACCACATCGGAAGCGGCAAGGGAAGGAACTGCGGCACATGCTCTATGTGAGCATAAGCTGAAGAAGTTCTTAAAGAAGCGAAGCAAGCGTCCTGTTTCTGATTACAACTCAGATGAAATGGAAGAATGCACCGATGCTTATGCGGAATTTGTCATGGAGCAATACGAAGAAGCAAAAAAGTCCTGCAAAGATCCGGTGATTCTCATTGAGCAGAAACTTGATTTTTCCTGTTATGTGCCGGAGGGATTTGGAACAGGGGACTGCATCATCATTTCCGATGACAAGCTTCATATCATTGATTTCAAATATGGACAAGGCATATTTGTCGAAGCGGAACACAACCCTTAGATGATGCTATATGCACTTGGAACATTAGAAATCTACGATGCCCTTTACGATATCAAAGAAGTTTCTATGACTATCTTTTAGCCAAGAAGGGAAAATGTCAGTACATGGACTATTCCGATTGAGGAACTGAAAGTTTGGGCAGAGGAAGAACTGAAGCCGAAGGCACAGATGGCCTACGATGGCGATGGTGAGTATCTTCCAGGAGAATGGTGTACCTTCTGCAAGGTATCAGTAAAATGCAGAGCAAGAGCAGAGGAAAAAATGAAGTTGGCAAGACTGGAATTTAAGATGCCGCCACTTCTGACAGATGCGGAGATTGAAGAAGTACTGGATGTAGAGACAGGCAGTTTAACACCGGAAACATTGCTG